>OBRT01000427.1_pt1 | contig 10657 bp, 6 predicted proteins | sample 1494891 | NCBI WGS metagenome assembly OBRT01 (sample SAMEA3360688, study PRJEB22359) | human gut metagenome | biome: ENVO:urban biome; feature: ENVO:human-associated habitat; material: ENVO:feces | place: Bangladesh | collected 2011 | reverse complement strand
GCGCCCTTCGCCTCTTCGCGCTTAGCGGTTCCCTTGCCAAAGAGTAGCCACTCATAGCTCCACGATGGATAGGCGGCGATGATATTATTCAGCGTCTCTATGGTGGGACGATTGCGCCCGTTGAGCATATGACTGATGACAGATGGCGTGATACCCGCCTCTGTCGCAAAAGCTGTAGCGTTTAGCTCCATAGACTCCATCATGTAGCGTACACGCTCTATAATTCCATCTGATTCGATCAACATAGTCTCTCTCTTTATCACATATTCATTTGTAACACTAGGTGCTACAGCCGACAGAAATGTATTGCCATACAAATGTAGCAAATACAATTGAAATAACAAGTCATCCTGTGATAGAGAGGTGCTATTTGGAGTGGATTCGCTGGATAGCTTACGGTTTTCCACTTATATCTCATCTGCACATATCGAAACCTATAAACTGGCCAATAGGCAGTTACAGCTGCTTTCTAGCAGAATAGAGTAGGGGAGAGCTGCAACCTATCAATACACAATCAGATATTAGCAGCCTACTGCTTATCAAATATGCTGTAAGTGTCTCATAACTAATCAATAGAATATAATTCTCAGATGGTTATAATATCGTGAAACGCTAGATATCACAAGTAAATCTTGCATTGTTCAGCTGTGATAACCACCAAGGTTATTATGATACTAAGTTTCTACCGATACAGTTGTGATGCGGTTGAGTTGTATTGCGCTTCAGCGTGATTCATTTGTAGCCTCATGCTTTGTTTAATTGTGATCAACTTGTATCGTTTTTGGCTTCTGTTTTTTGCTTTGTCAATGCCTACTCCTAGTAACTAGTCGAGATCAATGTCGAGAGCGTCACAAGAGACGATAAATTAGTAATAAGGATTGGGGGCTAGCAAAACAACGCCCTAACGAGAGGCTCTGATTTTACACCGAAGCTTTAAGCTGAGCTCAGGGCTGACACATAAAAAAATGAGCTGGTTTCAGATGCTCCCGAAGAATTTTCAAATAGCTCGGTGGATATTTCTGACTTCCTACCTAGGAAATGGGCAAATTCGTCACGGGGAGCAGGCTTGGTAGAGAGTTATCTAAGCGTAGCTAGACGAAGCAGCCCCATTTACCGCTCACCTCTTCGCTTCTAAGACCTTTGAGCTCAGTTACCATACGAAAGCCACTAGAGCCTTTACTTAGCCTTGCGACTAGCAACCTGTCCGAGCGTCTTGCGTAAGCGAGAGAAGAGGTCTGTAGTTGGAAGTTCTGCTTTGGTAGTCTCAGCCTCACGGCGCTCAGAGACGATGAGCAGGATATCATCAGGATGCAGGTGTAGTCCTCCCTTTGGCACTATATAGCGGTCGTTGCGACGTACGAGGATGACCAGCTCTTCGGGGTTGAGCGCAAGGTCCTTGAGTAGATGTCCCTCGGTCAGCATCTCCTCTACTACTACGCGCTCCTCCATATTTGTATTAGTCTCCTCAGGGATCTCAACTCCCATGAAGTAACCTTCGGGAGGAGCGGGCTCCGCTAGGTGTAGCGCACGAGCGACAGGCGTGATCGTCATACCCTGACAGATGAGCGATACCAGCGTGATGACGAAGACTATGGTAAATATGTGATTAGACTGAGGCACCTCGGCCAGTACGGGATAGGTGGCAAAGAGTATCGGAGCGGCTCCACGCAGACCAACCCAGGAGGTGAAGAGACGAGCTTTGAAGGATAGGTTACGGAATGGCAGCAGCGTCACAAAACAAGCTAGCGGACGGGCTACAAACATCATTAGCACAGCAATGAGTAGCGTTGGGATCAATACGGGGAGCATGTCGCTCGGATTGACCAATAGTCCTAGCATGATAAAGAGTATAATCTGTACGAGCCAGGTGATACCATCGAAGAAGCCGTACACCGACTTTCGGGCTGTTATTTTGCTATTCCCTAGATAGATACCAGCGATGTAGACGGCTAGGTAACCGTTGCCCCCGATATACCACGTGCTCACGTAGGTGATCATGACAAAGCAGAGCAACGCGATGGGATAGAGAACTTCGTTCTGAATGTTCAGATTATTGAGCATCTTGACGCATAGCCACCCAAAGAGGAAGCCGCCTATGATTCCAAAGAAAAACTGTAGTACGAGGCTCCCAGCCACACCCCATAGAGATGTTTCTCCTCCCATGACGAAGCCGATCAGCGCGACAGTAATCATGTAAGCCATCGGGTCGTTACTACCGCTCTCTAGCTCTAGGAGAGGTTTGAGATTTTCCTTGAGATGCACACGTTGCGAACGTAGGATGGCAAAGACCGAGGCCGAGTCGGTACTGGACATCGTGGCAGCCAGCAAGATGGCGATAGGTAGCGAGAAGGTGAGCGAAGCAAAGAGGTAGTGCGTCACGCCAAAGATGAGCAATCCCGTGAAGAGTGTCGTAAGCAAGACTCCAATAGTACTCAAGGCAATACCTTCGCCTAGCACGGGGCGTATCTGCGAGAGCTTGGTACCCATACCACCCGAAAAGAGGATGATCGATAGCGCCACGATTCCAATGGACTGCACCCCCCTCATATTGCTAAACTGGATGCCGATGCCATCAACCCCAAAGAGCATACCTGTCAGCAAGAAGAGAAGCAGTGCAGGTACCCCAAAGCGCGCACCTACCTTACCAAGTAGGATAGCAACAAAGATTACAACGGATCCAATAATCAGAAAGGTCTCAGTAGATAAAATCATATGGCGATGCTAAGTGAATATGGTAGCCCAACAAAAAGCTCCTAGAGAGCTACAACTCTCATTAAAGAAGGGAAATAATACGTCAGCAAATATACGAAAGAAATCGATTCTCTCCGTCTAAAAAGGGCCGACACGCCACAATAGTCTGGTAACTTAGGAGTAAAACAAAAGACGACCACGAGGGATTCTAGATGTTCCTTCGTGGTCGTCTCGTTAGTCTTATTACACCTCCTATATATAAGGTATGAGGAGAGTATATAAGGTATGAGGAGAGAGGTTACAGATCGGCTGTACTTTCGCGATCTGTAAGTGGTGTGAGAGTCAGTGTAGCGGTGATTGCTCTCTTAGGCGTATACTCCTCAGGGTGATCCACAATCTGCATCAAGACAGGAGAGCCAAAGTCTGAAATACTCTTGATCTCAATGCGATAGTCGTTGTTTCGAACAATGCCGTAGTGCCCATAACCCTCCTGACTTGAGGCGTGTTCGATGGGCAAATAATAGTAGTTGTAGCTCCGCAAGTAGTAGCGCAAGCCCTTGAAGTCTATTGGATAGAGCTCACCTTTATATTTAGCAGCTGATACGAACATCTTATCACCATACGTCTTTACATAATCTTCGCATACAACCTGTAAGTCTTTGGGATAGCCTGTGGGTATGGTTACAGTAGGCTTCTGATCCTTCGTAGCTTTGTTGCGCTCGTAGATTGCTTTCAGATAAGCAGTAAAGTCTCGACCACGATAGTAGCGTCCATTGAAGCTAACCCATCCCTCGTCTGCCTTAAAGCCTTCAAGTGTGCTTAAGCTCATAGGATAAATTTTGTAGCCCACTAGTACAGAAGGGAGGAAGTAATAAGAATAGTGATTAGGGTCGACAGTCGTCTCCATTACGTAGTACGTTTGCTTTGTTAGATCACACTCATCTATTGTCTTAGGAATTAGCTTGCTAGACTCTAGATTGCAAATCGTTTTAGACTCGTTAACGAGCCTGTAAGCCTGAAGGAGTGTCTTATGGTCATTCGGATTACTGCTGGCAATCTTATCATAACCAAGAGAATAGGCATATCGATTAGCAAAGCTGGACCCATCTCCAGGCGTCTCCATAACATTCTCTGGGGTACCGATGAGTGGTGCTAGCTCACGCATCAGAAAGATTTTAAGAGCTCGACTGCCTATTGTGAATGTTCCTCCATTAGTCAAGTCAATCGACATATACTGAGGTACTTTAGGATCTCCAAACATCCTCAAGCGAGCGAGCGTGCGTGTGAGTGGAACTTGTACAGGAGATGCTCCTTTGTCAAAAGCGCTCTTCTCAATTTTTATGGGACCCTGATCATTGCTCCACACGACAGAAGTAACTTTATCATGAGAGACATTGCATTGCTCCTCACATTTATAAACAGACTTGAGTTTGCTCCAAGATGCACCCTGCCCAAACGTGTTTTGAACCGCATGCGTAGCATTGAGTACTGCGACTAGATAGTAGGAAGAAACGGGCAGTGACATCGATAGGGGGCCATTAGTCTCTAGCTCATCTTTGCTAAAGACTCGGTGAGCCACCACTGTGCGCTCTGCAGGCTCAGACTCACTGGAGAAAAAGTATAAATCTAGCTTCTCTACCACAGATATGGGGTCATCACTAGCACCTCTCAGATCCACTCCTAGGTTATTCAGCTGTATTCTCAGGTTGCCCTCCGTAGCTGTCTGCTCGGGAGCTTTAGGCGATTTACGACATGCTCCCAGTAGCAGTACGCTCATGCACAGCACTAGTGAGATAAGTCTAGGCATTGCAAAGCTCTTCTGCTTTCGTTGGTTAGCTTTTTCTTTGTTCAGAATGCTCATTGAGGTTTGTAGTTCCATAGATTCATACTTGAATATAGTGTATAAACGAGTAGTTTTCTCGCTTCCGGTGCGAAGTTAAGCAAAAAGGGGGAAAGTTCCCCAAACTTAACACCCACCCCCCAGTATCGATTTTCTGAACTAAACATAAATCTCATTCTAATTTCGGCGAAGATTCTGCAAAGCTGTCTGAGATTAGCGAGAGTTAGCAAGACAAAGCTCCGATCAGCTCATTGACGTCTGATATATGATTCTCCTCTAGATAGTTAGAGAGTCCGTGAGCAAGCTTAGAGGCAATGTCTGGCTCTACAAAGTTGTAGGTGCCTACTTGTACGGCTGTGGCGCCAGCTAGTAAGAACTCAACCACATCCTCCACAGAGGCTATGCCACCGAGTCCTACGACTGGGATCGATACAGCTTGCGCCACCTGCCATACCATACGGACGGCTATAGGCTTGACAGCTGGGCCGCTCAGACCTCCAGTGATTGTGGATAGCTTCGGTTTGCGAGTCTTGACATCGATCGCCATCCCGAGGAGCGTATTGATCAGAGAGAGACTGTCTGCACCAGCCTCTTCGGCAGCGCGAGCTATCGCTGTAATGTCAGTGACATTGGGCGAGAGCTTGACCATCAGGTGCCCTTTGTAAGCTTTCCGCACCGCTGAGACCACTTCGTAGGCGCTCTCGCAGTGGACGCCAAAGGACATACCGCCTTCTTTAACATTCGGACAGCTAATGTTTAGCTCTATGGCGCGCACCTTCGGGTGATCGTTTAGTCGCTCAGCGCAAGCCACATAGTCATCTATCGTAGAGCCACTCACATTGACGAGAACCTCTGTATCGTAGTGACTTAGCTGAGGGAGGATATGCTCTACGAGATAGTCCACTCCCCTATTCTGCAGCCCCACACAGTTGAGCATGCCAGCCGTCGTCTCTGCCATACGTGGATAGGGATTGCCTTGTCGTGGGTGCAGCGTAGTCCCCTTGACTATAAATCCACCTAGCTCATTAAGATCTTGAAATGGATCAAACTCCAGCCCGTATCCGAAAGTACCAGAAGCAGTTAGGATAGGATTCTTCAGGGTAATGCCTCCCCCTATATTGACCGATGTGCTTACCATAATAGTTGATCAAAGTTAAAGACAGGGCCTTCCGTACAGACACACGTGTTCCCCTGGTTTGCAATATTTTCTACACAGCATAGGCATGCTCCCACGCCACAAGCCATAAGGTTTTCGAGAGAAGCCTGCCCTGGCACGTTGTGCACTTTTGCCCAGTTGTGGATAGCACGCATCATAGGGCGAGGACCGCAGGTGTAGACCATAGAGTACTTGTCTAGCTCTAGCTCAGGAGCCGCTAGGACGGCACCCTGCGTGCCATACGATCCGTCATCAGTCGTGTAGCTGTAGGAGCAGCTGATCTGCGCTATCTCATCACGCAGTATCAGTAAGGAAGCGGTGCGAGCGCCTATGATCAGGTGCGGTCTCACTCCCGATAGTTGCTGCAGATGACGAGCGAGCATGATGATGGGTGCCATCCCCACCCCACCAGCGATTAGGAGCGGACGCTCGCCAGCTATCGTGGGGTCTGTGGCAAAGGGAGTTCCTAGAGGTCCGACGATATTCACCTTGTCCCCCTCTTTTAGGTCGCATATATAGTTGCTACCACGCCCTACGCGCTGCACCAAGAGCGTTAGGCATAGCTCCTCTCTAGACCACTTGTATATGGATATGGGACGCCGCAAGAGTATTCCCGCAGGGCGACAGTCTACCTGTACAAACTGCCCAGGCGCTACACCTTGTAGCCACGAGGTATCGTCAGAGGAGACCTCTAGTCTTAGGGTAAGTAAGTGATAGCGTGGCGCTACCTGCTCGTTGTGCAGGACAGTCGCATCAACGATAGCAGGCTGTGATGTTGTGATCCGATCCATATACATTGATTTGTAAGCGTGTTAGGAGTTATTGCACCCCGCCCAGGGGCTGGACAGCTTCTACTGGGACAAAAGTACAGCTTTTTGCTGGCTTAAAAGCAAAGCCTAGCGAGCAAATTAGTATTTCTAGGAGGCTCTCAGCTTTTATAATGCATCAATCCTATTCAGGAGACGACCTTGCTGTGCTCTTTGTCGTAATTAATCCTTATATTTGTAGGCTAAGAACGGCACTCCTAGATAAATGGATCAGAATAAACAGACAGTTCCACATACAGACACTCCCAGTGATAGCGACACACACGCCTCTGCTTCTGAGCAAGAGCTATGGGCGATGGGCGCCATCGAGGTGCATGGCGCTCGTGTGCACAACCTCAAGAATATAGATGTCTCACTACCTCGTCACAAGTTGACCGTCGTGACGGGACTCTCGGGGAGTGGCAAGTCGTCGCTTGCTTTCGACACCTTACTAGCAGAGGGACAGAGACGCTAGCTAGACACTTTCTCCTCCTATGCTCGTAGCTTCATCGGGGGCGGTGGCGGACGACCAGATGTCGATGAGATCGTAGGACTCAGTCCTGTCGTAGCTATCGAGCAGAAGAGCGCCTCGACCAATCCCCGCTCTACCGTCGGCACCGTGACCGAGATCTACGACTACCTACGTATCCTCTATGCACGTGTCGGCACCCCTTACTCCTACCTCACGGGCAAGGAGATGGTGCGCTACACCGAGGAGCAGGTCGTGGAGCATATCATGGAGCAGTACGCTGATGAGGGGATCTACATACTAGCTCCCGTCGTGGTAGATCGTAAGGGTCACTACCGCGAACTCTTCGAGCAGATGAGACGTCGAGGCTTCCTGCACGCTTACATCGACGGTGAGGTGTGCGAGCTGACGCCTGGGATGCGACTCAACCGCTTCTCCATACACTATGTCAGTGTCGTGGTGGACAAGTGCTCCGTACGAGAGAGCAATAAGCAGCGCATCACCGAGGCGGTAAGCATAGCGATGAAGCTCGGTGAGGGTGTCATCGACGTGATGCGACGAGATAGCACAGAGATACAGCATCTGAGCAAGCGACTGATGGACCCCGAGAGCGGTATCGCCTATCCGGATGCTTCGCCAGCCGACTTTTCGTTCAATTCGCCTCGTGGCTACTGCAAGCGTTGCAAAGGCTTGGGCCGTGTGGGCGTACTAGACATAGACAAGGTCGTGGCCGACCCTAAGGTCTCCATACGTGATGGCGCCATCGTGCCTATCGGACGCTACAAGAAGCGCAGCCTGCTCTTTACCTCTATTGAGGAGATCTTGACGGAGCATGGTTGTACGATAGACACCCCCTTTGAGAAGATTCCTGCAGAGGCTGTTGATCAGATCTTCTTTGGCATTGACTCGGATGACTCCGACGATGAGGGCGAGGCGCACTTCGCCTTCGAGGGTGTCTCCCAGTATGTGCGAAATCTAGCAGAGGATGACGACGCTACCGCCTCCATGCGTAGCTGGGCGGAAGAGTTCCTGACTGAGCAAACTTGTCCCGAGTGCAACGGACGACGACTCAACCCGATAGCCCTCAGCTACAAGCTAGCGGGCTACACCATCGCCGACCTGACGGAGCTAGACCTAGACCGTCTAGAGGGGCGACTGCGTGAGATCGAAGGGAAACTGACGAAAAACCAACAGAAGGTGGCGCACGAAGTCATCAAAGAGATACTCCTTCGACTCACCTTCCTGCTTGATGTGGGGCTTTACTACTTGACGCTCGCTCGTCCCTCCGCTTCGCTCAGTGGTGGCGAGTCACAGCGCATACGACTAGCCACGCAGATAGGCACGGGTCTGGTCGAGGTACTCTATATACTAGATGAGCCAGGCATTGGTCTGCACCAGCGGGATAACCGTATGCTCATCGATGCGCTCAAGAAGCTTCGTGATGCGCAAAACACGGTCCTCGTCGTAGAGCACGATCGTGATATGATGCTTGCAGCCGACTACCTGATCGATATGGGTCCAGGAGCGGGGCGTCTCGGCGGGCATGTGACCTATCAGGGGCCTCCCTTTGCTATTGGCGACACGCATACGCTCACCTGCGACTACCTGACCAATAGACTAGCCATCCCCCTACCTGCTAGCTACCGACAGCCTACCGATGACGCATGGCTACGACTCAAGGGCTGCACAGGCAATAACCTTAAGAACGTAGATGTCTCTATCCCGCTAGGCCTCTTCGTCTGCGTCACTGGCGTATCGGGGAGCGGTAAGTCTTCGCTCATCAACGGCACGCTGGTGCCGATCATTTCGCAGCATCTCTATCGTAGCAAGCAGGCGCCACTCCCCTACTCCTCTGTCGAGGGCTTGGAGCTGATAGACAAGATAGCTTTCGTGGACCAGTCGCCACTAGGTCGCACGCCGAGGAGCAATCCAGCGACCTACACGGGACTCTTTAGCGAGATACGCAATCTCTTTGTCCAGGTTCCCGAGAGCCGTGCTCGAGGGTACAAGCCAGGGCGATTTTCCTTTAATGTCAAAGGCGGACGCTGCGAAGAGTGCAAGGGCAATGGCTACAAAACCATCTCTATGAACTTTCTTCCCGATGTGACCATCCCGTGTGACGTGTGCCGTGGCAAGCGCTACAACCGTGAGACCCTCGAGGTACGCTACAAGGGCAAGAGCATTGCCGAGGTGCTAGACATGACCTTCAACCAGGCGGTCGAGTTCTTCGAGCATATCCCTGCCCTCTATCGCAAGCTCGCTACGCTGCAGCGCGTCGGGCTAGGCTATGTCAAGCTGGGTCAACCCTCCACAACCCTCTCGGGCGGAGAGAGCCAGCGGGTCAAGCTAGCGACCGAGCTCTCGAAGCGAGACACGGGACGCACCCTTTACGTCCTCGATGAGCCGACCACGGGTCTACACTTTGAGGACATACGCGTCCTGCTCAAGCTGGTCAATGAGCTAGTAGACCGTGGCAATACGGTACTCATCATCGAGCACAACCTTGATGTGATCAAGAGTGCCGACTACCTTATTGATATGGGACTCGAGGGCGGACGCAACGGCGGCGAGGTCATCTTCGCTGGCTCGCCTCTAGAGATGGCTCAGTGTCCCGACAAGCAGAGCTACACAGCGCAGTATCTCAAGGAGGAGATGCAGCGTACCCCAACGACTGAATCAGACGAGCAGGCTTCCTAAGCCATTCACTCATAGACACCTATTTATCTACTGGATTATGGAACAGACAGATCCCAAGAAGCTTTCCAACCGCTACTGCCCCGAAGGCATGAGCGTCGAGGCGTGGCAGATAGCCCTTCGCAAGCAGTTTGCCGAGCAAAACGAGTTTACCGTCTCTCATCTAGACAACAACCGCATCTGGGGCGACTACATGGTGCAGAGCGGAGCTAACCATTATCGTGTTGCCTTCCGTGGCGTACGGAGCGACCGCAACTACTGCGCTTGTCTAGACTTTCGCACCAGCGGACTAGGCACCTGCAAGCATGTCGAGGCGGTTATCAACTACCTCTCGGAGGAGGTCCCCGGCTATCCCTGGGGCACCACACCCTTCCAGCCCGACCGTACCTCTATCTTCATCAGCTACAAGGGCGGACGCACCATCGAGTGCAGCATAGGCAAGGGCAAAGAGGAGCTCTACGCCGACTGGCAGGCACGCTACTTCGAGGGCACCCTCCTACCCCCGAAGCATTACCACCTCATAGACCAAATAACAGAAGAGGCCAAGGAGCTCTCCAGCACCTTCCAGTGCTACGACGATGTCTACGAGATGATCCGTAGCTATCTCCGTCTGCACAACTGGCGCGAGCTAGTCGCACGCACGCTCCCCGATGGCGAGCTACCACAACCCTATGCGCAGTCTATCGCTAGCCCAGAGATGTGCCAGACGCTCTACAAGCTCCTCTACCAGAGCTACGGCATCATACCAGCGCCTCATAGCGAGACGATCATAGAGCCTATCATAGCGCTGATGCGCTTCATCTCGGTCCATGACGCTGGGCGCATGCTGATCGTGGTGCGCAGTGAGGAGGAGCAAAACCTTTGGGACACAATGCTCGACCAGAGAGGTGTCACCGAGGGCGTCACCGTGGCGCTCTCTTCAGAGGTCAATAGGCAAAATACAAGCATCTCAGGAGCCTACAGCCTGGTCTTTGTTGCTTGTGGCGAAAAGCTCAGCAAGT
>OBRT01000426.1_pt1 | contig 10679 bp, 8 predicted proteins | sample 1494891 | NCBI WGS metagenome assembly OBRT01 (sample SAMEA3360688, study PRJEB22359) | human gut metagenome | biome: ENVO:urban biome; feature: ENVO:human-associated habitat; material: ENVO:feces | place: Bangladesh | collected 2011 | reverse complement strand
GATTCAAGGTCTCAAAAAAACTATAGCCTATCTTTATCTTTTTATTATTGTAATTTTCTTATATGCTCCTATAATAACCTTGATTGTTCTATCGTTTAATCGTAGTCGTTCAATGGCAGTTTGGCTGGGATTTTCACTTGACTGGTACAAAAGAATGATGGCTGATCCAATGATTATTGAGGCGATAGGGAATACCTTTTTAATTGCGTTTCTTTCGGCACTGATAGCAACCGTCATAGGAACGCTAGGGGCAATAGGCGTGGCAGGCATGAAAAAATCCTCTCGTACTGCGATTATGACTTTCAACAATATACCGCTACTCAATGCGGACATTGTTATAGGCATTTCTCTGATGCTGACATATTTGATATTTGGAATTAGCTTAAGCCGTGGGACTGTTTTGTTGTCGCATATAACTTTCAGTCTGCCGTACGTAATTCTGTCGGTGATGCCGAAGCTTAAACAGACCGCAAGGATGAACTACGAGGCTGCGCTCGACCTTGGAGCAACGCCAATTTACGCCTTCATGAAGGTTGTTTTTCCAGATATTTTGCCGGGAATTATCAGCGGATTTTTGCTGGCATTCACAATGTCAGTTGACGACTTTGTTGTGACACACTTCACAAGGGGTGCAGGTATAAACACTATATCAACACTTATTTACAGCCAAGCAAAAGTTGGAATCAAGCCGACATTATTCGCACTGTCGACCATCATTTTTGTTGTTGTTCTCGTAGTACTCTTGGCGAGCAACCTCATCACAAATCGTAAAGCAATGCTTATACAGAGGGGAGCGTGATGACTTGAGAAAAATATCGAAATTTGCAGCGCTAGGAATGATTTGTTTTATCTGTATTGGGATGTCACTTCTTTTGACTGGCTGTGGCAACAAAACAGGGGAGACGGTTTCGGTGTACTGCTTCGGCGACTACATAGACCCTCTTGTGATTCGCGACTTCGAAAAAGAAACAGGCATAAAGGTTGTATACAGCACATTCGATACTAACGAGGAGCTTTATCCTGTAATTAAAAATAACGGTGCTGATTATGATGTGATCTGTGCATCTGACTATATGATAGAAAAATTAAGGGATGAGGGGCATCTCGCTGAACTTGACAAGAATCTTATCCCGAACTTAAAAAATATTTTGCCAAATTACATGGAAAAGGCTGAAAGCTATGACCCTGGTGGAAAATTTTCTGTTCCGCACACATGGGGAACTATGGGGATTATGTATAATAGAAAGACCATAGGCAAAGGTGAAAAAATAGATAGCTGGAATGACTTGTGGAAGAAAAAATATCGCGGTAAGATTGTGATGCCGGATTCCATGAGAGATACAATAGGCATAGGCCTCAAAAAGAATGAATATTCACTCAATACAAAAGATGTGCATCAGCTGTTGGCGGCTCAATACGACTTGAAGCAACAGAAGCCTTATGTGTATAAATATGTAAATGATTCAGCGAGAGATTTGATAATAGGTGGCTCGGCTGATCTTGCTGTTGTATGGAACGGTGAATATTTGTATAGCAAGGTCGAGAATAAGGACGTGGAATTTGTGGTGCCAAAGGAAGGCTCTGAGGAATTTATCGACGCATGGGCGATAACAGCTAAGGGGAAAAACAAGGAAAATGCAAATAAGTGGATAAACTTCATGCTTTCAAAAAAGGCTGCAATCACAAACTTTAATTACCTGACATATACAATACCGAATAAATATGTATATGATAATATCGATGAGCTTATACAGGATTTCGACAAAGAAGCATATGGTGGCAGGGGCGTAATCAAGGAAAATCAGATTGTTTTCCCAAGCGATGATGTGCTTAAGCGATGCGAGATTTTGAGAAATCTTGGACCCGACGGCGATGACCTTTATACGGACATATGGAAGAAGTTCAAGGCGAGTTAGGTGTGTTTTGGAACTCAAAAAATATGATTTTGCTTAGTAATTCATGCAAATTGTGCAAAGGATAAGCTGAACTGAGTTCTGATTTCCGGAGATGATAAAAATGAATAATTTAAACATAACACATAACCCTATCTTAAAAAGGCTAAGAGAGGAAAAGGTCCACAAAATATCGGGAGGTCTGTATCATGAACTCCAAATTCTCATGGCATACAATTCTAACCATATTGAGGGTAGTTCACTAAGCGAGGAGCAGACACGAAGTATTTTTGAAACAAACTCACTGCAAGGCAGTGAAAATCTTGATGTTGATGACATAATCGAAGCGGTAAATCATTTCAAAGCCTTTGATTATTGCATTGATGTTGCCGAGGAAGAATTAAACGAGGATATCATTAAGCACATACATTATTTGCTGAAAATTGGCACAAGCGACGAAAAACTATCTTGGTTTAAAGTCGGAGATTATAAGGTGATGCCCAACATGGTTGGTGGTATGGAAACTTCATCTCCTGAAGATGTTAATGGGGATATGAGCATTCTTTTAAAGTCATATGATAACAAAATATCTACTACTTTTGAGGATATAGTCGAATTTCATTTTAATTTTGAAAGAATCCATCCCTTTCAAGATGGAAATGGCCGTGTTGGTAGGTTAATTGCGTTTAAAGAATGTCTAAAAAATAATATAACTCCTTTCATAATAGAAGATAGTAAGAAATCATTTTACTATCGTGGTTTGAGTGAATTTAAGAATGATAAAACCTATCTAATTGAGACCTGCTATGACGGTCAGGATACTATTAATTCTATGCTGAAATTTTTTAATATAGGTATGTAGGAGCAGAATGCGAAAAAAACGAGTCGTTGGAATGACAAAATATTTGAGTAGATCGGATATGAAGTTGACTACAAAAAACGAATGTGGAGATAATAGATATGCGCTGTAGTGAAAAATCAAAAGCGGTATTCATAACAGGTGGAAGCGGTGGTATAGGCAGAGTCTGCGTTAAGTTGCTTGCCTCACAAGGATATAAGGTTGCATTTACATATAATAAGAGTGAGGATGTGGCTAAAAAGCTTATTGAAGAACTGAGCGGAGAGGACGCGCAGGGCGCTGGTGCACCTCGTGCAGATGCCCGCTGTGGCGATTCGGGTACGGCGTATAAGGGCGCACTTCAGGCGGATAGCGGTTTTGATGATTTGTACTGTAGTGGTTTGATTACCCCAAGTGTGTGCGAGGGTCGAGCGGATGCCCGCTGTGATGATTGCGGTTGTAGCGATTCGATTGCGCCAAGTGTTTGCGAGGGTCGAGCGAATGCCCGCTGTGGCGATTCGGGTGCAGCGTATAAGGGCGCACTTCAGGCGGATGGTGATTGCGGGTATAGCGATTCGATTACCCCAAGTAGGTGTGAGGGGCAGGACAATGCCCGCTGTGGCGATTGCAGTGGTAGCGAGACGACTATGCCTAGTGTATGCGCGCTTCGTGCGGATGTTCGCAATTACGAATCGGTTGAAAGAGCTGTTGCTGAGGGTGCAAGGCTTCTGGGGATCAGGGGCTTTGACTGCGCTGTGCTTGCAGCGGGCATCAGTCAAATAGAGCCTTTCGACTTGTCGAAAGGCGACCACTGGAGAGATACAATGGAAGTAAATGTAACGGGTAGTGCAAATGCTATTTGGGCTATTATGCCACATATGATAAGCGAGAAAAACGGAGCGATTGTTTTGTTGTCATCGATATGGGGACAGGTTGGGGCCTCGTGCGAGGTCGCATATTCAGCGAGCAAGGGAGCGATTGAGGCGATGTGCAAGGGACTTTCTAAGGAACTAGGTCCGTCAAATATTAGGGTGAATTGTGTTGCACCAGGTCTAATTGAAACGGAGATGAATGCTGATCTTTCTGAGGGGGCACTCAATTCTTTTGTTGAAGAACTATCTCTTGAGCGAATCGGAAAACCAGAGGAAGTTGCAGAGGTTGTCGCATTTTTGCTTTCCGAGCAGAGTTCATATGTGACCGGACAGGTTATAAGGGTTGACGGCGGTATGTAAAAAAATGTAAATAATATCGTTGCAAAAAATCGGCTATTTTGATATAATTTTCGTAAAATAAATGCTTTAGTTAGGGGCTGACGTATTTTGTTCAAATCGTTCAGTTTTTAGAAGGGGAACGTTTTGTCTCAGTTTTTCGATAGTATTGTAGAATTGTATAATCAGTGGACTGCTAATCTCTACGATATATGGCAGTTACAGGATAAGGAAGGTGTGCTCTTCACGGCAGTTGCTCGGTGGGTTTTTATTTTTTTGGCAGCATACATCCTTATCAGGTGCTTTTTGAGCCTTTTATTCAGCAAAAATCCGAGTGAGGTTTGGGCATATTTTCATATTGGAGGCAGGCACGATACCGATGAGGAAATTAATCTTCCGATTACTCACTGGGAGAATGTTGTAGGTCGTGGTAAGGCAAGCGATATAAGCATTGATGACCTAGGTGTTTCAAGGACACATGGCACCTTGTGCCGAGATAGCGATGGCGAGTGGTCGTACATGGATTTTGGTTCGACTAATGGTGCTGAGATTAATGGAAGAACTGTATTTCCAAACAGACCTGTTAAGGTTGGCTTTGGTGATGAGCTTAAACTAGGTATGAGAGAGTGTACTCTTTTTCCAATTAGCCTTGAAGAAAAAAATAACAATAGAGCAATGCGTATGGAAGATACGATGTTTTCATCACCGTGGAGCATACTGATTGCCCTTACCATTTTTCAGGTTTTGACTTTGATGCAGCTAAAAATTGCATTGGGGGATAAGTTCCAGCCAAACATAGTGATAGCGTTTGTAGGCATGATTGCTATCGTGTGGGGATATGTTATATTCATGAAAGGTCTTAAGAGAAAAGCCTTTGAAATGGAGTTTATTGCATTCTTTTTGTCTACACTCAGTCTTGCTGTGACGGCAAGAAAATATCCAGGGTCAGTTTTTAAGCAGTTTCTTGCTATTGCCTTGGGTTTTGCCTTGTTCTTTGTGATGTGCATCTATCTCAGAGATTTATCGCGAGTGAGGAAGCTAAAGCCATATTTGATTATTCTTTCGGCTGTTCTGCTTTTAATAAATCTGGTATTTGCTAAATTAACTTATGGTGCACGAAACTGGATTTCACTAGGTGGTTTTTCGGTACAACCATCAGAGCTTGTAAAGCTGGCATATATTTGGATTGGTGCGGGAAGTCTGAATTATCTTGTAAATAAGAAGGATAACTTTAGATTCATGGCTTTTTCGGCATTCTGTTTTATTTGTCTTGCACTGATGAACGACTTTGGAACAGCAATTATCTTTTTTGTAAGTTTTTTGATTATCTCGTTTCTTAGAACTGGGGACTTTACTAAGCTTATAGTGGTTGTAGGAGTAGCATTTGTCGGTGGATTGATGGTTTTGAAATTCAAAAGCTATGTTGCGGCGAGGTTTGCAACATGGGGTCATGTGTGGGAATACGCTGATACATCTGGGTTTCAACAGACGAGAGCTCTCTCTGCTACCGCTAGCGGAGGACTTGTCGGTGTCGGTGCTGGAAAAGGCTGGCTAAATGAAATTCCTGCTTCGGATACAGATATGGTATTTCCTCTAATTTCCGAGGAATGGGGAGTGATAATCGCAACTCTAGCTGTGCTGGCAATAATAATGCTCTCAATCTTTGCGGTGAGATCTGTCCTTGCTGGAAGATCAACCTTTTATACGATTGCAGCGTGCTCTGCCACATCGATGTTCCTATTTCAAACAGGTCTTAATGTTTTCGGTTCCGTAGACATTTTACCATTTACTGGAGTAACTTTTCCATTTGTGTCAAATGGTGGAACAAGCATGATAGCGTGTTGGGGATTGCTGGCATTCTTGAAAGCAGCGGACACAAGGCAGAATGCAAGCTTTGCAATAAGCCTCAAGGATAAGGACGTTGACAGCGTTGAATCGGATAATTATGTGAAAAATGATGACATTGAACACACAGATGAGGATGACCTATTTGCACGAGAGGAAAAGAGTGCGCATCATGTAGAAAACTCTGATAGAAATAAATCTAATTCTAACATTAGTTCAGAGAAAGACGGAATTGATATTGGACATGAAAGTCAGACCTCGTATACGGAAGATGAACTTGAAGCTCTTGCAAATGGCGAATTTTTAGGGGGCGATGACAGCAAATGAAGAAGTTAGAAAAACGTGCATTTATTTGTATTCTCATGGTTCTTTGCCTTGTTGCAGGAATGACAGTTTTTATTTTTCGTTTAACCAAGGACGGAGACAAATGGGCAACATTTTACGCAAATAAGCATATATACACGGGTGGAAAACTCGGTATTGGAAATATATATGATAGAAATGGTAGTATCCTTGAAGAAAATCAAGACGGAAACATTGTATTCAACGAGGATTATTGGGCAAGAAGAGGCACGGTTCACGTTGTCGGTGATAGAAAAGGCAATATTTCAACCTCAGCTGAGGTGGCATATAGGAAAAATATTGTAGGATACAGTTTACTTACTGGGACATACTCTATTACGGGCAAGGGGAGAGATATAAAGCTTACAGTAGATGCTGAGATGAGTGCAGCCGCAGCAAAGGCTCTTGGAGATAGAAGTGGGACTGCTCTAGTATATAACTACAAAACAGGGGAAATTTTGACGATGGTCAGCGGACCTAATTACGACCCACTAGAGGATATTGGAGATGTTGATAAATCCTCGGGCTTATTTGTAAATCGAGCTATTTCAAGTAAGCTAATCCCAGGCTCAATATTTAAGGTTGTAACATCGGCAGCAGCAATAGAGAATGTTCCTGACATTGAGGACTTTAGATTTAACTGTCCTGGATTTTATAGAATAGGTACCGAGAACATCAATTGTTTTCAGCCTCATGGACCTGTAGACTTTCAGAGGGCTCTTGTTACATCCTGTAATGCGTCGTTTGCACAAATTGCCAATATGTGTGGAGCGAGCACAATGGAGGATTATGTTGATAAGTTGGGTCTGACTAAGTCGTACGATATAGACGGAATCAAAAGTGTTCCAGGGTCGTTTGAATTTCCAAAAAACAATGAATTTAACCTCGGATGGGCGGGGATAGGTCAATACAAGGATTTGGTAAATCCGCTAGGTATGGCTGTTTTTATGGGGGCAATAGCTGGAGATGGCAAGGCAGCAGAGCCTATTCTTTTGCACAAGCCTTTTAGAAGTGCGAGCTTCACAAATCAAATGATAGAGCCTGCAACAGCTTCCAGATTGCAGGAAATGATGAGAGCGGATGTGAAGGAGGGCTATGGTGACAACTTGTTCCCAGGGCTTGAGGTTTACGCTAAGACAGGTACTGCGGAGGTAGTTGGGCAAGATGTAAATGGTTGGCTGGCAGGCTTCCTTAAGGATGAGGAATATCCGTATGCGTTTATTATAATGGTTGAAAACTCAGGGTATGGTGTAAATGTATGTCCGCCAATTTTAAATGCCATAATGGATGCAGCCAAAAATAAAAATTCGTGATTACAAAATAAGCAATAACAATTTAGTAGTGACGGCAGATTTATAGGATTGAATAAATATGAAGAATTTATATATTAAGGATTTAAAAGAAGGACAGGAATTTATCGATTTTTTTATCGTTAGAGCTTCAGGCGTTAAGGTCGGTTCTACGGGGAAAAAATATTTAGATATTACGCTTGGAGATAAGACGGGGGATTTAACCGCAAAAAAGTGGGATGTTTCACCGAGCGAAGAACCAGCGTTAGAGGCTATAAAGGCTGGCGATATAGTCAAAATAAAGGCAAGTGTAACGGTCTATAGGGATGCAAAGCAGCTTAGAGTAACGAAGATAAGGCCTGCTGTAGAACAAGATGGTATAGACCCTATGCATCTTGTGAAAAGCGCTCCAGAAGCTGGTTTGGAAATGTATGATTTTATCTATCGTAAGGCCACCGAAATGCAGGACGAAGAATTACGCTTGATGAGCACTAGTATTTTGTCGAGAAATAAAGAAAAACTACTGTACTATCCAGCTGCCATGAGAAATCATCATGCTGAACTGGCTGGTCTTCTTTGGCATATGAAGAGGATGATCATGCATGCAGAAGTTTTGGTGACCGTATACCCAATACTCAACAGGGATTTGCTTGTGACGGGGGTAATTTTTCACGACATAGAGAAGATGACAGAAATTAGATCTAATGAGTTTGGTGTAAGTGATGGTTACAGCTTTGAAGGCAAACTATTGGGCCATTTGGTTCAGGGAGTTAAGGTCATAGAGGAACTGGCTAACGAGCTTGGAATTAGTGAGGAAAAATCAATCATGCTGCAGCATATGTCTATTTCTCATCACTATGAGCCTGAATTCGGTAGTCCCAAGAAGCCATTATTTCCAGAAGCGGAAATGCTTCACTATTTGGATATTATGGATGCAAAAATGTACGATATTGAAGAAGCAATGTCTAAGACAGCACCAGGAGAGTTCAGCGATAGAATATGGTCAATGGATAATAGAACACTTTACAAGGCAACATTTGGGAACACAGATGGCAGTAATAAACGGGAAGATTAAAAAAATATTCTATAGAGGCAGAGGCGGATTTGCGATAGGTCTGTTTTCCGTAGATGATGGTGATACAATTACCGTTAAAGGTGTTTTACCGGGAATAAGAGAGGGGATAAAATGCAAGCTTAGTGGTGATTTTGTTATCGATGAGAAATACGGAAAGCAATTTAACGTTAGGCGTATGCTTTTTGACCAAGAAGAACTTGATGATGAAGGGTTATACCGCATGATTTTTGTGCTACTCACAGAGGCTGCTAAAAACGGTAATACCTTTCTTTTTTATGAGGATGTATTGAGCGAGCTTCGTATTAGATACGGTGTTTCAAAGGAACTGCTTGATGATACAATCTCTATGGAAAATTCAGATAAATATGGGATTGTCATTGACAGCTCAGAGGGATGTGGCACAAGATTCTACCTTGAGGAAATTTTCAACTGGGAAGTAGGAACTTGTGAAAATCTGAGACGCCTAAATCAGACAGCAGATATTTTTAAAGCTGGTGAAGTTAAAATAGATTTTGAAAAAATAGAAAGCTGGATGGGAATAGAATTCTCAAAAGAACAGCGAGATGCTGTATCTGGAGCTGTAACTAACGGTGTAGCTGTAATAACTGGAGGTCCTGGAACGGGTAAGACAACGATACTTAGAGCAGTTACGATTCTACTCCGCGAGATGGGTTATACCGTTGCTTTGGCCGCACCTACGGGGCGAGCTGCAAAAAGAATTAAGGAATCAACTGGTTATCGTGGATATACGATACATAGACTGCTCGAAGCTAGCATAGACGAAAAAAAAGATGAGGTAATATTTAGGCGAAATGAGGAAAACCCACTTGAGGTCGATGCTGTAATTGTCGATGAGGCTTCAATGATAGACGTTGAGTTGATGTCGAGGCTACTTGAAGCGTGTATGGATGGTACAAAACTTGTACTTGTGGGAGATGTAGATCAGCTTCCGCCAGTTGGACCAGGCAGTGTACTAAGGGATATCATCGAAAGTGAATACATTCATACAACTTTATTGAAATCAATATTCAGACAGGCAGAAGAGAGCAAAATAGTGGTGTCTGCGCATGAAATCAACAGAGGAGAAGAACCAGATCTAACTTACAGTGAAGGGGATGATCTTATTTTTATGCCAAAGTCAACATATGCTGAGGTGCGAGAAGAAATTGCTAAACTTGCTGTTTATGAGGAATCACAGGTTATAACGCCCACTAAGAGGGGACAGCTTGGGACAGTAGCACTAAATAAAATGCTACAGGATAGACTAAATCCTAGAGAAGAGTGGAAGCAGGAAGTGCATAAATATCGTTTTAAGGAAGAAGATATTTCGGATGAAAAACTAAATTCTGATGACCCTCAGATTTCGATGAGTAACGATAAAATGGACAACTCGAATGATGAAATCTTCAGACTCGGTGATAGGGTGATGCAAATAAAGAATAACTACGGTAAACAGTGGAAAATAGAGGCTGTAGATATTGAGGGGCTCGGATTGTTCAATGGTGACATGGGCAAAATCATTGAAATAGATCCATTGAATGAGATAATTTCTGTCGAATTTGATGAGGGGAAGGTTGCGAAATATGAGCGAAAGGATTTCAAAGAATTGCAGCTTTCATATGCGATAACTGTTCATAAGAGTCAGGGCTCAGAATTCCAAATGGTTGTAATGCCAGTAGCAAATTTCGGCCCAGTGCTTGGAACAAAAAATTTATTATATACAGGTATTACTAGAGGCAAAGATAATGTAATACTCCTTGGCGATGAAAGAGTGCTAATTAGAATGATTCATTGTAATACGAGTAGAGAAAGAAATTCAGGGATGAAAGAAAGGCTTTCAAGTTTTTTATGAGTTAAATGCGGAGCATACAATTATTTTGTATGAGAAAATCGAATAATTTATGGGGAAATGTTTACAAGGTTACAAAACAGCTGTGTAGCGATGTTTGGGAGCTTGTTTTCCCAAGCCATTTATATTGTGCAATTTGCGGCAATATAATTGATGAAACCAGACCATATTGCCTCTGTGACCACTGTAGGAATCACATAGGATGGAAACTTGAGGAACCATATAGAATTGTTTTGTCTGGTAATCCTATTAAATGCATAAGCTGCTGTTCGTACGGTTTGTACGAGAGACGTTTAATTTTTCGCCTGAAATACAATAAGAAAAAATTTACAGCGGCCATT
>OBRT01000425.1_pt1 | contig 10682 bp, 6 predicted proteins | sample 1494891 | NCBI WGS metagenome assembly OBRT01 (sample SAMEA3360688, study PRJEB22359) | human gut metagenome | biome: ENVO:urban biome; feature: ENVO:human-associated habitat; material: ENVO:feces | place: Bangladesh | collected 2011 | reverse complement strand
GAGAAGTGTCAGCCCTAAATTTGTATCTTAACCAAAAGTTTAGCGGACAGTAATAATATATTTTAGGTCTTCGCCGTAGCGTCACCCATGTTCAATTCACACGAATTTGATGGTTGCGGGACAATGAACGCAGTCGTCCACCGATTGAACTACGAATTGAGTTGAGAAGATTCCACTACGAATGACACGAATAACACGAATTTGATGGTTAAGATATAACCTTCAAACTTCAAATAGCAAATAACCCTTATATGCTGCCAGACATATAAGGGTTATTTGTTAGTGTGAAAGTCGGCTAATATTGGATGCTTACGATATAACGAACGCAAGCGTTCAACGAATGGCTTGCTTTTGCCCCTGTAGGGCGTATACCAACTCACCTGCTTACCCAAGGCGATGCCTTGGGCTATATGCTGTTGGGCTTACAGCCCGTTTTCAAATAATCACGCAGATAGCGCAGGGTTGTATTGGTGAAGGGTTGTATTGGTGAAGGGTTGTATTGGTGAAGGGTTGTATTAGTGAAAAGTGATGTGTGTGTGTGCCTTTACTTCGTCGGCGTGTCTGATGCACCTAATTGTGGGTGACTGTTGTCGCGCAGCACGTCGTTCACGATGGTGGTAATTTGCGTTTTCAGTTCGTTGACAAACTGGGCGGCATCGTATTTTTGGTGTTCGATGTCGCGCAGCTTCTTCTCCCAGATGCCCGTCAGCTCGCAGCTCGTCAGCAGTTTCTCCTTGATGATGTCAATGAGTTGTATTCCAAGGGGCGTCGCTACGATGCGTTTGCGTTCGCGCTGGATGTAATGACGCTTAAATAGTGTTTCGATGATGCTGGCGCGTGACGAGGGTCGTCCGATGCCGTTTTCCTTCAAGGCGGCGCGCAGCTCCTCATCATCAACAAACTTTCCCGCCGTCTCCATGGCGCGCAGCAGGGTGGCCTCGGTGTAATATTTCGGTGGGGTGGTTTGCTTCTCGGTCAGGGTGGGGACGTGTGTTCCGCTCTCGCCCTTTGTGAAGGTGGGCAGGGTGCGTTCCTCGTCTACAGCCTTCTCGTCAGCGTCGTCGTCCTCTTGCTGGTTCTTGGCGTACACGTTCCTCCATCCCGGGGCCAATATCTCCTTGCCGCTTGCCTTGAACTCGATGTCCTTCACCTTTCCCATGACGGTGGTGGTGGCGAATTTGCAATCGTCGTAGAACACGGCGATGAAGCGTCGGGCGATGAGGTCGAACACGTTTTCTTCCATGTTCGACAGTCCCATGGGCGGCACGCCGGTGGGGATGATGGCGTGGTGGTCGGTTACTTTTGAGGAGTCGAACACCTTTTTCGATTTCTTCAGCGGCTTTCCGCCCAACGGTTTGATGAGTTCGGCATACACCGTCTTGCTTTGTATCTTTGTCTGATAAAGTCCGTTCATGGTTTGCGGACATTTGGGGTAGATGTCGTCCGAAAGATACTGGGTGTCCACACGCGGATAAGTGGTGTATTTCTTCTCGTACAAACTTTGAATCAGGTTGAGCGTCATCTCGGCCGAATAGCCGAACTTCTTGTTGCAGTCTACTTGCAACGAGGTGAGGTCGTAGAGCTTCGGCGGTGCTTCCGTACCCTTTTTCTTTTGCACGTCGGTCACGGTAAACGGTTCACCCTCAATGGTCTTAAAGGCGGCCTCGCCATCCTCTTTCTTGTCAAACCGGCCTTTGGTGGCGGTAAACGTGGTGTCGCGGTAGATGGTGGCCAGCACCCAATACGTCTCGGGCTTGAAGTTGTCTATTTCTTTCTGCCTGCTCACGATGAGCGCCAAGGTGGGTGTCTGCACCCGCCCTATGCTCAGCACCTGTCGGTTGCGTCCGTATTTCAGGGTGTACAGGCGCGTGGCGTTCATGCCCAATATCCAGTCGCCGATGGCGCGTGACAACCCAGCTAGATACAGCGGCTCGTATACCGATTGCTCTTTCAGCTTGTTGAATCCCTCGCGGATGGCCTCGTCGGTCATCGAACTAATCCACAACCGCTTAACGGGACATTTGGCTTGCGCCTTCTGCATCACCCACCGCTGAATCAGCTCACCCTCTTGTCCCGCGTCACCACAGTTGATGATGCTGTCGGCGTGCTGCATCAGTTGCTCGATGACGGCAAACTGTCGTTTGATGCCCTCGTCGTCGATGAGCTTGATGCCGAAGCGTGGTGGCAACATAGGCAGGGCGGCCAAACTCCAGTGTTTCCAGTTATCGTAGTAGTCGTTGGGCTCTTTCAGACAGCACAGGTGTCCGAAGGTCCACGTCACTTGGTAGCCATTGCCCTCCATATAACCGTTTTTCGAGCTATGGGCGCCTATGATGCGCGCGATGTCTTTGGCCACGCTGGGTTTCTCTGCTATGCAAACAATCATTGTCAGTTACTTTCTTTCATTTTTTACAGTTCCACCACCGTGATGCCCGCGCCGCCAAACTGCACATGCTCGTCACGGTAACCGGTTACGTTGGGTATGCCCGAGAGGTAGTCGCGGATGAGTTGTCGCAGGATGCCGTTGCCCTTGCCGTGCAGGATGCGCACCCGATCCATACCCATGAGTATGGCGTCGTCGATGAAATACTGCACAGCGTTCAGGGCCTCGTCGCCCCGCATGCCCCGCACGTCCAGGTCTTGGTGAAAGTTCTTGCGGTGCTCGTCGATGGTGTCGCGCGTTTTTTTACTTATCTTCACGGCCCCCAGTCGTTCTTCCAACGTAGGTTTAGACGTTTGTTCGACGGCGTGTTCCAACCTACTGGTGCGCATCTTGGTGCGCATGTCGCCGAAGATTACGGTAGCGTTGTCGCCCTCCACCTGCTCAACGGTGCCGATGGTGGTGAGCCCGATGATGCGTACCCGGTCGCCCGGTGCAATGGTTTTTCGCTGTTGCTGGCGGTCGGCAGCCTGTCGCACCTCTTCTTGTCGCTTCTGTTGCTGTTTGGCTTTCTCGGCCTTGCGCTTCTCCTTGCGTTCTTTGCGAAGCCGCATCTGCTCCACCTTCTTGGCAAACTGCTCATCGCTCATGGTGCCGTTGGGCGCTTGGGAATCGTCGGCCTTGATGCCCTGTTCAAACACCTTCAAATCCTCTCGTATGCGCCGCGTGGCCTCTTTCTCAGCCTGCTGCTCGCGTATCTCGCGTATGGCGTTCTCAATGCGCTTGTTGCTCTGCCTGAACAGTTCGTCGGCCTGCTCCTTGGCGCGCTTGATGATGAGCTTGCGTTCTTGCTCCACCTCACGAATGTCGTTCTCGTAGCGTGCGATGGTCTTCTCCATATCCTTCTCGCGCTGGTGGATGGTCTGCCGCTTGTTCTCCCAGTAGCGCTTGTCGCGCACGATGTCCTGAAGGTATTTGTCGCTTTGTATGTAGTCGGTCCCCACGATGTCGCTGGCCTTGCTGATCACCGTTTCGGGGATGCCCGTCTTGCGCGCTATCTCGATGGCAAAACTGCTGCCCGGCTGTCCGATGGCCAACTTGAACAAGGCCTGCATCTCGTGGCGGTCGTAGAGCATGGCTCCGTTAACCACACCGGGGTGAGCGTCGGCGTAATGTTTCAGGTTCTGGTAGTGGGTGGTGATGACGCCCCATGCCTGTTTGTCGCAAAACTGCTCCAGCACCGCCTCGGCAATGGCGCCACCTATCTGTGGCTCGGTGCCGGTGCCAAACTCGTCGATGAGCAGCAGGGTGCCGGGATTGGCCGTCTTCATCATGTTCTTCATGTTGAGCAGGTGGCTCGAGTAGGTGCTCAGGTCGTTCTCTATGCTTTGTTCGTCACCGATGTCTATCATCAGGTGCTCAAAGATGCCCGCCTTGGAGCGTTCGCCAACGGGGATGCTCAGTCCGCATTGCAGCATGTATTGCAGCAGTCCCACGGTCTTGAGGCATACCGACTTGCCGCCGGCGTTGGGTCCCGAGATGATGAGCATGCGCTTCTGAGGCGTGAGGATGATGTCGAGCGGCACCACCTGTTTGCCCTGTTTCTCCAGCGACAGGCGCAGCAGGGGGTGCGAGGCGCCAATCCAGTCGATGTACGGCTGTGACTGTAGTTGCGGCTCGATGGCCTTGATGAGTTTGGCCAACTCGGCCTTGGCGCGCACCAAGTCAATCTTGGCCAACATGCCGTAGGTCGCCAACAGCTCTTGAACGTGCGGCCGCACCTCACGCGTCACCTCTGAGAGAATGCGAATCACCTCCTTGCGCTCCTCGCTCTCCAGTTCCCTGATGCGGTTGTTGGCCTCCACCACCTCGGTGGGTTCGATGAACACGGTGCGTCCCGTGGCCGACTCGTCGTGCACGATGCCTTTGATTTTTCGTTTCAGTCCCGGTGCCACGGGGATGACCAAACGACCGTCGCGCAGGGTGGGGGCCACGTCTTTGTCCACCACTCCCTCGCTCTGGGCGGCGCGCAGGATGCTGGCCAGCGTGTGCGAGATGCTACCCTCGGTGCGTCTTAGTTCGCTGCGTATCTGTGCCAGGGCCGGCGAGGCGTTGTCGCGGATGTGTCCCAACTTGTCGAGAATCTGGTCGATGCGCCGCAACAGCTGCGGAAACACCACCACGCCGCGCGTCAGTTCTTGCAGGGCAGGGTAGCAGTAGCGGGTGGGGCGGCTGTCATCGGCATCCCCCTTGTCATCCCCCTTGACTTGTCTTTCGCCTTGTGCGTCATCAGCATCATCGCCTTCGGTCTGAGCCAGAAAGCGCACGATGGCGATGATGGTCTCCAGCGAGCGGCGCAGGTCAAACAGCTCGTCTTCCTCCAAGTGCGTGTTCTCCAGTCGAATGCGGGCGATGGCCTGTCGCATGTCGAAGAAATATTGCAGTGGAAAGTTGTCTTCCTCCTGCTGTATGCGCCTCATCTCCCGCGTCTGCTCGAGCCATGCACTGATGGTGGCGGGGTCGGTGCAGAACGCCAGAGCGTCCACCTGCTCCTTGCCCAGCGTGGAGAGGCAGCGCGCCTTCAGCAGTTCGCGTATCTTGTCAAAGCCAATCTTGCTTTCAAAGTTCGTTGGGTAAATCATGTTGCAAAGATAAGCATTTACGAACAAACCGCCATCTTTTATTTCAGGGTAATGCGACGGGTAGACACAGCTTTTTCATTTAATATGGTTGTTTATTGGCAATAACAATTATGCTCATGTGTTTCAATAGCGAGAAGAGTTTGCAACTACGAATTAACCAAATAGAACGAATTTGATGGTTTGTGTGCATGGTCGTGTTATTTTCATTTGTGCCATTCGTGCCATTCGTAGTTCAACAACGAAATAAACTAAAGAAACAAATTTGACGGTTTGCGTTCATGGTCGTATGTACAACATTCTTTATTCCGCTTCCAACATCTTATAGGCTTGATGGTACTTTTTTAGCCTTTCAATATCGTTGTCTGTAAGCTCATTCAGCCTCGTGATATCCATGTTGTCTTTGAGGTCAGCTATCTTCACCTTACGACCAATAGGATTCGCCTTGCTGCGCTGAATGAAGTCAAAATAATCTTCAGCTTTATTTCGAGAGACAGATAGAACTGCGTCTACAAGGTATGTCGGAAATCCCTGCATGAGCAGATATTCGGCTGTGATATCTCCATCTTCTATCGTGTCGTGTAAAAGCGCTACTATTTTACAGTCATCGTCATTGCACAAACTCTCGACGCGAAGCGGATGTCCGATGTATGGCTTCCCTCCCTTGTCAACTTGTGTTTTGTGCACTTCGGTAGCAATCTGCATAGCCTTGTCTCGAAGTTCATTGAAATTGTTCATAGCAGTCTATTCAAAATTAAGTTCTAATTTCATTCCAAGAGATTTCATTTCATCCAGTTCCTTTTTTATTTCTTTCTCTTGCTTATTCTGTGGCGTTCGTTCACCACTCCATAGCTTGGCGTATATCAAATCCAAATCAAGATCTGGAGAATTTACATATTCTTCGTAACTCTTATATTTGCGTCCTTCTGCATCTATGTACATAGAGGTTTTATGATATGTAAAGATAGTATTTTTTTGGTAAGTAACTAATTATTTACTCATATTTTGCCTTGTTCGGAAAAAATGCGAATTAGCCGAACTCCGAAAGGGACGCCACAGATCGTTTCTGTGCAAAGTCGGATTTTGCCAAACGAGAGAATATATGTACCTTTGTATATGAGTTGGCACCTAACCCGTTTCGGGTGTGTACACTCTCAGGTCTTAATCCAATGACCGGTATACAGTCCCAGTAATATTCAATCAACTGTGTACTTTTTTCAGGAATCGCATAGACAATGCAAATGTCATTTACATCATTATTAAGTATAAGGAGGAATTTAAAATGAACAATTACAACAAACATTTATCCCACAGTCACCATAATCATGGCGACATGGATCATTCAAAACATGAGCACGTAAGCACGGAAGAACATGGAGACTATAAGGATCAACATCAAGAACATCATGCTGGGCATGATCACAGCGGGCACAGTGGGCATGACCACAGCGGGCACAGTGGGCATGATCACAGTGGGCACGGTGGGCATGAGCATCATCATCACGGTAACTTTAAGGAACTTTTCTTAAAGTCATTGCCACTAGGAATCATTATTATGCTCTTATCCCCTATGGCTGGGTTTGAACTACCATTCCAGTTTGCTTTTCCATATTCTGATATTGTAGTAGCTATTTTATCTACTATATTAATTATTTATGGTGGACGTCCATTCTATCAAGGGGCAGTTGACGAATTTAAACAAAAAGAACCTGGAATGATGGCTCTCGTTTCTTTAGGTTTAAGTGTTTCATATTTATATAGTATTTATACTGTAATAGCAAGCTACGTAACAGGTGAACAAATTATGGATTTTTTCTTTGAATTTGCTTCATTACTATTAATCATGTTATTAGGTCACTGGATTGAGATGAAAGCTATTGGAGAAGCAGGAGATGCACAAGAAGAACTGGCTAAGCTAGTACCAAAAGATGCTCATGTAGTATTAGATGACGATTCAATAGAAACACGACCAGTTGCTGACTTAAAGGTAGGTGATTTAATTCGAGTTCAAGCTGGAGAAAATGTGCCAGCAGATGGAACTATCGAGCGTGGCGAATCACGTTTAAATGAAGCTCTTCTAACTGGAGAATCAAAAGCAGTTAAAAAAGGTCCTGGCGATGAAGTAATCGGAGGCTCAACAAATGGAGAAGGGGTTCTTTATATTAAAGTGAATGAGACAGGTGATCAATCCTTTATATCTCAAGTTCAGAATTTAATCAGCCAAGCTCAAAGTCAGCCTTCCAGAGCAGAAAATATTGCTCAAAAGGTTGCAGGATGGCTCTTCTATATTGCTGTTATTGTCGCGCTAATTGCTTTTGTAACATGGATGGTTATAGAAGATGTGCCAACGGCAGTTATATTTACTACTACTACATTAGTTATTGCTTGTCCTCACGCTTTGGGTCTAGCTATTCCATTGGTCACCGCTCGTAGCACAAGCTTAGGGGCAAGTCGTGGCTTACTAGTAAAAGACCGCCAAGCCTTAGAAATAGCTCAAGATGCAGATGTGATGATTTTAGATAAGACAGGTACTTTAACAACTGGTGAGTTTAAAGTATTAGACGTTGAACTTTTTAATAACAAATATAATAAAGAGGAAATCATTGCCTTACTGGCAGGTATTGAAGGAGGATCTAGCCACCCAATTGCTCAATCAATTATAAGTTTCGCCGAGCAGCAAGATATACGCCCAGTATCTTTTGATTCGATTGATGTAATTTCCGGTGCTGGAGTAGAGGGTAAAGCCAAGGGCCATAGTTACCAATTAATCAGCCAAAAAGCCTACGGACGTAATCTGGATATGGATATTCCAAAAGGAGCAACTCTCAGTGTCTTAGTAGAAAACGATGATGCTATTGGTGCTGTAGCTTTAGGGGATGAATTAAAACCAACGAGCAAAGAGTTAATTAAAGCTCTTAAAAAGAACAATATAGAGCCGATTATGGCAACAGGTGATAATGAAAAAGCGGCTCAAGGCGCGGCAGAAGATTTAGAGATTGAATATAGATCAAATCAATCTCCACAAGACAAATATGAGTTAGTAAAAACACTTAAAGAAGAAGGGAAAAAAGTTATCATGGTAGGTGACGGTGTTAATGATGCCCCTTCTCTTGCCTTAGCAGACGTTGGAATAGCAGTCGGTGCAGGAACTCAAGTGGCGTTGGATTCAGCTGATGTCATCTTGACTCAATCTGATCCAGGAGATATTGAATCATTTATTGAATTAGCACACAAAACAACTCGTAAAATGAAACAAAATCTCTTTTGGGGAGCTGGTTATAACATTATAGCTATCCCTCTAGCTGCAGGAATTTTGGCTCCTATTGGTATCACATTAAGCCCTGCATTAGGAGCAATTCTAATGTCTGTGTCAACAGTCATCGTCGCCATTAATGCTATTTTATTAAGTTTAGATCCAAAAAATAACGGTTAACAGATCGAATAATTGAAACTCCTTAAAGTATCAAGATACAATAGTTTTACAGGAGAAAAAGAGATGTAAGTACTGGCTCTTTGTAAAATCGTGTTGGTAGAAGTAGACGATTTTTCTACCAACACGATTTTTAATTTATTATAAAACTGATTTCTTTTAAAATCCTATAAGCCATTGATTTTATAAGTTTTATAGCTTGTTATTCTATTTTCTTGACATCAATACTACAGTCTCAACCCCTATGGTTATGGGGTACATATCCACGCTCGTAGATGGAAACATATCAAAGATTGGCTCTCGTTTGTAGGAACATATCGACTGTAATTATTTCATTTTCAAGCCTTTATCGATAGCTTCCTGAATAATCTTATGACAACAAACTCCCAACGGATTGTTTTCTTTACAATTAGAATTTTTCATTGCCCCAGTGATGGCATTTACTTCTTTTACGGATTTCGCGCCATGCTTTACAACTGCTTCAATTACCTGATTTTCTGTGACTTCGCTACAATAACAAGCATACTTAGGATCTGCATCTTTCTTAAACCAGATAGGAACTCTAACTTGGTCTTTCAAGAATTTTATTTCATTATCTAAGTTATAGTAAACAACGTCGCAGTCCTCGTTCATGCAAATCTTATATTGATCTCCGTTAACAGCATTACGATAATCATCTACCACTAGATGTTCAACAGTTACTTTACTAACGGAAATCCCTTCATTATTACATACAGGACAATTGTCTTTAATTTGATCTGGCTTTTCTGTTTTGCATCCACAACAACATTCATTATTAATCTTCATATTCTTAGCCTCCATATTTTCATTATAATTTCTTTTTTAAACTAGGTAAAACCAATACAAAATTAATTAATCTTAGGGAGATTTCGGTCTCCCTTCTTTATTTTATATTGCTGTTGGAAGCTCTTTGGGGGCTTCGCGCCCCCAGCCGCAAGGCAAACCTCCGCGGTGTTTTTCATAGTTTTAAGCTAAGCAAAAAACTTTGAAACGTTGCGTTTCTATTTGGATTCTTCACACGATTTTTTTCATTCCAAAAGCCTCTCGTTGACTACAGCAACTATTTGCTTTTGTTTCACCATCTTTGCCACGTAAAGGCAAGAGCCGTGTGCCATTTTCATGCTGTTTTCTCATTCCGTTCATTGTTTTTGCCCGCAAATTTAGGTCGTTTTGAAGTGCCTTCCAAAAAACGGCGATAGGCTTAGCGGGAGCAAAATGATGAATCAAGCATTTTTGAGCCGTGATGAATCATGTTCCAGTTCCTGTAGGGACGTGATTTATCACATCCGAAATGTCGTAGGGGCGTGATTTATCACGTCCGGTTTCCCGTAGAGAAGTTGATTGGGCGCGTCCGAAATATCGTGAGTTCAATGATTTAACGTGTTTGCGACGGAACGTGACGAATCGGGCGTTTTGTCACTCGGCGGCCGTCAGGGTCGGACGTGATGAATCACGCCCCTACGTTTATCGTTTGTAATGAATTTTTATTTCTTAAAAAAAACGACGACGGCGACGTTTCTCGTCCTATCGTCGTCGGATTATCAGTATGATGAGTATCATCAGTATCATTAGTATGATTAGTATTATTAGTATATATAGGAGCCATGCTTGATTATCAAGTAGTTAGGAGGGGGTAAATTGATTGTTCGTTCAATTATGAATCAATTATGATTCAACGAACGATTCATGTTCGGCAATCTTTCGTTTGAAGTTTTTGGAAGGCTCAACCTCTCATGGTGCGTTCTTCTTTACCGAGAATTGTTAAGTATTTTTACGTCAACCCCTGCATGATTCGTTTCATTTTCAACACCCTGCAATTGATGATCTATTGCCCTGCAATCTCTTTGGAATTGGCTCTCAAAGTCATGTCGATTGGCAGTTGATATCATGTGGTTCTCGTCTACCTTATTAAATAGTGATCTATACTATAACGAAGATACCATAAAAAAGGCAATTGGGTTAATTATTATTAACCCTAAAATCCGCAACTAAGTCCTTGAACGTCCATATTGCGTTTAGGCTGGTTCTATAAATTACCACCGCATATAGTCATTAAATTTTTATAAAATACGTTTTGTTATCTTTTGGCTTCTTTTTATATAAAACAGGCTGCGCCTCAACAGTTCAAACAAGTTTGATTGCATTCGGCTTGCACCGTTTTTAGTTCAAAATGTAAGTTCGTTCAGTCGTGTAGCTCGCTACACTCCTTCAC
>OBRT01000424.1_pt1 | contig 10690 bp, 8 predicted proteins | sample 1494891 | NCBI WGS metagenome assembly OBRT01 (sample SAMEA3360688, study PRJEB22359) | human gut metagenome | biome: ENVO:urban biome; feature: ENVO:human-associated habitat; material: ENVO:feces | place: Bangladesh | collected 2011 | reverse complement strand
TGCTGTCGGCACTGGCGGCTTGTAACAGCAAGCCCGAGAGCAATCCTACACCTCCCGAGGACAATCAGGTCGAGGTGATCATCGAGCAGGTGGTCGATGGCAAGGTGGTAGACACCCGAGCCGTCGGCCGCACCGATGTCGTGAAGTATACCGGAAAGTCCGACGGTGACGATCTGGTTCAGCTAAAATGGCCCGGAAAGGTGACGAAGGGTAAGAATGTTGAAATCACCGCCTATGCCAAGCCGAATCTCTACCTACAGGAGATCAAGTATCGCTACTCGCAGAGCGAGGAGAAAAAGCGGAGTCCTTCCTCCGCCAATGTGCGGGGAGACACCTACAATGCATCTCGTCCTCTGACAGCGGTCAATGAAAACTCTCCGGTACTTATCCCGACAAAGGATGCCAATGATAATCGTGTTTATGTTAGCTTGGAGTACGAAAAGACAGAAGGGTCTCTTTCTGTTGGAGAGTTCCCAACAATTCCAACGATTAAGTTTATCAAGTACGAACCTCGGTATACAGGCGATCATTGGGATGACCAAGAACAAACTATTTGGGAGACGGAAAGCTTAGACTTTGTGGCAAATCAAAACAGATATCACAACTCAAAAGCTTATAAGGATTATCAATCAATAGCTTCTACTAATTACAGCGGACATATACTATCAGTCTATGCATTTCTAAAGGAAACAATCACCTATCTTCAAGCTCAATTGGCAGTGCACAAATCCGACAATGCTTATTACGAGCTTGAAAATCCCATGGGACCCGATATAACAGACGAGCTGGCAAGGTATCAAAGGATATTTGAGAGTGGAGGCTGGGGTATTGACTGGAATAGGGAGTATGTCTCTTCAAAGTATTATACCGAGTCTTGGTATGCAACCAAGCCGAAGTAAATATTAAACTTCGACACGATAACAAGAGGAGGATGCGTCACAAACGCATCCTCCTCTTGGCATAAGTACAATTAGGCTTCTCTACTATCTGATGTTACCTGAGATAGATATTCACCGATCCAGACTTTCCAGCACCAGACTCGTAGGTGATGCTCTTCTTGTAAGATGGGAATACGACAGACTGAACCTGAACACTCTTAATGATCGGAGTGGGATTACCCACATATGGACCTTTGACCCACACGCTCCAACCTCTGTCATATTGATTATATGATACGTTGTCAAGCTTGTATAGTTTAGCAATAGAGCCATAGGTGATTTGAGCTTTTCCCTGTGAGTCAAATTGCAAGCTATAACTGCATCTTAGGCCATCAAGATTTTTCAACGACTCAATAGTAGAGGTTTCTGAAATCAACTCTTCTGTCTCTGGATCGCTTTCCTCTTCAGTCCTTAGGGCAACGAGTTCGTTTTCCAGTGTCAATGTGACCGGGAGGGTCACATTGAGCGGTTTCCCCGTAGGTGATGTGATAGTGAAGTTATGGGTAACCTCGAAATACTCAGTTTCATCGCCCGTGGACTCTATGCCCTCTTCGTTAAAGCCCTGTCCGTAATCGGTCCAGCCGTTCCAATAGCCTCCCCAATACTTATTGGCCAGGTCGTAGGCTGTCTCTCCGCTGATCGTAACCTCCTCGGTCAGAATGTAATCAGCCTTACGAGCACTCTCGTACTCCAAGCTAACATAAACACGATTATACACACCAACCGGTTATACGGACTTATTCTTGAGCTTGAGCGGAGCTATCAGATTCCGCCATAGAGATGTATTCTATTACCTATTTCAATTTCATCTTCGAAGACATCCGTAATCAGTCCTATTTGCTGTCTATGACCAATGTCCGGGTGAGTGTAGCAGTCCGAGAACCATTTTGTCATCGGTATACCACAGGCCTCTATGTAATTGAGGAGCCTATGGTTGGACTGTAGCATAAGGTAGGCCTTATCTGTCCCCTCAGGCACCCAATACAAAATGGCATCCTGATCGCTCATATCACTAAAATTAAATCTGAAACGCAGCTTTCCGTCCAGCTTTTCCTCAAATGGTGAAGGGATAATAACCCTTTGCTCGGTGGCATTCGGCTGGATTGTCACACTCACTCTGCCTATCTCCACAGACCACTCATTCAGGTCACCCGGGGTACCCTCTCCTCCCCAGAGGGGTAGATTGTCTCTCCGTGCCGGTATGATGGTCTTTTCGTAATAATCCATCACGTCCAAGTTTTGGTCGTGCCAGTGCTTCTGCCTCACAACCATCACCACCTCTCCTCTGAGGTATTGATTGGAGCCATTGATGAGATTTATGGTGGTGGAGCGGATACCCTTGTGTGTTGTGATGAATTCGTTTTTATGGTAATCCCCTGTTGCGTTGTCTCCGGAGTAGAAGCGAGGAGTGTCCCATCTCGGTATTGGTGGCTTCTGAGAGCTGTTTCTCCTGAGGACGTGCCGGTTACGGATCTTCTCAGAGGTAAATAGATCCTCCTGCCTCATCACGTCTCCCGGCTTGTACTTTGTAAAGAGTTTGTTATACAACTCCGGCCACATAGGAGGTCCATAGGGGCCATCGGTCTCCCAGTTCTTCCACATAAAATATTCTATCACTGGTAAGTCGTACCAATTCGGATCTCCTGCAAAATTGAGGAGTGTATGCTCCGTATACTCTCCCTCTGAGACAGTAGGAAATACTACTGACCTAACGCCCTGACCTCCACCGACGCATCCGTCCCAGACGACAGGCGGATAGATCTCGACGATATTGTTGCTCTCATCAGCAAGGGCATACGCCACTCTCCTAAGATATTTGTTTGTCTTCGCGGTCTGTTGGTCAATCCACTCAGGATAGAGCTGCCACGACATCACAGCCGTCTCCTCGGTGTACAGAGTGTCGGTTTTCTCCGTAGGTCGCATTGCCGGATAAGCCTCCTCTACTTTAAGCACAGAAGTAGCTTCCTCGTAAGACGGACGGACAATCTTCGGGTAGATCTCAGCCCACGCCTCTTGGTTTTTCTGACGCCAGTAGTCCTCATTTATGAGGACATTCTTGGCATACTCCGGCTGGATGATCGGCTCATCGTACTTGGAGACGATGGCCTGCACGGTGATATTGCCCTTTACCTCGAAAGAGACCTCTGACACCTTTAGAGCAGTCTCAGCGGTGGTCGGGAAAGCGGAAGCGTCATAGCCGGAAGAGTACTCGAAGTAAAGCCCGTCACAGACAAAGCCCTCCTTAGGAGTCACAACGATCTTGGCGGTCTCGCCTGCCTTGTAGACCCCGAGACCGCTAATGACCGCCTTGTCGGTCTCCAACTTACCCTCTGAGCCTTTCTCCAAGTTGCCACTCTCTGAGCGAGTGGTAACGGCAAACGTGACCACTTCCGGCTCCGGCTTCGGCGGTGTCGGCTCGATGCCGGGGTTATCCTTTTTACAGCCTGCAAGAGCAACTGCCAGTACAGCAAGGCAGACAGCTATATGGTACTTTGTATTAGTCATAGTTGAGACAGTCCGAATTGAATAAGCTCTGCTTTTGGTATCAATGGACAGGATACCACTGTATTTACAATAAGCTCCAAGTCATCTTGTGTCATTGCTCCCAAGTACTCACCCTTAATGGCTAAGTCAGTGGACCGAATGCGCTTCAAACTGGCACAATCCACGTAGGATCTGTGAGTAAGAAAGGGGTATTGCTCGTATCGAACAGGCATCTGATAGAATTGTACAAGCTCCGGCATATGAGTGTTTACCTTGGAGTTAAACACCACTCCACCATATACCACACCCTCATTATCAATTCCTAATACGATGAAGAATTTTCGTCTGGAAGAATAGCCCTTGTGAGGCGTGATACCCTCCTCGGGGTGCATATCTATAGCGTAGACCTGACCTCTGGCAATTATTGAGTTTTCCATAGCTCTTTAGTCCGCAAAGCACCTATTCCACTCCTCGTTCTCTTTGAGATATTCAAGAGTTGCGTTGTCAGCCCCGCCTGCAACAGCCATATCCTCTAAGGTGATAGCCTTGTCTTGGGTTCGTCTGGCTCGCTGCCAGTCAAGTCCGTGAGTCTGCTGCTTCAGGAGACCAAAGGGCTTGGTGCTATACTGATCTATAGCGTTGTCCAGCTCATCTGTAGCACACTTTGACAGATAGTTGAGGTCAGCCGGACGCTTCGCCACGAGGTAGTAATAGGCATCGGTATCCCCGGACTCTATCACTGACCAAAGCATCTCTGTCAGCTCTCTATCCGTCTCGATTCTGCGAATAGCATCATAGAGCAACTGCGGGACAGGCCCGTAGGGCAGTGCGCTGTACGTCTCTTTAGTCATCCTCATACCATACTTTACCATAAAGCTTCGCTCGGCAAAGTAGATAGTCTTGAAGAGACGGTAGTAATCTAAGCCCTCAGTCTTATTGAGGATATAGAGTACCACCTCTATTATGGTTTGGCGGTCTGTATTGTTAAGAGCATTCATAAGTGACAATTAGGTAGAGAGTTGTTATATAGAGCAAAGTTACTCATTTAGTGGCAGATAAGCACTTTGTCATCAGGATCCGGCATTAGCTCGCCAGACCAGTATAAAGCTCAGGATCAGGTTACCCGCTATCAGCAGGAACTGCCCCATCGGTCTATCCTCTGCACCTGAGACAGCAAGGATGCTAAGGATGACGTAGACGATCGTCACGATACGCCACAGCTTGGCGGGACGACTTTCTTCGCTATTTGTAGTACTTCTTTTCATCGGAATCAAGCATTAAGAGGTGAGACAAGAGCGGCTTTCTTGCCGGCAGACACTATATCACCGAGGAGACCATCAAGCTCGCAATCCTCGAATACCATACAGTCAGTCGCTTGTGCAGTCAGGCCGAGGGTGAAGAGACAGATTGCGTCTTCATTCAAAACCACATAGTGGTGATCTCTCTCAAAAATCAAGAGGTAGTCGGGGTGCCTCTTTTTTAGGGTGACATACAATCCATTCAAGTCCTTCTCACTTGCGGTCTCCAGAGACTGGAGAGGAGCTGCATTCAGATTAGAGATAGATGTGTTACTTGCGTCGGAGACGCAAGAGAGGGGAGTGGAGGTGCCGTTAGGCACCATTTTGGAGAGTGATTGTTGTTTGCTTCGTAGCATAATAAGTTACCATTGGGGTTTTATAAATATGTACACTTGCGTATAACCGTCGCCTGTGTCGTTAGCTGCATTGCGTCACCAAAGGCACACCGAGAGATAAAGGCAAGGGGCGCGAAGCGACTTGTCTTGCCCTTGCCGTATCGACGGTGTGCGATACCTTTGTGACGCAATGCAGCAGGCACAGGCGGTAACGGTCAGCACGTGGCATTGATTCCCCCAACGGCTCCACTTAACTACGAAAGCTCAACTGCTCGGAGAGATGGTGCAGGCACCGTAGCCCCCGCCTTGTGAAGAGGTAAGTAATAACGTGATGTGACCAAGTCCTATCCCGGGACCATTTTTCAGCGAATTCTATTACCGTTAATAGTCTGATCTAATACCGATGATAGTTCTCCCTATTACCGGTATTAGTTTTAGACAAGTTTTAGGGGCTGTCCCCGAAGATTGCCGCAGGCCTGTAGAACGTGTGTAGGTTATAAGTCAGCCCCTCTTGTTAGATTAAATCTCCCTCTCACCGATGAGCGCAGAGTGTCTGAGTGCCACGGCGTGGTAACGAAGATACGTCAAGACGAGCGGTTGGGACGACCGCCCGCTCTTGCTAGCTCTTCGGTGGCAGGTTGGAGCGAAGGAGGACTGCGAAGCAAGTCTTCCGAAGCGTGATTAAGTAAAGCGTGGTGTAGGTCAAGTGATAGTTTGTTTTAGGGGCTGTCGTCTGAGGATTGCCGTAGGCGTGTAGAACAGGTGGAGATCAAGTCAGCCCCTCCACTATGATACGGGTTTCATAGACCGAGGAGCGCAGAGTGTCTGAGTGCCACGAAGTGGTAACGAAGGTACGTCAAGGCGAGCGGTTGGGACGACCGCCCGCTCTTGCTAGCTCTTCGGTGGCAGGTTGGAGCGCAGGAGGACTGCGAAGCAAGTCTTCCGAAGCACCCAAATGGGGGTAACGAGTGCTCTATATTAGAAGATATTACTCTATTGTGATAAAGTAGGTGTCGTTTTCATTGTGGACTGTACCAAAACCAACATCTTTGCCCTATATGTATGTATCACAATGTAGTAAGTGTTTGTTATGGCAGAGAATGTACTTAGCTATGAGGACAGGGTCTTGGACAGTATGATGGACAAGGCCTTTGAGAAAGCGGGTGTAGATGACTACTCATTTAGTGAGGAGTTAAAGGAGATCTATAAGGATCATATTGAGAGCTACCCCGGTGTAAAAGGTTTCTTCGATGACCTAGCATACGGAGGATGTCGCTCTGGGATGATGGGAGAGTTTATCTGGGCCGAAGAAATCAAAGAGTTTTATGTGAAGCACATAGATGACCTCGAAGCCTACAAGAGAGATCTTGAGGAGGAGCTGGGAGAGCCGATTATGGATAAGGATCTCTCTCATCCTGAGCTTGTCACTTGGCTAGTCGTTGAAGAGGTGGCTCGACGCGTCTCAGATGAGCTGGAGGACAGTCTAGACGAAGCCATTAGTGAAGAGCTCGGTGAACTCTCCCCGGATAACAAAGAGATGATACTAGCCGGTATTCAGTCAGAAGAGATCCGTGAGAAAACCGAGCTTGAGATGGAGTCGATTTGGGACTACGAAGAGGATCTTCCCGAGCTGACGTTAGAGGAAGTCACATCGGAGATGGATGCCCAGTACCGGCTTTTTTACAGTGATCCCATAGATAACTTGAATGACTATCTAAATATCGTCCAAGAGTGTATTGAGACAGGATCCAAGGACGCGCTGAATGAGGTTGTGGACCAGGTAACCGATTATCAGATTGATGAAGCCGTTTATGAGGTGATTAGTGAACTGAAATCAAAGCTTGAAGAAAAGGGTTATCCGACAGATGAAGTGGTTGCCTTTTTTCAAGAATATGAAGGTGAGATTGTGGATGAGATACACGTTCGTGATGTCAGTGAGCCGCTAGAGCAGTTAGTCAATAATACCGGCATTGACGGTCAGGTCTGTGCCTATATAGATATGACTATTGGGTTTGACTGTGTCAATTCATATGAGCTTGAGTCGGAAAACGGATATTCCTACGAAAACTCCTACTTTGGGGATATGATTGATCAGCTCAATCTAAACCCATCCAAGGTAGAGGAACTTCTGCATGTAGAGGGAGCCAAGACTGTTGGAGTTTTTCCTGACCTTTCTGCCCGAGATGGGCAGGAGTTTGTCCGCTACGATCAATTTGTCCAAGAGCTTGTAAAAAACCCCGACTTGGGGTTACTTGTTTTCCTTACTAAGGTGGATCTAAAAGACCTTGTGGATAAGGATTTTGATGTTCAGGAAGTGGTCGTCCCGAAAGGTAATAGGTGTGGACTCTTCTTTTCCGGTATCGGCTCCGGAAGTATTCTTGGGATGGAGCTTCAAAGGGACATAAAGCTTGACGTGCGTCATGAAGAAGAGGGTCGCAGAATGTGGCTTACTCTTGATGATAAGAGTGTGAAGCGAGGCTGCTCAATTCAGGAGACCTATGATTTTGCTTATCCGGACAAGGTCTTTGGACGGAAAGCAGAGCTGAGCTCCAATGAGGCTCTACGTGCTGTAGGTATGAAATATCTCTTTGACAAGCAGATTGTGCAGTATGGGCTAAATCCTTTGGAGCGATGTGCCTTTGTCAATTACCAACCTGTCAAGGTGAAAGACGGATGGATACAGCGTGGTACTAGTGATTTAGCACGCTTGTTTAAGACTGATCCCTCCAACATCCGTGATGAAGTTTATACGCTGGCACAGGAGAGAGCCGTGGCGTTGACCGAGCTGGCGCATGATAGTGCCAAGTGGCGTGGGTTAGAGGATCTGATCAGCATTAAGCCGGAAACACCTCACATCACAGAGAAGGAGAGTGCCGGTATGTCTCAGTCACTCTCAGTGAATGAGAAGAAGAGTAATGGAATGAAGATGTAGTTTTTATTAAGCAGAGTAATAGTTATGATTTTTGTTGATAACGATGCATATGAAAGAGTATTTCGCGAAGCAGTGTCTCTAGTGAATGGCATCTGTAAGCAAGCCAAGTGCAAGAAAGACATTTTAGCCAAGCGTCATTTTGATGATGACGAATGGTATGCACTGAGAGTGCAACTTAAGGATGGGAAGCCTGATGGGGTGTGTCAGTTCCTTTATAAGGATTGGGAAGAAGATGACCTTACTGGTTACAAGTTGGCCTTCAAAAATGGCAGACTTGATGGTACGTGTGAAATGTACAAAATAGGAATGTCCATGCGGTCAAGGTTTAAGGACGGCCTTCTAGAAGGGCAATCTATAACAACATCATGCAGACAGAAGAAATATTACACGTCGTTCAATTTAGCTCGGGTTTTTAAGGGCATTGAAAAAGGGACCTATGATTTTGATGAATTGTTTTTGCGATCTGATAATGTTAAGTGTTCGGCAATGTATAAGTCAAATGTCCTGGATGGTCCAAGGGAGATTTATGGCCAGTTCGGTTTGGAGCAACGGGATGTGTATTCCAATGGACAAAATATGACAGATGCTGTTAGGACGCGTTTTAAGCTGGACGAATGGAGTGAGATGGCATTTCTTAGCTACCAACCAATCCAATACAAAGATGGTTGGTTACAGCTTGACATAGAAGGGAAACCTCGATTTTTCAAGGACAACCCATCCAATATTCAAGATGAGGTTAATCAAATTGCAGAAAAGATGTCGCGCTCTCTTCGCTTCTATATGACCTATGACATTGGCATGGAAGGACCAGTTACACTTGGGAAATATAATTCTTTAGAAAGAGAGAATGCGATCTCAAAGATAGTAGACAATTTAATTCAAATAGACGTAGATAAGCAGAAAGTAGCTCTACAGAAAAACGAGGCTGCAGATCTATGTGACCGGAAGCAGTTGGGAGTGAAGATGTAGTCTTTGCTGTTATGTATGGGATAAAGATGTGATTATGGATTTGAAAACGAAGAAAAAGGGGAATATTGAAGAAGAGTATGATTCTGCCGGTAATCTTCTGTATCGAGGGACGTTTACAGACGATGGTATGTCAGAAGGGTTTCTTCAATCTTGGTATCCTAATGGGGTATTGAAGTCCGAGACACATGTCAGAAACAACAGACCTGTAGGGGAGATCAATTATTACTATGAGGATGGGCAACTGCGTAGCAGATTGCGTTTCAATAACGATGATAAACCTGATGGGTTGTGGGAGCATTGGTATCCCAATGGTCAGCTGTCAGAGCAGACAGAATATAAATCGGACATCTTCGGCTGTACTACAAGGCGATGGGATGAAGCGGGTCGTGAAACATATAGGAGCCAGCTACGCTTTGACGCAAGAGAATTGGGTCATCACTACAATGGTCAGCTATCTTTTGTTCGTAATTACGACCTGCAAGGCAATGTGGAGGGCTTATTTGAGCGATTCAATGATCGTGGTCAATTGATCTATAGCGGCATATATGTGTCAGGGAGACCAATTGGAATTCATAAGGAATGGTATGACTCAGGTGCATTATTGGCTGAAAGCAGGTATGGATCTAATGGTGTCCTTAAGGAGGAAAAGCTTTATTCTGAGTCAGGTCACCTAACCAGCGACAAAGTCGAACTTATGGGGTGTTATCTTAATGAGATGTTTGGTGAAGATGGTTCTTTGATCAAGCGATCAGTAGACGATGTCTCGGGAAATCCTCTGTATAAGAACCAGATCAAGGGTCATCGTCTCAGTAATGAACAGAAGATGGCACTAGAGTACTATCAACCTGTGAGAGTAAAAGAGGGATGGCTACAGCTGGGGATGGATGGTCGAGCGCGTTGTTTCTCGGCTGATCCTGCTTTTATCATTGACGAGGTTCATGTATTGGCTAAGAAGCTGGAGCCGGCATTAAGGAAACAGTTAGAATGTGACGGTGTGGATCCTGACAAATACATTCACATTAAGGTAGACGTTCCTTTAAACGGTCAAAGTACCACTCTGGGTAATATACAGACTCTCATCCAAGAGAAAGAGAGTAAGAAGAGTAATGGGATAAGGATGTGATTATGGATCTGATAACGAAGAAAAAGGGGAATATTGAAGAGACCTATGACACAGAAGGCCACCTTTTGTATAGTGGGACATATAAGGACGGTAACGGTCTCCTTCAAACGTGGTATCCCAGTGGTGTCCTAAAATCTGAGGGTTACTTCAAGGATAATGAACCGATTGGTGAATTAAAATATTACTATGAGAATGGTCAGGTTTCAGACATAATGCGACTGAATGATGACCATAAGCCGGACGGAATATGGGAGCATTGGTATCCTAATGGTCAATTAGCACGACAAACAGAATACAGAGCAGGAGCCATAGCCCATACAGATAAACGCTGGGATGAGAAAGGCCAACTAGAGTGTGAGACTCACTATGACGATCGAAACCAAAAGAGAAAGGAACATACGTATTATTCTAACGGTCAGATAGAATTTGAGGCGACCTGGGATGAGGAGGGGAGAAGAGATGGTCTAAGTAAACATTTCAATGAACAAGGTCAGCTGATTGACAGTCTTCTTTATAGATCAGGTGTTTTCATTGAAAGTCGTAAGTGGAGTGATTCAGGCAGATTGATATCTAAATCTCAGTGCTCCGATAACGGTGACCTAAAGTTGTTC
>OBRT01000416.1_pt1 | contig 10833 bp, 9 predicted proteins | sample 1494891 | NCBI WGS metagenome assembly OBRT01 (sample SAMEA3360688, study PRJEB22359) | human gut metagenome | biome: ENVO:urban biome; feature: ENVO:human-associated habitat; material: ENVO:feces | place: Bangladesh | collected 2011 | reverse complement strand
AGAAGCACAAAGACTCTTTGGATACATACCTGAAGAGATTGTAGACTTTATGGCTCTTAAATTAAATAAGCCAAGCAGCGAAATTTATGGCGTTGCATCGTTCTACAGTCAATTCACTTTTAAACCTAGAGGAAAGCACTCTATATGCATCTGCCTAGGTACTGCCTGCTACGTTAAGGGAGCTGACAAGCTTTTGGATGATTTCTTAAAGGAATTAAATGTGGCTAAGGGCGAAGCAACTGCGGATGGTCTTTTCTCTATAGTTGAGACTAGATGTGTTGGTGAATGCGCTTTGGCACCTGTTGTAACTGTTGGTGAAGACGTCTACGACCATGTCAAAGAAAGTCAAGTCACTGAAATTATTAATAAATATAAGGAGTAGCATATGAATAAGGAAAATCTATTAGAAATTCAAAAGAAAACTAAAGATCTTCTTCTTGACAGACTTAAAAAGGACGGCTCTTTTAATATTAACGGTGACAAAATTACTAAAAAGGGTGAGTTTTTCGAAAAGCAAAAACGTATCGTTCTAAAGAACTGTGACATAATCGACTCATCGTCCTTAGATGAATACATAGCTTTAGGCGGATACTTCTCTTTAGAGAAGGCGCTTAATATGAAAAGAGAAGATGTAATTAAAGAAGTAAAAGCTTCTGGCCTTAGGGGCCGTGGTGGCGCGGGTTTCCCTACTGGAAGAAAGTGGGAAGCTGCTTTTAATCAGCCAGAAGGCATTAAATATGTAATTTGTAACGCAGACGAAGGCGACCCAGGCGCTTACATGGACAGATCCGTATTGGAAAAGGATCCACACAGTGTTTTAGAGGGCATGGCCATCTGCGCTTATGCTATTGGCGCGCAAAAGGGCTTCATCTACGTTAGAGCTGAGTATCCAAAGGCTGTTGAGAGCCTAAAGATTGCCATTAAAAAGGCAAATGAAAACAATTTATTAGGTGACAATATTTTAGGAACTGACTTTTCCTTCCAAATCGAGCTTCGTCTAGGTGCGGGCGCTTTTGTCTGCGGTGAAGGTACTGCTCTGATGGAGTCTATCGAAGGAAAGCGTGGTATGCCAAGAAATAAAGAGTACAGAACTACTGAACGTGGCCTATGGGGCAAACCAACTGTTATCAACAATGTTGAAACATTTGCTAACATCGCTCAAATCATTGATCATGGCGCAGACTGGTTCACATCCATCGGTACCGAAGACTCGCCAGGAACTAAGGTTTTCTCACTTGTTGGTAAGGTTAAAAACTCTGGCCTAGTTGAAGTACCTATGGGTACGACAATCAGGGACATAGTTTTTGCAATAGGCGGCGGCATTCAAGATGACAAAAAGGCCAAAGCTGTTCAAACAGGTGGACCATCAGGCGGCTGTATACCTGAAAGACTATTCGATACAAAGGTTGACTTTGCGTCACTTAAGGCCATCGGCTCAATCATGGGCTCCGGCGGTATGGTAGTTATGGACGAAGACGACTGCATGGTAGACGTTTCAAGATTCTTCCTAGAATTCTCCGTTGACGAATCATGCGGTAAGTGTACGCCTTGTAGAATTGGTAACAAGAGGCTTTTAGAGCTACTTGAAAAGATCACTTCAGGTAATGGTAGTGAAGAAGACATAGATAAACTAGAAGATCTATCCATCATCGTGAGCAAAGCATCACTTTGCGGACTTGGTCAATCGTCTCCAAACCCGATACTATCAACATTAACATATTTCAGAGACGAGTACATGGCGCACGTTGGTGAAAACAAGACTTGTCCAGCTAAGAAGTGCAAAAACCTACTTAACTACCACATCACAGATAAGTGTATAGGCTGCACAAAATGTGCTAGAAACTGCCCTGTTAACTGTATCGAAGGTAAGGTTAAGGAAAAGCACGTGATTGACACAGCTAAGTGTATCAAGTGCGGCAATTGCATGAACGTCTGCCCGGTTAAGGCAGTAGTATTGGTTTAGGAGGTACTTATGGCTAAGATGATAAATTTAAAAATTAACGGCGTTGATGTCTCTGTTGCAGAGAGAACTTCAATACTTGACGCTGCTAAGGACATTGGCGTAAAGATACCTACACTTTGCCACATGGACTTACACGATATAAAATTTGTAAATAAACTTGCTTCATGCAGGGTTTGTATGGTTGAAGATGTTAAAAGCGGCAAGCTACTTCCAGCCTGCGCGACACCTGTCAAAGAAGGCATGGACATAAAGACTGAGTCGCCTCTTGCCATAAACGCGAGAAGAACTATAGTTGAACTGCTATTATCAGACCATCCAAATAGCTGCCTTACTTGTGCTAAGAATTTAAACTGTCAATTACAAAAGCTAGCACAAGACCTAGGCATCAGAGATATTCCATATCAAGGAGAAAGAAGACATATACCTATTGACTCGAGAAGCCTTTCAATGGTTAGAGAGCCAGAAAAGTGTATACTTTGCAGAAGATGCGAGACAATGTGTAACGAAGTGCAAACAGTTGGCGCACTTGCTGAGGTTGGCCGTGGTTTTGACTGCCACGTAGGCTCAACGTTTAACAGAAGCATGTTCGAAACAACATGTACTTTCTGCGGTCAATGCGTTACAGTCTGCCCTACAGGCGCACTTCACGGCATGAACTATATTAGAAAAGTGTGGAAAGCACTTTCAGATCCAAAGAAATACGTTGTTGTTCAAACAGCTCCAGCAGTTAGAGTCGCTCTAGGCGAGCTATTTGGCATGGAGCCAGGAACTATAGTTACAGGTAAGATGGTTAGTGCACTTAGAAAACTTGGCTTTGACAAAGTTTTCGACACAAACTTCGCAGCCGACCTAACTATAGTTGAAGAAGCACACGAATTTGTTGAAAGACTTACAAAAGGCGGCAAGATGCCGATACTTACAAGCTGCTGCCCTGGTTGGGTAAACTTTATGGAGCAACAGTTCTCAGATATGATAGACATACCGTCCTCATGCAAGAGCCCTCACGAAATGTTTGGAGCCGTTGCAAAGACTTATCTTGCCGAAAAACTTGGCGTAGATCCTAAGGATATGGTAGTCGTATCAATCATGCCTTGCCTTGCGAAAAAGTATGAATCAGCAAGAGACGAGCTTAAAAACAAGGGCCATAGCGATGTTGATATAGTAATCACAACAAGAGAGCTAGGCGCCATGATTAAAGAAGCGGGTATCAGCTTTAAAGACCTTAAAGATGAAGAATTCGACGACCCGATGGGCGAATCAACAGGAGCAGGCGCTATATTTGGCGCTACAGGCGGCGTTATCGAAGCAACATGCAGAACAGCTTACGAAACAATCACAGGTAAAGAGCTTGAAGAGATTGAGTTCACTGCACTTAGAGGCCTAAACGGCATCAAGGAAGCAAGCATAGACATAGATGGAAGAAAAGTTAGAATCGCCGTTGCCAATGGCCTTGGCAATACAAGAAAACTACTAAACATGGTTAAATCAGGCGAAAAAGAATACGATGCTATAGAAGTTATGGCTTGCCCAGGCGGATGCATAGGTGGAGGCGGTCAACCGTTCCACAACGGCAAGATCTCAACACTTAAGAAGAGAGCTGAAGCCATCTACAATATAGACGAGCACAAGACAATTAGAAAGTCACACGCCAATCCAAAAATTAAACAATTGTATGATGAATACCTTGGCGAAGTTGGCGGCGAATTAGCACACGAACTTTTACACACACACTACGAAGCCGATCCAAAGATGTAATTAGATAATAGATAAAAATTAATGCAGCTACATGATAATGTAGCTGCATTTTTATGCGCAAAATTTAGAAAAATGCTTTTATTAAATTTATTGGTGACTTAATCACTTGCTCAAAGTAATAAGATGCAATCCCCATAATATCCAAAGCATGCGTAACAGCTACAAGACATAAGAAGTATGGTAGATTGATTACCACAGGCAAGATAATATTTATCCATGTAAAAGTGTTTTTCGGAATAAATATTAATCCCACTAACGCAAATAATAAGCTTTGTAGCACAGCGTTAATGAAGATATCATCCGCCTTTATATCATTACCCATAAGTCTAAAAACTATATACACTAGCAAAAGCACAGCATATACACCTAAAACAGTGTAGTTATATATCTTACTTACTTTGCTTTTTGACTTTGTTTTATTAAGTTCTGTCATTTTGACACCCCCGCCTAATAAACTTATTTATATTATAATACTAAAAAGTCATTTTTGCAAATTGTGTAAAAGCTTATATTACTTTATAATTATTTGATCATTAACTTTCCCATGTTTTAGAAATACTTTGCTAACATTTTTCAAATTTACATCTTCAATCTTTATAGAAAAATCTCCGGATGAATATTCTTTTGTGACAAGTCCACCATTTATAACAATATAGAGGCTATCTCCATCTATAGTATATGTGTAATTACGAAAACTTTTTCCGCTAGAAACGAAACTTCCACTAAGTGTGAATTTCTGCTCTGATAAAGACACATCACGAATAATTATTTCCGATAGGGGCACAGCTTGCATTTGCCTATTATTCTTCAATGTAAAAACAAATGTAAGAAGCGCAAGAACTATCATTATACTTATTATGATAATTTTTTTCTTCATATCTTATTACCTACTTAAAATTAAATTATAAAACGCCAAAATTTATTTAGATATAAAAAATGATTTCGTAAATATAATTTTAGGGATTTGCGCTTTACATCAAAAAGCTCCAAACTAATGGAGCTTAATTGAATATTTCTATCCTACTATAAATATTGGCATATACAGATTTTCATCATTTACATCCATTTCCTTGATATAAGTTTCTGATGAATATATTTGGAAGTAGATTTTGCCATCTGTCCTGTCATATAAAACATCGTAAGGTCCTATTGTGTATCTGTAAAACTTAGAAACTTCGCCGATGTAGATCATTCTATTGATATCTTTTTCTATTAATTTTATGTCTTCATCAAATCTATTTGGCTCGTCCTTAGCTTTTTCTTTCATAACTTTTTCAAAATTCTTTAGGCCTTCAAGACATTTTTCCTTAACTAACTTCATCGCGTCATCTGAGCTAATATCGTCCTTGTACTCATGTTTTTCATCGATTATGACATTTCTTAAGCTTCTTTCGATAGTCTTATCTTGAGTTATAGGCATCTCTGTCTCATAGAATTTTTCGAAGTCCTTGCCTAAGCTTTCAGTCACTACAGCACTTTCAGCAAGATTCTTTTCAACAAAATCTGAGCTTACATAAGTAGTATTCTTAATGAGCTTAGCCATTTCATTCTTCTTAGTGTCAATATCAATGCTCTTATCAGCTTTTTTAAGCGTAACCTTTTTCTCAGCGCCGTTCCAGCCAAGTTCGTAGCCAAGCTTTTCAGCAATAAGCCTTAGTGGTAGCATGGCCTTGCCCGCATCCATAATTACTTCGGCTTCAGGAACTACTTCACCGTTTATAAATAAAACAGTGCCGTTCTTAACAGGATAAGTTTTATCAGCAATCAATATAGAGGCATCTTCAGGGCCTACATCAGCCGTAAAACCTACTATCTCACCTTCAAGAAGCTTTGCCATAGAAATGTTCATAGACATTGATAAAACTAGCATAAATACTAAAACAAATGATAAAAACTTTTTCATAATAAACCTCCTTTTATCACTTTTTATTACTTTACCTATATATATTATATACCCACGCAAGTGTAAATAAATGGTTTTTCTTAATATTTAACAAATTTGTAATAAAGCATCAAAAAAGCTCTCACAAAAGTGAAAGCTTTTAATAAATCTTCTTCTATAATGTATTGTTCAAACTCTTTTAATTCTTCATCTGATAACTTGCACTCTTCTAGAACTTTTTCTAAATTTTTTCCTTATCACTCAATTTGCCTTTTTTCGAGTTTTTAGCTTGCCTCTCGATTCTGTATTGAAGCCAAAAATAAAAATACCAAAAGCTATTAATTGAATGAGTTTAACAAGTAATATGGCATCTATTGATTTTAAAACAATGTCACCAAATAAATAAAGATCATAGTGAGTATAGTGATAAAAAAATCCCATAGCCTTATAAGACAAAAAGTTAAGAAGTTTGTAGTTGAAAATCACACTCCCTATTTTGTCTAATAGAATAAGCAGAGAATAATATAAAATAATACTTGTGAAAATTTGCATAAAGTTCTTTGTTTTTTTTGATATAATAATAGTCAAAAATACCATGGTTTCTATAGTAACTAGACCCAACAACCCATTTTTTATAAACATTGATAAGTATGTTTCCTTATAAAGCGAGAGAGTCATTATAGGACTATTTTGAATAGCATTGTACGCTCCCTCTACTCCATATAATCCTATATAAAAAATAAGAAGAGCCAATATAGATAAAAGACAGAAGATTAAACTCCAAAACGCAGCTAAAATGGCCTTGGCTTTAAAGAGATAATTTTTACCATAAAAAGTAGATTGGTAGACATCCCCTTCCATATTTTTAGTAGACATTATGTTGGCTGTAAAAATAATAGAAAGAAAAAGATTTATATATAGAAGTTTAGAGAGATTTTTATTAAGATTTTTCCAACCTTCTCCATATGATAAATCTATTTTGACTTCATCTAATGTATCTGTAACCTTATTTTTTATATCCTCGCTATATTTAATTTCATTTGTATCTAAATGTTGTTTTATTTTTTCTCTTAATAGCGTTGATAAATTTTCTTGTTCATCTCCTTTAAGATCTAATTGTTCGGCAAAACTTAAGATATCGTAATAATAGAATTCCGATTGAATTTGACCCAATTTCCCACCAAGAGCTTTTTCTATATCAATCTTTTTAGCATCTAAGTAATATAAATTCATTTCCTCATTAAAAGTATGTTCAGATAAATACTGTTTTGTAGAATTATTGACATTAAATACAGCGGCTAAAAAAGCCAACACTAATGTGAATATAGTCAAGGGATGTTTCCATATTCTTTTGTTCTCTGCGTAAATCAAATTTTTCATTTTAACCACCTATATCTCTTTCCTAAAAGTCTTACTAAAATAAAACAAATAGAAATATATAGTATTCCAAGCAATATTATTAGGACAAGATAGGGTACAATTCTTCCAAACAAAGAAATTAACGTCCCCATACTATCAGTCTTAAAGAATAAAGGATTTGTAAAACGTAGGATACTGTAACCCTTCAATTGGTTATTTAAAAAATAGACCAATCCAGCAGAAACAAGTAAGCTAGCTTTTGTCCTTTTTATAATAATTGAAACAAGTAACACAATCGATGTTACAGCTAGTGTCCCTATCAATCCTCCTAAACACTCTAGCAAAAACACTTTGCCTGCTGTCATGTTAAAAACATAGAAGTTTGACTTAGACTGAATTGAAGCATTCCATCCACTAAAGCCATACACACTACCATGAATCAAGCTTAAGAAAATGAAGTAAATTAAATACATTATAGCTGCAGCGACTAATCCAGCGATGAATCTTCTGCTAATATATTTATTTTTCCCCTGCTTACTGGCCAAGGCAATATCAGAAACAGGATTTATGCCATCTCTAGAAAAAATAGAAGAAAACGAAATACACAAAACCAAGGTGAATATAAAATATTCTAAATATAAGTAATTTCTTGTACTACTCATCCACATTGTATTGTCTAACCTCAATGGTAATTGAATATTGTTAACAATATCTTTAATTTGTTTAATTTCCTCGTCTGTATAAGGTCTAAATCCACTAGCTTCATGTGCTTGTACTTCTACTTCTACTAATGTCTCTTTATATGCGGCATAAAAGGTGTCAACGTTTTCTAAATATGGGAAGTCTATTTCCATATACTCGTTACCATTGGTTGCATTGAATCTACTTTCCGGTATATTTAATAGATAATTGGTGTTGATATATTTCATCAAGCCTCCAGTACCTAAAAACCCCTTATCAATATCTAGATATTTCTTTTCATAGCTAGATGCATAGGTTTTTTTTAGTTTTTGAAGATATTCATCATCCAAAACTCCTTTTAACTCCTTGGATGCTTCTGAAAAAGCTCTGTGAGATGACAAACCTTCTACCAATGTACCGTCTGGTAATATAGTACGCCACTGTATACTTAGATAAATAATAGAGTGAAGAAATACAACTAAAAGAAATAGTAATAAAGCAAATATGGAAACCTTGTTAAAGCAGTGTTTGATTTCATAATATAGTGATTTCATATTTACTCCTTAAAATGGTCTCCAGTATGAACTACTTTCCATGGACTTTGTTTGTTTTCTCTCCCCATAAAGATATAACTCCAAGTTCCATCTTCTTTTTGATATTCTAATACATAGATATTTTCTACTGTATAATCTTGCAAGTAGCCGCGATCTTCAGCAGTATAAATTTCTAAAACAGTAGGATCAATGGCATCATATACACTCAGCTTTGTCTTAGGATTTATGTTTAAATTATCTCTTATATAAGTTGCAGCAGTATTATACATTTGCTTATACTGCCCAGAAGATTGCTCTATTATAGGTCCATTTTGCAGATCATCAACTTCTTTTGGCATATAACCTGTAGTAACATCATTTTCCTCAACTGTTATACTTTCCTCTCTTTTATTTCGTACTTCTTTTAATTTCTTCTTAAGAATTTCCTCTTCAAGTGACTGTGTTTCTTCTATGCCTTGACTTTCTTCTTTTGAAATATCGGTTTTTTGCTCTTCTTGACGATTAACATTTTGTTCAGCAGCTTTTTCTTCTCTACTACAGGCTGTAAATAGACTGACAAGCATTAGTAATAGCAATATAAATTTAATTTTTTTCATTTTTTAGACCTCCAATATAGACAAAATAATCCTCTAAATTTGCTGTTAAAATATTTCCAGATTTTGGGCTTCCTTCTTTTTCAATAAAGCGAACCATGTATTTATCTCCTTGGTTTTTTATTCGAACGACAAATGTTTCTTCTGTAAAGTCTTGGAGTTCTTTATTAGTAACTTCTACCTGCTTCACTTTACCTTGAAGCTCTAGAACCATATCTTGAATTTTCCCTTTGTTCTTTACCATCCCTTCACTTAAAATTACTACTTGATCTGTTATTGCTTCAATATCTGATACTATGTGAGTGGAAAATAATATAATTTTATCTTCGCTCATATTAGTAATTATATTGGAAAATCGAATACGCTCATATGGATCAAGTCCTGCTGTAGGTTCATCTAGAATAAGAATCTTTGGATTATTAATAATAGCCTGGCCAATTCCTATTCTTCTTTTCATTCCCCCAGAAAATGTCTTAATTTTCTTTTTATCCACATCCTTCAAATTAACAAACTCTAGAATTTCATAAATTCTTTCTTTTAACCCCTTCTTCTTCATTCCTTTTAAAAGAGCTATGTATTCTAGATAGTCATAGGCTGTGAATCCATCATATATTTCTATATCTTGTGGCATATAGCCAATTTGAGAAAGATAGTCTGGATTATTCCAAATATCTTTCTCACAAAATAACACCTTTCCTGAACTTGGTTTGTCTAAAGTAGCTAGTATCTTCATCAAGGTTGATTTACCTGCTCCATTCTCACCAAGTAGCCCATAGATTCCATTGCTTATTTCTAAATCCACCGACTTAAGCACTCTTTTCTTTCCAAAACTTCTATTTACAGCTTGTATTTCTAGCACATTTTCACCTCATTCCATCATTTCTTTTTGTGCAATGTATAAATCTCTATATACTGCTGAATTCTTCATTAAATATGCATGGTTACCTTTTGATTCTATTTCTCCGTCTTTCATAACTATTATTTCGTCATATTTTTTAATATTTTGAAATCTGTGTGTCACTACTATAGATATTGAAAACTTGTCATTAATAATATTTTTTAGTATTTCACTTTCTGATTTTGCATCTAAAGACGCTCCGCCAATGGCAACTCTTAAATTTTTATCATCCTTTACAAGAGTAACTTTTCTTTCTTTATTATTCCAGCCAACTTCGTAGCCAAGCTTTTCAGCAATAAGCCTTAGTGGTAGCATTGCCTTGCCGCCGTCCATGATTACCTCAGCTTCAGGAATTATCTCTCCATTGATGAATAATATAGTTCCATTCTTAACAGGATAAGTTTTGTCAGCGATACATATAATGGCATCTTCAGCTCCCCTATCAGTTCCAAAACTAATTTCCTTTGCACCAGTCTCGTCAAGCTTCGCCATAGAAATGTTTGAGGACATTGACAAAACTAGCACAAATACTAAAACAAATGATAAAAACTTTTTCATAATAAACTTCCTTTTATCACTTTTTATTACTTTACCTATATATATTATATACCCCCCCCAGTATAAGTAAATAGATTTTCGTGATTTTTAACAAATTTGTAAGAAATCATCAAAAAAGCTCTCACTAAAGTGAAAGCCTTTAATAATTTATTTATTTTGCTATACAGTGATTTCGTAGATAAAAGAAGAACCCCGACTGTAAACAGCCTGGGAACCTTTGCGCTATGATGAGATTTGCGCTTCCCATCAAAAAAGCTCTCACCAAAGTGAAAGCTTTTAATAATTTTTATATTCAAAAATTTATTTATTTTGCTATACAGTAATTTCGTAGATAAAATTGATGAGATTTGCGTTGTACAGAATTTTTTGGAGTGAGGTGTGCGAAATGCACTCCGCAGCGACAAAAAATTCGAAACTAGCAAAGATCACAATTTTAGCACGAAAGCACACTAGTCTTGAGTATATGGTAAAAGTGCCACTTGTCTTGCTCTCTTGATAGCTCTTGTGATTTCTCTTTGGTGTTTAGCGCAAGTGGCTGTTATTCTTCTTGGTAAGATTTTACCCTTTTCTGTGATGTATTTTCTTAATTT
>OBRT01000415.1_pt1 | contig 10862 bp, 9 predicted proteins | sample 1494891 | NCBI WGS metagenome assembly OBRT01 (sample SAMEA3360688, study PRJEB22359) | human gut metagenome | biome: ENVO:urban biome; feature: ENVO:human-associated habitat; material: ENVO:feces | place: Bangladesh | collected 2011 | reverse complement strand
ATTATTACCCTAATTAAATTAATTAACTCATTAATTTTAAAATAAGGAAAAAAACTTTTATATTTAGTATAATAAATTAGAGGTGCAAAATGGATAAAATAAAATTAATCGCCACTACAAATATGGGTCTTGAAGCAGTGACAAAGAGAGAGCTCCTTGACCTTGGCTACGAAGATTTAAAAGTAAGTGACGGAAAAATTGAAATAAATTGTGAGTTTAAGGACATTGCCATCCTAAATTTGAAGCTAAGGACGGCAGAGAGACTTTTGCTCTTAGTTGACTCCTTTAAGGCAGAGACCTTTGAAGAACTTTTCGACAAGGTTTTTGAAATTCGCTGGTGGGACTATCTTGGCGAGGAAGATAATTTCATCATCCAAGGAAGAAGCAGGAAGTCAAAATTATTCTCTATTTCCGACTGCCAAAGGATTACTGAAAAGGCAATAATCGAAAAGCTTAAGATGAAGTATAAAATTTCCTGGTTCGAAAAAACTGGTCCAAGAGTAAAAATTGAAGTTTCACTTTTAAATGACCTAGCAGAAATTACCATTGATACATCAGGCGAGGGACTTCATAAGAGAGGTTATAGGGAGGTAAACTACAAGGCTCCCCTTTCAGAAACTATTGCGGCAAGTCTTGTTAAGCTAACTTTTTGGAAGAAGGACAGGATTTTAGCAGACCCCTTCTGCGGCTCAGGCACAATTCCCATTGAAGCAGCCATGATGGAAAAAAATATTGCGCCAGGACTTATGAGAAAATTTGATTTTGAGAATTTTAAATTTTTCGACCCAGAAATTTTTAAGGAAGAAAAGAAAAAAGCCTACTCTGAAATAAAATATGATGAGAAATTGGAAATTCTTGCATCAGATGTGTCCTATAAGGCAATTGAAATTGCCAAGTCAAATGCAGAGATCCTTGGTCTAGAAGAGGACATCTCCTTCTTCCAAAAAGACATAAGAGACCTGGACCTACCTGATGACTATGGCGTCATCATAACAAACCCACCCTATGGGGAGAGAATTGGCAAGGAAGATGTTGATGAATTAAACAAAGAGTTGGGCGAGCTTGCGAAAAGCTTAAAGACTTGGTCCTTTTATGTAATTACTGCAAATGAAAACTTTGAGAAAAATTTTGGCAAAAAAGCTGACAGAAATAGAAAATTATACAACGGCAGACTTAAGACCTACTACTACCAATATTATGGTCCAAAGCCAAAAAGATAATTGTTATGTGAATCTTAATTTGCTATACTGTAAACAATAAATACAATAAATAAAGGTGGTGAAACATGGAAAAATATTTAGCTGAAGAAGGAATAGGCGACAAAATTGACGACAAAATTGATTTTCAAGTTCTAAATGCCATTGCAGACTTAGTTCGCGTTCTGGACTACAACGAAAAAGTCGTCTTTGTCAACAAGGCAATGGAAGACCTCTTAGGTTATGACAGGGACAAAAAAGTTTGCATCTTGGGGGAAGATCTTTTTGATCCAGAGATAACTAGACGGGCACTTTTAAGCGGCGAAGTTATCCAAAGAGAAGAAAATATTGGCAGCATGGTTTTTTCCGTAAAGTGTTCACCAATTATAAATAAAAAGGGAGAAATCCTTGGCGTAGTTGAAGTTTTTAGAAATGTAACTATGGCACGAAAGTTGCAAAGGGAAATTATCGAGAAAAATAGGTTCATGACCAGTGAAACTATGGCAGCCTCACTTATTCAGCAGACAGTTTTGCCAGAGAGGGGCTTTATAAAAAATCTTAAGGTAAATTATGTTTATAGACCTTCTACAATTTTAAGTGGCGACATGTTTGATGTCTTTGAAATTGATGATGACCACATAGCCATCTACATAGCCGACTCTGTTGGTCACGGCTTTGCTGCTTCCATGGTTACCATGTTTATTAAGTCTGTTGTGAGGACTCTCAATAAGGATACTCTTCTTTCTCCTAAGAAAACTTTGGCACAGCTTTGCACAAGGTTTACTAGCCTAAGGCTTGAAATAGAAAATTATTTCACTTGCTTTTATGGAGTTTACAACACAAAAAAGAAGAAATTTGTTTTTTCCAATGCAGGTCACTTACCACTTCCAATTTTGGTTAGGGACAGAGAATTTATGAATTTAGAATCAAAGGGCTATCCAATTTCAAGATTTTTTGCCAGACCTGATTATGAAGAGAAGGAAATAAAACTTTATTCAGGCGACTACATTTTGTTTATGACAGATGGAGTTGTGGAGGCGAGAAATTCAAAGAAGGAATCCTTTGGCTACGAGAGAGTCCACAATATTATCTTAGAAAATAATAAGGATGTCCTAGAAATTTTAGATAACGAGTTAGAAGAATTTAACGACGGAGAACAGACAGACGACATCTCAATGCTTCTTATAAATGTTTGGTAAATAAAAAAGCTCACCATTTGTGAGCTTAAGAATTATATTCAGGCAATTTTTCTTTTAAAGAAATTTTTGCCTGTTTTTTTATTGCAAGGGAAAGTGCCATTGCCACAGCGACATAGCCTATAATAATAAATTTAACAAAACTTACTGATCCAAAAGCCAAATAAAGCCTAAAAATTATAAAGGCAGAAAGTGCCATAACAGCCATGCTGAGTATGCTAAACAAGAATACTGGGAAGTTTCTCTTAACTGCATCTTGGGGATTTTCCCAATCAAGCTTTGGATATTTTATGCCATAATAAATTCCAAAGGAAGATGAGGCATAAGACCCAAGGCAGGATCCTATTAACATAGCCAAAATATATAGGCCATCAAAGCCTATGAGGTAGGCTAAAAATATTATTATTGGAAAAGTTGAGACAAATTGAAATAAACTTGACCCCAAAATTCTTCCCTTAATCTGATCTTCATAGGAGATTGGAAGAGTCTGCATGAGGAAAATATTTTTGCCCTCGCGAGTTATGCTTGTGATAGACAGTGGTGTCATAAAGGCTGCATAGAAAAAGAGTCCTACTAATAAGGCAAAGAAGATATCAATTTTTCCAAAACCGAAAGACTCTGTATTGGCAAAAAATTCTTGAATGTATTTTATACTTTCGCCCTTTAAAAATCCAAAAATCATTAGGATTGGAAACATAAAGGCTCCACTTGCCAAGTTAAAAAAGTAAACTGGCGTCTTTATTACATTTGTCATATCTTTTTTTGCAAGGGAAATTGCAATAGATGTGTTTTTATTTTCTCTCTTTCTCTTTGCCTTTGAGCCTGAAGTATTTGCCCTTAAAACTCCAGCTATCATTAGCCTTGCAAGGGGAAAGCTTAGGGCAAATAAAATTAGAGCCATAAGAAGAAGTATTCCAAGGCTAATAAAAAAGCCTGGGATATTATTCATCACATAAATTTTATCCACTAGATAAACTTGTGGGAAGAGGTGCTTGATAAAGTTAATTATGTTTTTTTCTAGGACTTCCTTTGAAAGATTTGACCTAGTTATAAGCTGTGGTGCCAAGGTCGCCCCAATTCCAAAAATAAAACCAAGACCCTGAAGTAGATTTTTTAGTCCGCCTATGCCTGCAAAGGCCCTCATAAATAAAATCAGGATAATTGACATAATTAAAACTGTAAAAATAATATTTGATAAATTCAAAAATATTATTGAGAAAAATTTTATAAAGTTTAAACTCCCATATTTAACCAGTGGAAAAATTAGGGGAATAAAAATTACAAGGCTAGCAAGGAAGGCTATGACCACATAACCCAAAATTTTTGATAGATAAATATTATTTTGTCTAAGGGGAAGGGGAAGTAGGAGTTCCACATCCCTAGAGTAATAAATTTTTGAAATAATTCCTGGGCTGGTAAAGACTATGGTGGCAAGAGAGACAAAGCCAAAGAAGACCATTAGGACCAAGCTTTCCTTTCCAAGCTTTGCCATGGGAATTATGAAGCCAAGAATTAAGAAAAAATATAAAAAGGCAAGGTAGAAAAATAAAAAGATAAATCCCAAAACTGTCAAGACCTTAAAGTCACCGCCATTTTTTGAGGGCTTTTTTAGGGGAGCTATAAGACTTAAGTATAAATCTTTTTTTAAAAGTGTCTTTAATTCAAAAAATCTATTCATAAAATCACTCCGTAAGCTCTAAAAAGATTTTTTCAAGACTTCCACTGTCCTTGGCAGCGGCCTTGATGTCCTCGAGGCTTCCCTCTGCAATTAATTTTCCCTTGTTAATAATTGCGATTTCGTCGCACATTTTTTCTGCAACTTCCATGACATGAGTAGAAAAGAAAACTGTGCCGCCGCCATCAGCCACTTCTCTCATAATATTTTTTAGCCTAAAGGAACTTTTTGCATCAAGACCAACCATGGGCTCATCTAAAATTAAAAGCCTTGGCTCGTGAATTAGGGCGCCTATTAAAACTATTTTTTGCTTCATGCCATGAGATAGGGCAGAAATTGTGGCGTCTAAATTTTCTGTCATCTCAAAAATTTCTGCGTATTTTTTTATATTTTCATTTCTCTTTTCTAAAGATAGGGAGAAGACATCTGCCATAAAGTTTAGATACTGCCTAGCAGTCATGGTCTCGTAGATGTCGGGGTTGTCTGGCACATAGGCAAATTTTTTCTTTGATCCAATAGGGTCCTCTAGGGTGTCAATGCCGTCGATTTCAATTTTGCCACTGTCCTGCCTGAGCATGCCCACAATCATTTTAATAGTTGTAGTTTTGCCTGCGCCATTGGGTCCCAAGAAGCCATAGACTACTCCATTGGGCACATCTAGGTTGAGATCATTAACAGCAATTTTTGTGGCAAAAGTTTTTCTCAAGTTTTCTATTTTTATCATGTTGCCTCCAGTCATGAAAATTTTTATAAAATTCATATCTAAAATCTTTTAAACTCTTTAAATTTAAAATTATCTTATAATAAAAAATTTTACCTGTCAATTCTATTTTGAAAAGAATCTAAATAGAAAGGAAAAAATTTTTACAATAAATATTTACAAAATAAAAGACCCCGAAGGGTCTAATAAATTATGCGCCGAGATAGGCTGCCTTAACACTTGGATCACTTAAAAGTTCCTTGGCAGATCCACTCTTTACAATTTTTCCAGTTTCAAGGACATAGGCTCTGTCAGAAATTTTAAGAGCCAGGTTTGCATTTTGTTCTACTAAGAGAACTGTTACACCAATCTCCTTGAAATTTTTTATTACATCAAAAATCTTTTCAACAAAGAGGGGAGATAGACCCATGGAAGGCTCGTCCAACAAAATTAATTTTGGTCTAGTCATCATGGCACGACCCATGGCAAGCATTTGTTGTTCGCCACCAGAAAGGGTGCCTGCTCTTTGATTTTTTCTCTCTTCAAGAATTGGAAATCTTTCGTAGATGACCTTTAAAATTTCTTCGTCGCTTTCCCTTGGATCTTTCACAGCAAAGGCGCCAAGCTTTAAATTGTCAAGGACAGATAAGTCTGTGAAGACTCTTCTGCCTTCAGGCACTTGGGCAATTCCCATCCTAGTAATTTCATGTGCCTTAGCCTTACTTATATCCTTATCTAAAAATCTAAGAACGCCACTTTTTTTGGGGATGAGCCCCGATATACTTTGAAGGGTGGAAGTTTTGCCGGCGCCATTGGCACCTATTAAGCAAACTATTTCGCCTTCATTTACTTCGAAGCTTACGCCCTTTAGTGCGTGTATATTTCCATAAAAAACATTCAAATCTGTTACTTTAAGCATTGCTACCTCCAAGATAAGCTTCTATAACTCTAGGGTCATTTATAACATCGTGAGGAAGACCTTCTGTTAGCATCCTTCCATAATTTAAAACAGCAATCCTTTCGCAAATGCCAAGGACAAGTTTCATGTCGTGCTCTATTAGTAGAATTGTAATATTAAATTTGTCACGAATAAGTCTAATTGTTTCCATAAGCTCTTCTGTCTCCTGAGGATTCATGCCAGCAGCAGGTTCGTCCAGGAGGAGAAGTTTTGGATTAGTTGCCATGGCACGGGCGATTTCCAATTTTCTTTGATCGCCATAGGACAAGGTGTTGGCGGAGAAATTTTTAAACCTATCTAAGTTAAAAATTTTCAAAAACTCCATGGCACGAGTGATGCCCTCATATTCTTCCTTCCAGAATTTTTTTGTCCTAAACATTCCATCTATTAGTCCATACTTTATTTCATCATTTTGGGCAACGCGAACATTGTCAAGGACAGACATATAGCCAAAGAGCCTGATGTTTTGGAAGGTCCTGGATATACCCTTTTCCACAAGCTTGTGAGGTTGAAGACCATTTATTCTTTCGCCCTTTAATAGGATTTCACCTTCAGTGGGAGCATAAACTCCTGTGACCATATTAAAGACTGTAGTCTTGCCAGCGCCATTGGGACCAATTATTCCAAAGAGTTCGCCTTCCTTAATTTCTAAATTAAAATCGTCAACGGCTTTAAGACCGCCAAAATTTATTCCAACATTATTTAATTTCAAAACAGAAGTCATCAGTCTTCACTCCCTTCATAGTGTTTGTCTATTTTTAACAACTTGTAAATAAGTCCAGTAAGAGTAAACTCCTTTCTTCCAAGTAGGCCATTAGGTCTAAATATCATGACAATAATTAGGGCAAGAGAATAGAAAATCATTCTGTACTCTGCAAATTGGCGAAGAAATTCTGGAATTATAGTTAAAACAATGGCAGAAAAAACTGCGCCAGTAAAGGATCCCATACCACCAAGGACAACCATTACCAAGATGTCAAAACTTCTATTGTAGTCAAAAACTTTTGCGCCAATTACGCCAATGTTGTGAGCATACATGGCACCGGCAATACCTGCGAAGAAGGCAGATAGGGCAAAGGCATAGGTCTTAAAATAAGTTATATTTATTCCAGAAGATTCAGCTGCAATTTCGTCGTCACGAATAGATAAAATTGCACGACCATGCTTTGATGTCATGGTGCTAAACATTAGGGCAACAGAAATTATTGTAATTACATAAATAACTAAGAAGTTTTGCATAACTGGAATGCCAGATAGACCCTGTGCCCCACCGGTAAAGTTAAAGTATTCGATTAAAACTCTAATAATTTCACCAAAGGCGAGGGTTACAATGGCAAGGTAGTCGCCCTTTAATCTGAGGGCAGGGATGCCAATTAAAATTCCAATTATAGATGCAAAAATTCCACCTAAAAGCATGCCGACGATGTAGCCACCAAGTCCTGGTATTAGACCAGCCTTTGTAAATAGGGCAGCAGTATAGGCACCTATTGACATAAAGCCTGCGTGACCTAAAGTTATCTGTCCAAGGTTTCCCACAGTGATGTTAAGAGAAACGGCAAGGACAATATTTATTAAAACAAGTCTTAAAACACTCATGGCATACCTATTTAAGACGCCAAGGTAGTTTAGACCAATAACTATAAAATAAAATAGTGCAAGAAGTATTACACTTAAAACCATTATTCCTTTTTTCTCTCTAGTCATTATACTTTCTCCTTTTGATTCTTGCCAAGTAAGCCCGTAGGTTTAACAAGTAGCACTACAATTAAAAGACCAAAGACAATTGCATCAGCAAGTTTTGAAGAAACATAGGCCTTAATAAGAGCTTCCACAATGCCAATGATGATGCCGCCAATAACTGCTCCAGGTATAAGACCAATGCCACCAATAACTGCGGCAGTAAAGGCTTTTATACCAAGCATAGATCCCATTAGAGGATAAACTTGTGGGTAGGCAGAGATGTATAAAACAGAAGCCACACCAGCAAGGGCAGAGCCAATAGCAAAAGTAAGGGAAAGGACTGAGTCCACATTTATGCCCACAAGACTTGCAGCCCCATAATCTTCACTTGTGGCAATCATAGCCTTGCCGTACTTTGTATTTCTCATAAATAATTGCAAAATAATAGTTAAGAGGGCTGTGATAATAATAGTTACATAAGTAGAGGGAGAAATATTTATCTCGCCAATATTAATGACACCAGATTTAAAAATTGGTGGAACAGATTTTGCACCTGCACCAAAAATTTTCATAAAAGAATTTTGTAATAGTAAACTCACCCCAATGGCAGTGATTAAATTTGTAATTCTTGGACTATTTCTAAGTGGTTTGTAGGCAAGCCTCTCTATTAAAACGCCAACTACCATGCAGACTAAAACTGATGGCAGGATTGCAAGATAAAAGGGAAGGCCAGCACCAAGAAGAAGACCAGAGATGGCATAGATGGCAGTGTAAGAACCAATCATGATAATTTCGCCGTGGGCAAAATTTATAAGTTGGGCAATGCCATAAACCATGGTGTAGCCAAGGGCAACAAGGGCATATATAGAACCTAAACTAAGTCCATTTAATAGTTGATTTATAAAACTCATAGAACCTCCTTAAAAAGATTAATAAAAAAGACAAGCCTAAGCTTGCCTTTGCTTTTATTATTCAGCTGAAACTAAACTGTTAAAAGTATATGAGCCGTCTTTAATTTCTATAATAGTTGCAGATTTTACAGGGTTGTTGTTTTCACCAAACTTCAAATCTCCAGTAACACCACTAACTTCTACAGCCTTTAGGGCATTTACAATTTCAGCAAAGTCTAGAGAAGCTGACTTTTCAAGAGCCTCTTTGTAAATATAAACTGTGTCGTAGCCAAGAGCAGAGAAGGCAGAAGGATCTTCATTATATTTTTTCTTATAAGCCTTTACAAAGCCTTGTACCTTTTCGCTAGTGTCGTGAACTGAATAGTGATTAGTGAAGTAAACACCATTTAATAGGTCTTTTGAACCTTCGTCTATAACAGCAAGCACTCCGTCCCAGCCATCTGGACCAATAATTTTTGACTCCATGCCAAGTTCTCTGGCTTGCTTAATAATTGAAACATCTTTTTCGTAGTATTCAGGAACTAAAATTACATCAGGTTTTTCCTTGTCAATATTTGTAAGTTGTACCTTAAAGTCCACATCAGTATCGCCGTAACCTTCATCAGCCACAACTTCAAGTCCCTTAGCCTTTGCTTGTTCAATGAAAGCATCGGCAACGCCGTTGGAGTAGTCGTTTGAAGTGTTTCTTAGGATTGCCACTGTCTTTGCCTTCAAGTTGTCAGAAGCAAAGTTTGCTAAAATTTTTCCTTGAAGGGGATCAGTAAAGCAAGTTCTAAATACATTGTCTTTGTTTTCTGTGATAGGAGCGCTAGTTCCCGTTGGAGTTATAATAGGAATTCCATCTTGAGAAGAGTTTTCCGCAACTGCAAGGGAAGGCTTCGAAGTAATAGCGCCGATGATGACATTATTACCAGCTTCAACTAACTTGTTGTAAACAGTAACTGCTTCAGTTGGATCGCCCTTGTCGTCTTCAGAGAGGTATTCAATTTGCTTTCCACCGATTCCGCCATTGGCATTAATTTCATCCACTGCCAGCTTAATTCCATTGTCTGTAGAATTACCATAGACAGCAGCAGCGCCAGTCTTTGGAATAATTCCTCCAATTTTAATTACATCTCCATTGTCGGGAGCGGCAGAAGTTTTCCCGCCTCCATTTCCACAAGCTGTAAGTAATGCAGCAAGGGTAAGAACGCCTAACATTTTTTTAACCATCATCTTTCTAACCTACCTTCTTTAAAGTTTTACCTCAAATAATCCTGTGATTTATATATAATCAAGTGTCTTATTGAGATATTTTTTTTATTATAACAATTTACACAAAAAATTCAATAGGAAAAGGCAAATTTATCGTAATTTAATAGATATTTTAGTTAGATAATAAATATTGTTTAAAACTAATGGTAAAAAATGAATTTAAGAGTTTATTATTTTATCTTAGTAATGTTACAGAATAATTAAATTTATTAAGATTTTGTAAAATCTTAAATGTTTTTACTGTCTTTGGGGTATAATAGTATCAAGGAAAATGTTTTTAACATTAATATAATTACGAGGAGGAGAGTTTATGAAAAACAAAAAAGTGCTTAGTCTATTACTTGCGGGAGTAATGATTACAGCAATTCCATTTAATGTATTCGCTGATGAACCCGAAGAAGTAAAGGCTGATAAGACTGCAGTTGTAGAAACTGTAGAAAAGGAAGATGAAGCTAAAGTAGAAACTACTGAGTCAGAAACATTAGAAATAAGTGAAGAAAAAGTTTCTGAAGAATTAAAAGCACCTGCACCAAAAGATCCAGTAGTACAAGAATTCAAAGTAAAATTTGATTCAGATGGTGGAAGTGCAGTAGCTGAACAATCTGTTAAAGAAGGGGAAATGGCAACTGAACCATCTGCACCAACAAAGGATGGATTTGACTTTGTAGAATGGCAAAAAGATGGAGTTAAATTTGAGTTTACTACTCCAATAACAGCAGAAATCACATTAAAAGCAGTTTGGAAATCTAAAACACCAACACCAGCAACAGAAAAATTTACAGTAAAATTTAATTCAGATGGTGGAAGTCTAGTAGCTGAACAAACTATTGAAAAAGGAAAAATGGCAACTGAACCAACTGCACCAACAAAAGATGGATATAATTTCTTAGGTTGGTATGATGGCAGTGATAAATTTGATTTCAAAACAACGCCTATTATAGCAGACAAAAATCTAATTGCAAAATGGGAAGCTAAACCTCTTGTACCAATTGTAAAAATTCTTTCTATTTCTGAAAGATATTATGACAATGGAAGATTTTACGGAAAAGTAACTGATAGTTATGGCATAGGTGTTAAAGATGCAACAGTTAAGCTATATGATTACAATGGATCTTATACAGGTAAGTATGTTGTAACTGATGAAAATGGCTATTTTGATATTTATGTAGGCGATTACTACTATGGTTATTACGATGGTAAGTATTATGGCGATTATTATGATGGATATTATCGCTATGATAGCAACAAAGGAAAATATTACTATTACAATTCTTACAATGAAAGAGTTTATG
>OBRT01000410.1_pt1 | contig 10986 bp, 8 predicted proteins | sample 1494891 | NCBI WGS metagenome assembly OBRT01 (sample SAMEA3360688, study PRJEB22359) | human gut metagenome | biome: ENVO:urban biome; feature: ENVO:human-associated habitat; material: ENVO:feces | place: Bangladesh | collected 2011 | reverse complement strand
AAGACTCATGTTCTGAGTAATCTCAACGGCATTCGTACTCCAAGGAGTAATCATTTCACGGCGTGGGCCGACATAGAAGCCCTGCAATTGCTGGGCGTCCTCTAAAGTCGCATCACCATAAAGCCAACAAAGTTCATTGATTTCGTCCTGAGAAGGCTTGTGGTCAATCTCGGTCGCAATCACACTCTTAGATGGAGTTCTGAAAAAAAGAATCATACTTATTTCTCTTTTTATATTGTTAATGTATTTATTCTTTCGGTAAGGATACATGGCCTATGTATCGCTTTTCGAGTGCAAAGATAATACAAATTAAAATAAGGACAAAATAAAACGCTTGTTTTTTTATATTTTTAGGTATGTTGCCCAAACTGTGTGCTTTCACAGAGCAGGAAAATCTGCTGAATGAAGACGCTAATTTGTTAAAAATGAGTGAGAAAGATGAGAAAAACAGAAAAAGTGGTTAAAATTATCTAAATGGGTTTGACAAAAGTGGTTTATTCAAGTCTTATTCGTAACTTTGCAAACGAAAAGCAGCGTGTGAATTTTTATTCATCGTGTATGGATTCATTATATTTAGTAATTTAGTAAAAATCAACTATCGGAAAAATTAAAAACCAGAAAATATGAAGCAGAACAAATTTTTAGTAATGGCTTTGATGGCTGGCGCATTGTTGGCCACAAGTTGTGCAAGTAAGAAGGAACTTCAGAATTGCCAGAACGAGAACAAGGAGTTGTCAAGCAACTATCAGAATACAAAGGAGCAGTTGGCTGCTTCTCAGGCTCGTGTAACAACTCTCGAAGATCAGCTTGCTCAGATGAAGAAGGACTATAAGTCTATGCAGAATGCGCTCGACAAGAGTTTGAACAACGCAAGTCAGAACAACATCAGCATCGACAAGCTCGTTGACCAGATCAATGAGTCTAACCAGTACATCCGCCACTTGGTAGAGGTGAAGAGCAAGAGCGATTCTCTCAACATGGTGCTTACCAACAACTTGACCCGCTCTCTCAGCAAGGACGAGTTGAAAGAGGTTGACGTACAGGTAATGAAGGGTGTGGTTTACATCTCTTTGGCTGACAACATGCTCTACCAGAGCGGTAGCTATGAGGTAAATAGCCGTGCTCAGGAGACTTTGAGCAAGATTGCCAAGATCATCATGGACTACAAGGACTACGATGTACTCGTAGAGGGTAATACAGATAACGTACCAGTTAGCACTTCAAGTGCCAAGATGAAGAACATCCGCAATAACTGGGACCTCTCTGCTCTCCGTGCATCTTCTGTAGTACAGTACTTGCAGGATCACTTCGGCGTAGATCCTAAGCGTTTGACCGCTGGTGGCCGTGGTGAGTACAACCCTGTAACAACCAACGATTCTGAGGTTGGCAAGCAGCGCAACCGCCGCACTCAGATTATCATCACTCCTAAGCTCGACCAGTTCATGGACTTGATCGACAAGGCTCCAGAGAGCGATAAGTAAATCGGAGACTTTTTAGAGTATCATAAGTGAAATTTAGGAAGCACCAGTGGGCTTAGGCTCATTGGTGCTTTTTTAGTATTACAGGTGCTTTTCTGTATAAATATACTTAAAATAAGAAAGAAAGACTCAAAGTTTGTGTCGTTTTGAAAGAAAAATGGCGATTTTCTTTCTCTTTTGAGATTTATTTATTAATTTTGCAATCAAATTATTAAGCGCCCGTCGCTAAGTGGTTATAAATTGTAATTTATTAATAATACATATATAGGTATTTCGCTTATGGAAAAGATTCAGATGACAACTCCTTTGGTGGAGATGGATGGTGACGAGATGACAAGAATCCTCTGGAAGATGATCAAGGATGAACTGATCCTTCCTTTTGTAGATTTGAAGTCAGAGTATTATGACCTTGGTTTGCCTTACCGTGACAAGACCAATGATCAGGTGACTATCGATTCTGCTGAGGCTGCCAAGAAATATGGTGTAGCCGTGAAGTGTGCTACGATTACTCCTAATGCCCAGCGTATGGACGAATATCATCTCCACAAGATGTGGAAGAGTCCTAATGGCACTATCCGTAGCATCATGGATGGTACTGTGTTCCGTGCTCCTATCACGATTCCGAGCATTCACCCTTGCGTGAAGAACTGGGAGAAGCCTATCACCATCGCCCGTCATGCTTACGGCGATGTATATAAGAGTGTGGAAATCCGTGCTGATGAGCCGGGAGTTGCCAAACTCGTATTCGAGGGTAAGAGCGGAAAGAAGCAGGAGGTGGAGATTCACAACTTCGAAGGTGCTGGTGTTATTCAGGGTATGCACAATACCGACAAGAGTATCCGCAGCTTTGCTCATAGCTGTTTCAAGTTTGCTATCGATACTAAGCAGGATTTGTGGTTTGCTACCAAGGATACCATTTCCAAGACTTACGATGCACAGTTCCGCAAGATTTTCGAGGAAGTGTATGAGAGCGATTACAAGGAGAAGTTTGCAGAGCTCGGCATTGAGTACTTCTATACATTGATTGATGATGCCGTGGCTCGTGTTATTCGCAGCAAGGGTGGATTCATCTGGGCATGTAAGAACTATGATGGTGATGTGATGAGCGATATGCTCAGTACAGCCTTCGGTTCGTTGGCGATGATGACCTCCGTATTGGTTTCTCCAGACGGCAAGTATGAGTACGAGGCAGCTCATGGCACAGTAACCCGCCACTACTACCGTTATCTGAAGGGTGAAGATACATCTACCAACCCTATGGCAACAATCTTTGCATGGAGCGGTGCGTTGAGAAAGCGTGGCGAGTTAGATGGCATTCAGGCATTGCAGAATTTCGGCGACCAGTTGGAGGCAGCTTGTTTCGATACCCTGAATGATGGTATCGCCACCAAGGACCTCGTCAACCTGATGGAAGGTGTAGAGGCAAAGGCAGTCAACTCAGCTGGCTTCATTGCAGCCATCCGTGAGAGATTGGAGAAGAGATTAGCATAGTATGATTTGTATATATATATAATAAAGGTGACAAAGGCATAGAAACCTTTGTCACCTTTATTTTTTAGCGAAAACTAATTAACCGTTTACCTGCTTCTTGTATTCCTCAGACAACAAGTCGAAGAAATTATAGCCGATAACCTTGCAGATATGCATGAGCATACCTGTGTCGATAGTTGATTTGCTATAAATCTTATAAATGTTGGTTCTGTGGCAACCAAGTTGCTTTGCGAGCCATACTGTTGTTTTTCCTTGTCTTTTGAGTTCCTGTTTTATGCGTTCCCCAATGACCAAGGAGCAATTGTTAGTTTGATCTGTCATTTTCTTATTCTCTTTAAATACTAATAAATTCAATATGGATGCAAAATTACGAAATAAGATTGTAATCAAACGAATTTTTTGGTAGCTAATGTGACGACACGCTATTAAAAAAGTATAAATGCGGAAAACAAATGAAAACCCTTCGTTCCATTTGTTTTGCTTACTGACACATTTTTCCTCTATTTCCTATCTTTTTTGTGTCTATTTTGTTTCGGTTTACATTTTATACACAAGAAAAGTACAAATCAGCTGTTGTACGTAATTGTAATTTCCTAATTTTGCACCCAGTTAAGGCACACAGCCTAAAAACTATGCGATGCGGCTACAGAAAGCTACACATTATTATATATAAGATATAAGGCTTTTCTAAAAACGCGTAAGCAAACAAGATCTCTAATAATGATTCCCCGTCACATCTTTTACTTGCTTTTGAAATGAAATTGTAATAGAATGTAATGCGTGTTACAGATTTTTTGTCGTATCTTTGCACCCGAGGAAAGACCTCAGACTATATATACATTATTATATATTATAAAGATGGACGAAAAGAACTATAAAATCCTTGTGGTGGATGATGAGCAGGACCTCTGTGAGATTCTGAAGTTTAACTTGGAAACCGAGGGGTATCTGGTAGAAACTGCCAACTCGGCTGAGGAAGCTCTGGAGAAAGACATTGCTTCCTACGACCTCTTGCTGCTCGATGTGATGATGGGAGGTATGAGCGGATTCCAACTGGCGAAGAAACTCAAGGAGAATGTGGCTACGGCTCAGATTCCTATTATATTCCTGACGGCTCGCGATACTGAGAACGATACGGTTACCGGTTTCAATCTCGGGGCTGACGACTATATCTCCAAACCTTTCTCCATCCGTGAGGTGATGGTGCGTGTGCGTGCTGTCATCCGCCGTACCGCCGATAAGCAGGGCAAGGATGCTGAACCTACCATCATCAGCTATCAGGGATTGGTGCTCAATATCGACAAGAAGACGGTGAGCATTGATGGGGAGGATGTGCCTTTCACCAAAACAGAATTTGAATTGCTCCGACTTCTCCTGGAAGAGAAGGGTAGAGTGTTCTCCCGTCAGGAACTCATCGACCGCGTATGGCCTAAGGATGTGCTCGTGCTCGACCGCACGGTGGATGTCAACATCACCCGTATGAGAAAGAAAATCGGTAAGTTTGCGAAGTGCATCGTTACCCGACTCGGCTTCGGATATTATTTTGATGCGTGATAAGAAAGGATTTTATCTATGCTGAAAATACAAAAAACGAAATCCAAAGTTGGGCGAAAACTGTATCTCATGGTACTGGCGGTGTTCCTTGTGTTCGCTGTCAGTTTTATCATGTTCCAGCAGACTCGTGAGAAACAGTATAAGATCAGTACGCTCACGATGAAACTGGAAAACTACAACGCCCTCTTGGAGGAGGATCTCTCGCTGGCTCATGATAGAGGAATCATCTTGAGCAACGGCGATAGTCTGGAGACTCTGCCCAGCGTGAGTCGCTCGAAACTCGTCGTGGCGGAAACCAAACTGAATGCTTTCATCCGTGAACATGAAAGCAAGGATCTGCGTGTTACCCTGATAAGGCCCGACGGCAAGGTGGTGTACGACAATATGAGCAAGCACTATGACCGTTTTGCCAATCACTTGAACCGCAAGGAGATACAAGAGGCGCTGAAGAATGGACAGGGATCGAGCGTGGAACGAGAGTCGAAGACCCTGAAGCAGGATTACTTCTATGTGGCTTCCTATTTCCCTGCCGACTCTATCATCATCAGAAGTGCCTTGCCTTATAATGATGATCTCTCTAAATCGCTGCAGGCTGACCAGCATTACATCTGGTTTGCCGTTTTCGCCATCATCATCCTGACCATCGTGCTCTACCGATTCACCCATCGGTTGGGCAAGAATATTGCCAAGCTCCGCATCTTCGCCTACAAGGCTGATCACAACGAGAGTTTAGAGATAGAGGATCTGGCTAAATTCCCGGATGATGAACTGGGTGAAATCGCTGAACGCATCATCAAGATGTATAAGCGTATCCAGACCACCCGAAGGGAACAGGATATCCTGAAACGGCAACTGACGCAGAATATCGCTCATGAACTGAAGACTCCGGTGGCGAGTATTCAGGGCTATCTGGAGACGATACTCGACAATCCGCATATCAGCGAGGAGATGAAGGAGCAGTTCCTGCAGAGATGTTATGCGCAGAGCGAACGGCTTACCTCTCTGCTGAGAGACATCTCGACGCTGAACAGACTGGACGACGGTTCGGACATGATAGACTTCGAGGCGGTGGATATCACGAAGATGGTGGGAGACATCATGAGGGAAACAGCGCTGGAAAGGGAGGAGCGCAAGATGGGGTTCCACAACCTGCTACCTGAGCGCATCGTGGTGAAGGGAAACCGCAGTCTGCTCTATAGTGTGTTCCGCAATCTTACTGATAATGCCATTGCCTATGCCGGTGACGGAACGACCATCACGCTGGAGGGTAAGGAGATAGGCAACAAGTGGCACTTTGTCTTCAGAGATAATGGTCAGGGTGTGCCGCAGGAGCATATCGCCCGCCTCTTCGAACGCTTCTACCGTGTGGATAAGGGAAGAAGCCGAAAAATGGGTGGAACGGGACTGGGGCTCGCCATCGTGAAGAATGCCGTGCTGCTGCATGGTGGAACCATCCGGGTGAATAACTTGCCAGAGGGTGGTTTGAAATTTGAGTTTACTATCAAGAAATAAATCTTAAAAGTCGCAGGGAGTTTCGTCTTTGCGATTTTTTTTATGTACCTTTGCATCTCTATTAACAATAATATAATGATGAATCAATTTACTAAGATTATCGCAGCGCAGCTCAAACTGAGAGAGCAGGCTGTCGAAAATACATTGGAACTGCTCGAAGAGGGCTGTACTATCCCTTTCATCTCCCGATACCGTAAGGAGAAGACGGGTAATATGGACGAGGTGAACATTGAAGCCATCGCCCAGGCTAACGATAAACTCAAGGAGATGGCGAAACGTAAGGAAACCATTCTCAAGACGATCGATGAACAGGGAAAACTGACGGATGCACTCAAGAAGCGTATCGAGGAATGCTGGGATGCTACGGAACTGGAAGACATTTATCTGCCTTTCAAACCGAAGCGCAGAACCCGTGCACAGATTGCTCGTGAGGCGGGATTGGAACCTTTGGCACAAACTCTGCTCTTCCAGCGTGAACGTAATATCATGCAGGTGGCTAAGAAATATGTGGGTGACAAGGTGGCTGATGCTGATGCTGCTATTCAGGGCGCCAAGGACATCATCGCTGAAATGGTGAACGAGAGCGAGGAAAGCCGCAATGCCATCCGTGGGGAGTTCAGACGTGGCGCCATCATCACTTCCAAGGTGGTGGCTAAGAAGAAGGATGAGGAAGAGGCTCAGCGATTCTCTGATTATTTCGACTTCTCGGAACCTCTGAAGCGCTGTTCTTCTCATCGCCTGCTGGCTATGCGCCGTGGAGAGGCTGCCGGTATTCTGCGTGTCAGCATCTCTGCTGATGACGAACAGTGTACGGATAAGTTGAAGCGCCATTACGTACATGGTTATGGCGAATGCCAGACCTTGGTAGGCGAGGCTGTGGATGATGCTTTCAAGCGTCTGCTGAAACCGAGTATCGAAACGGAGTTTGCTGCATCAAGCAAGTTGAAGGCTGACGAGGAGGCTATTCTGGTATTCGCTGAAAACCTGCGTCAGTTGCTCTTGGCAGCTCCGCTCGGACAGAAGAGAGTAATGGCAGTGGATCCAGGTTTCGCCAATGGTTGCAAGACGGCCTGTCTGGATGCACAGGGCAATCTCATCCATCATGAAATCGTATTTCCTCATCCTCCTCGCAGCAAGCGCAGCGAGGCTACTGCAGCTCTGCAGCGCATGGTGAAGATGTATCATGTGGAGGCGATGGCTGTGGGCAATGGTACGGCGAGCCGTGAGACGAGCGACTGGCTGCACGAAATCGCTTTTGATCATCCTGTGGATATTTATGTGGTAAGCGAGGATGGTGCTTCCATCTATTCGGCTTCCAAGATAGCCCGTGATGAATTCCCGGATGAGGATGTGACGGTGCGTGGTGCGGTTTCTATCGGCCGTCGCCTGATGGACCCTCTGGCGGAGCTGGTGAAAATTGATCCTAAGAGCATCGGTGTGGGACAGTATCAGCACGATGTGGATCAGAGTCAGTTGAAGAAAAGTCTGGATACGGTGGTGATGAGCTGCGTGAACTCTGTGGGTGTCAATCTGAATACGGCTTCACAGCATCTGTTGACCTATGTGAGTGGTCTGGGGCCTACGCTTGCCAAGAACATCGTGGAGTATCGCAGGGAGAATGGTGCTTTCGCTTCCCGTGCCCAGTTGAAGAAGGTGCCTCGTCTGGGTCCTTCGGCTTACGAGCAGTGTGCTGGTTTCTTGCGTATTCCTGGTGCCAAGAATCCGCTTGATAATAGTGCCGTGCATCCAGAACGCTATGCGCTGGTAGAGACGATGGCGAAAGATCAGGGCGTGACGGTGAAGCAACTCGTAGAGGACAAGGCTCTGCAGAAGAAGATAGATATCAAGAAATATGTGAGCAAGGAGGTGGGTATGCCTACCTTGACTGATATCATGGCTGAGTTGGACAAGCCTGGACTGGACCCTCGTGGCGAGGTGGAGAAATTTGAGTTTGATGCTTCCATCAAGACGATTGAGGATTTGCAGGAGGGGATGGTTGTGCCGGGCATCGTGACTAACATCACCAAGTTTGGTGCCTTTGTGGATATAGGTGTTCACAATGATGGTCTGGTTCATGTTTCTCAGATGGCAAACCGCTACATCAGCGATCCTTCAGAGGTTGTGAAACTCCATGAGCATGTGATGGTTCGTGTGGCTGAGGTGGATTTGAAGCGCAAGCGCATCGGACTCTCGATGAAAAATGTCAAGTAATTAGGAAAAACAGCCAAAGATTTTGGTATGGGACTATAATTTCGCTCAAAAGATTTTGGTATGAGACTATAATTTCGCTCAAAAGATTTTGGTAAACCAATCTTTTTCTGTATCTTTGCGCCTGAAAATGAAGTAATTAGAAGGATATTTATGTCAGAAAGAAAATTCAGACGAAAAGTCTATGGAAAAATATTAGAATGGAAGGCTGCTTCCAAAGGGAGAAGTGCTCTCCTTTTGGAAGGAGCGAGGCGTATTGGTAAATCTACCATAGTGGAGGAATTTGCCAAAAAGGAGTATCGTTCTTATATATTGATAGACTTCAATGAAGCTTCGCAGGATGTAAAGGACTTGTTTGAGAACTTGATGGATTTGGATTATATCTTCCTATATCTCCAGAATATTTATCAGACATCTCTTTATGAGCGTGAGTCGGTGATTGTTTTCGATGAAGTCCAGCAGTGTCCAAAGGCACGCCAGGCAATCAAGTACTTGGTAAAAGATGGGCGTTATGATTACATAGAGACAGGTTCGCTTATCAGCATCCACAAAAATACCAAAGACATCAATATTCCGAGTGAGGAGCATCGTGTAGAAATGTTCCCGATGGATTATGAGGAATTCAGATGGGCATTGGGTGATGAGGTTGGCATGTCGTTGCTAAAACAGGTTTTTGAGAAAAGAATGTCATTGGGAGAGGGGATTAATCGCATGAAGATGCGCGACCTTCGCTTGTATATGCTTGTGGGGGGAATGCCGCAGGCTGTCAATGAGTATCTTGACACTAAGAATTTGCAAAGTGTGGATATGGTAAAGCGCCAGATTATCCAACTTTATGCTGATGATTTCCGAAAGATTGACTCTACTGGTCGTATCTCTAAACTCTTTATGGCAATACCATCACAGCTGAGCAGGAATTTGATGCGTTATCAACCGACTCCTGTAGTAGGTAACATGCCTTCCGCAAAAATAGATGAGTTGCTGCTTAATTTGGAGGATAGCAAGGCCATTAATATTGCTTATCATGCAGACGATCCTCAGGTTGGAATGTCGTTGACTGCGGATTATGGAAAGTATAAGCTCTATGTGGGCGATACTGGTCTCTTTGTTACCTTGGCGTTTTGGGACAAGGATTTTACGGAAAACATCATCTATAATAAACTTTTGAGTGACAAACTCTCTGCCAATATGGGATATGTCTATGAAAACTTAGTGGCGCAGATGCTCAGGGCTTTAGGTGACAGACTGTTTTATTATACTTTTCCAAAAGATAAGACTCATTTTTATGAGATTGATTTCCTTCTTTCTCGGGGCAACAAACTATGCCCGATAGAGGTGAAGTCATCAGGTTATAAAACCCACGCCTCTCTCGATGCGTTCTGCCAAAAATACTCCGATCGTATTGGCCAGAGATACCTTATATATACTAAGGATTTGCAAAAGGATGAGCAGACTTTGCTTCTACCAGTATATATGACACCGCTCCTGTAAATGGGTGTAAGCGCTCATATTGCCGGGCTATCATCTAAAAGCATTAAAGATTATTGCGTGAAAACTTTTAATGCTTTTAGATGATTTTTATTATTTACTGTAGTGCTTTATAAGTAATTATATGTGCAATAAGATTGATGGAGCCTCTGTTGAGGTTTCATTGTCTGCATTCGATTTAGATTCAATAATGGACGGGTAAGCTATATGAGAGTTTATCCGTCTATTTTTTATTTCATCTAATTTATAAATAACAGAGGTCATTAGACTCTCTACTAAAAGCAAAACCCAAAAGGGTGTGCTAAAGCGTGTCTTTTGGGGTTTCTGCTTTTTTTGCTACTTTTTATTGTCGAAATATTTGGCTGTTCCGAATATTAGTTGTAGATTTGCAGATGAAACGAAAATAAAGGGTAAAATGGGGCAAGATAACAAGAGAATACCATACGGTCGAAATAACTTCGTGCAGATTATAACTTGTGCCTAAAAGAAACAAAGGAACTTATGAGACTCGCATCAATAAACAGTGCTTGCAAGCTGAGGAACAGATTTGCCGATATGCTGAGGCTCAGAGAGTTGAGGCTCTTCGCCAAGGCCTCCAGTTGCATAAAATCATCATGCTGTTTGATGGGTATAAACTATTGAAGATGGATGCAATGGAAAAAATCAGTTAAGATTGTGTGGCAATCAAATAATAATTGTAAATTGTAATATGGATAAAACTCTTATAAAAAATAAGCAGGAAATGGCTGAGATCGGACGTGACTGTATCGAGTCGGCTTATTGCTTTATTCACCAGAAACTTCGTGTATATGAATTTTCCAACAACCCTACGCAGCGGGATGATATCGAATACGCAATTGCTCAGTATGTGGAGGGGATGAATCCGGCGCTATATCAGTTGCTTGCTGGAGAAAAGAATGACTTCTTGTTTGATCATACCAAATTTGAGGAGGATATGCGCGAGGCACAGGAAAAACTTGAGGGAATGATGTAATGTCATTCCCTTTTTCTCTTAGCCCACATTGCAGCAGCCTTTAGGTAACTACTCAGCACCCCTATTGAAAACTTTGAATTGAAAAGCCTTGAAATATGAAATAGGCTTCGATAGTCAATGAAGCCTATTTCGTAGAGCAATGAAAGCGGCTTCGTAAGCAGTTGAAGCCTATTGCATTATTCTGCATCGGCGAAAGAAGAAGAGCTCCAAACTTCCTCGGAAATCTCTCTAACCAAATCTATCTTTGCCCATTGCTCAGCA
>OBRT01000409.1_pt1 | contig 10997 bp, 8 predicted proteins | sample 1494891 | NCBI WGS metagenome assembly OBRT01 (sample SAMEA3360688, study PRJEB22359) | human gut metagenome | biome: ENVO:urban biome; feature: ENVO:human-associated habitat; material: ENVO:feces | place: Bangladesh | collected 2011 | reverse complement strand
AGAACTCTTTAGTAAATAGATTTAATTTATATATACATGAAGGCAAGTCCTTCCAGATAAACCTCTCAAAAATAAAGGATAGAGAAAAGTGTAAAATCTCTATCCTTTGTTTTATGTGTTAAATTATTTAATTAATAGCCAATCTTCTTCTAATCTCTTCAATACATCTTCTTTGTATCTTCTTACAAATTCGTGAGTATTAGTAGCTTCCACCATATCATTCCAGCCCCAGAAGCTTTCATCAAGGTCTGTGAATCTCTTTATCATTTGTGGGTTTTTGCATTTTAGTAATGATAAATTGTCATATTTTCTTTCGAATATCTTGTTTAAGATAACTGCTGCTTCGGCTCTTGTGATATTGGCGTCTGGTCTGAATAGTCCGTCTGGGTAGCCTGTTATTCTCTTTGCTTGATATTCACTGCCTATTGCTCTTTCTGCCCAGTGACCTGGAACGTCTGCAAATGGTGCAACGCCATATGGTTTGTTGTCAATTGTAGATATCATTTGAGTGAACTCTGCTCTAGTTATAGGGGCGTTTGGTCTAAAGCGTCCGTCTGGATAGCCCTTCATTATGCCTCTAAATACTACTGCGTTGATGGCTTTGTTGTACCATGAGCTTTCTGTATCAGTAAATTGTGGTTTAGCTGCTGAACCGATGGCTTCGATATTTAGTAGTCTTGCTAGCATTGCTGCTGCTTCGGCTCTTGTTATGCAGCCGTTTGGTCTAACGCTTCCATCAGGGTAACCGAAGATGTATGTTATGTGATCGTCGCCTTTTATTTCAATTGGCTCTTCTTCTCTTTCTATTTCTGCTCTCTTCCAAATTGCATATAGAGTAGTGTTTGTGTATATTCTATCTCCTGGTTTTACTTCGTCTAGGTGATCTCTATCGTAGCTCCAGCCTCTGAAGATGTATCCTCTTCTTCTTGGGATATATAGATGCGGCTCGATTAAATCGCCTTCTTCTACTTCGATGTTAGTTATTTCGCCGCCTCTGTGGTTTTCGTCTAGTGTTAGGATAACTGTTGTTGGTTCTGTTGGCTTTGGTGTTGGTGCACCATCCCATTGAGCAACAAAGATATAATCTGCATCTAAAATAAACTTATCTCCAGCTTGATAAATCTTACCTTCTTTTAATTTCTTTAATTCATCAAGTAAGTCTTGTGGTAATTTACTCAATAGATCTTTTGAAATATTTATAGAACACTTCCAGCCCATGAACTTGTGTCCTGCCCACTTAGGTGCATCTAGTAGTGTTATTTCTCTATCTTTTTCACCCTTTACAACTCTTATATCTTTTGGATTTTCTCCATTTGTAAACTCTCCGCCATTAGGGTCAAAGAAAGCACTTAATTTATCATTCTTATAGTTTACATCGTAGTTATTTAAAAGTGATTTTGCTACATCCCCACTAGGAAGTACATCGGTAAAAGAGTTTCTAGCAAATGCTAAATTTGTGTATTTTGTATAATTTGCAGGTGGATCAACAAAGCCTGATATAGCTAAGTTATCTTTGAATATTGTGTCAGCAGAAGTTGATAAGTTTTTATATGCTTCAGCTTTTAATGTATCTTTATCAACTCCAGTTTCATAACCCTCTATATCATATAAATAAGGGATAGTATAAATTGCTCCGCCTTGACCAAAGCCACATATATTAGCAATAAATTGTGTATTATCAGAAATTTCCACTTTTATATTTGGCTTGATTGTTGTTATATTTTTATCTTCATCTCTAGCTACGCCGTTAATACCTAGGGCTCCACCTGAACCAAAGGCCCAGTTTTCTTCAAAAGTAGAGCCTTTAATGGTAGTTTTGTTGTCCATCACACGTATTGCTCCTCCTACTCCAGAATCATGTGGATTAGTTTGGTCGTCTTGAGGATGAACTAGAGCTTTGTTTTTTGCGAAAGTAGAATTTGTAATTTCTGTTGGAAAAGCTGTAAATATTCCAGCACCCATAAGAGATAGATTATCTGTAAATGTACAGGAATCTAATTTTATATTAGTCAAATTATTATTTACATTTCCATCAGCAGCACTTGAAATACCAGCACCTCTAGCTCCTTCATTCTTAGTGAATGTAGAATTGGCAACTTCCAGTTTAGAATTTTTATCGACAAATATTCCCGCTCCACCATAATCAACTGAATTTTTTTCAAAACTTGTATTACTTACTTTTGTTGAGTTGGTTGCATTTTTATCAATATAAATTCCCCCACCTTGTAAGGTTTGATTTTCTGTAAAATTACTATATTCAACTGTTGTGCCTTTAGTTGTATAAATAGCTCCACCATAGTATTGTGCATGATTTTTATTAAATTTAGCATTTTTTATGCTAGAGTTTCCTTTATCATAAATTGCTCCGCCCCATTTAGCTTCATTTTTAGTAAATACTGTTTTCTTCTCTATAGGTGCTTTTATGTCTGAAACTTCTACTTTACCATAGGCACATATAGCTCCGCCAGCATTTGCTGTTGATTTATTTTCTGTAAAAGTAGATTCTTTTATTGTTAACACATTAGTATCTGATTGAAAAAGTATTGCTCCAGCTTCATTTGTAGCTTCATTTCCATTGAACTCACAATCTTCTATAGTCAATTTAGATTTATTAACTATTGCTCCGCCAACCATTTGTTTATCATTATCTATAGCAAGTGCTTTATTCTTACTAAATACAGAGTTTTTTATACTTATAGTATAAGCTTCCTTAGAAGAATAAAGTGCACCGCCCATGCTAGCTTTATTTTCTGTAAATTCTGCATTATTTATATCAACAATAGATTTATCGTCAGCGTAGATAGCTCCACCTCTAGGAGCTTTACAATTAGTAATTTTTAAGTTGGTATAATTAGGATTAGCTAAAACATTAAGTTTTGTAGATTTTTTTCCACTATTTCCTAATAGGGTAATACCACCACTTATACTTGAAATATTAGAATAACCATCTTTAATTTCAACGCCTTCATTATTGTTTTTATCACTGCCTCCAACGTTTAAAATTCCTAATTCTCTTAAGATAACGCATCTATATTGTTCGCTACCATCTATAATAAGGTTTTTTATATTTGCTGTGGTAGATTTAACCGTTGGGGAAGGGCCTAAGTACATAATTGTATTGTATCTATCATCATCAGTACCTTTTGTTCTATATATTTTCTTGCCATTCCCATTGATAGTCACATTAAAAACTAAATCAATGGGAGGTGCATAGTCCTGATTAGTCTTAAAACCGTCTGTCTTTTGTATTATCCAATCGTCTTTTAAATCTATCTGCCACATAACACCTTCAACTCCAGGTACTCTTTGAGGATTAGTTGGGTCGTTATTTGCTAAGATCCCTGTTTGAAATGCTACATGATATCTAAATTGAAGTTCAGTAAATATTGTTCCAGCATTTTGTGGATTATATGGGTCCGTATCAATGAATAACCTTGCACTTGGTATTTCAAAAGCTTTACCATCTTCTCTTTTAAATATCATGAAGCAATCGTTAGCTACTTCATCATATTGATCTTTTGTAAGCGGATAAAAAATCTTTCTAGTTCCAAAATCATCATTCGTTCCAGTTGTCTTTACACCATAATATTTTCCAGCATTGTCCTTTGCTATGGTGTTTATCATAGCTAAATCAAGACCTGCCGGTGCACCAACAGCTTCAGGTGTTTTTTCCTCACCCAAGTCAATTGCTTCTTCTTCATTAAGAACTACTGCTTCGTCATCTTCTCCCTCTGCAAAGCTTACTTCGCTTAAGATTGATACAGATGAAAGTATCATGACTAAGCTTAATAGCATTGCGAATAATTTCTTTTTCATTAAAATTTCCTCCTTTATTTTATTTACTTTATTTTGATATACGGATATATCTTCTCTCATACCTTTATCATAGCACCCCCCCCCTAGAATAATCAAGCTTTGCGAGGTTTTGTAACACGATTGTAACATAAAAGTATAAAAAAGGTGCCCACATACTATATATATGTGAGCACCTTTAATACAAATTGTCTATTAACTTTATTTTATAAGTTTAGCATTTTTAATAATTGGAAGCGGGAACGGAATCTCCTCACTATTGTAAACATCAAGCACTCCCTCAACCGTTACCTCTTCCTTATCTTTCGGGTATTTTGCGTTTTTATCCTCTAATATATACTGAAGTCCTTGTTGGCAGCAGGCTTGTCTATCGTTGATAAGGACGTAGTGGTCGATGCCGGATGTATCTGTTGTCTCTAAATCTGTTGCGATGCCTTGTAGCTTGATCTTAACGCCTTCGAAGCTCTTTGGGTCTTCGGCTATCATGGCGACGATGACGTAGTTCATATCTGCGTCGTTCGCGGTTAAATCATAACTTTGGCCGCTTGCGTTTGGGCTTTCATTTTCACTATTGCTAGCATTTTCGCCTTGATTTGTTTTTTCACTATTGCTATCGCCCGTACTTTGGCTAGCGTCTTCACTTTGGCTGGCCTCGTCACTTGTTTCGCTCTCTTGATTAGGCGAAGTGGCCCCACCATCATCCCCGTCCATTGTCTTGGAGCTTTCTTTCATCTTATTCACGGTCTCGTTGACTGTGCTGTTTGGCAGGTATCTATATATGACTTTTTTGTTTGTGAAAAATGCAAGTATCAAGACCAAAATCAAGGCCCCGACTATCCTCAAAATTCTCTTCCTTGTTTTATCCACGTTTCACACCTCCTACTATTGACATAATTATGAATATGACGAGATTCATCACGACGATGGTCGAGCCGACTGGTGTCGAGGCAAGTATCGCAAATATCGCGCCGCCAAGTGCTGATATTAGCGAGATTATGGCTGAGGCAATGGCAATCTTCCTGAATGAATGAAAGACTTTCATCGCTGAAACTGCTGGAAAGACTATGAGCGCGGCGACTAGAAGCGAGCCTACGAGCCTGATTGCAAGTGTAATCACGACTGCGACGACCATTGACAAGACTGTGTTTAACCTTTCGACTTTGATGCCTGAAGCGCTTGCGAGGTCCTCGTCGAAGACTGTGATGTATATTTCTTTATAATAATAGATAAAGAAAATTATCACGAGTATCGACAGTGCCACGGATGTGATGACGTCTAGCTTTGTAAGTGTCAGGATGGATGTCGATCCGAAAAGTGTTGTGCACACGTCAACTGAGACGTTAGGGCCGACTCTGAAGACGTTCATGACTAGGTAGCCGACTGCGAGTGCCGAGACTGAAACCATTGCGATGGCTGCGTCTGAGATGATTTTCTTGGAATTGTTTCCTTGGAGTAGTATTAGCGCGAAAAATATTGTTAATGGTAGCGCCAAGACTAATTTTTGCGTAAAGCCGATGGCTGTCGCGATTGATAGGGACGCGAAGGCGACGTTTGAGAGTGAATTTGCGATGTAGGAGTAGCGTTTCAAAACGAGTATCACGCCCAAAAATGCTGACGCGAGCGCTATGAGTGAGGCGCAGACTAGTGCGTAGCGCACGAAGGGGTAGCCTAGGTAGAAGGCGAATTTGTTAATTAAGTCCATCTTTCCTGCCTCCTTCCTCGTAAATCGCGCGGCTGCCGTCAAGCTTAAGTACTTTGTTTGCATATTGTGTAGCTCTTTCGCTGTCGTGCGAGACCATGATGATGGCTGTGCCACTTGCGTTTATTTTTTCAAGCATCTCATAGAGGCTTCCTTGCGCCTCTGGGTCGAGGCCGGCAAGCGGCTCGTCGAGTATAAGTAGCTTCTTCTCTTCTACGAAGCTTCTTGCGAGCAAGACTCTCTGCCTTTGTCCGCCTGATAATGAGGAAAAGCGCCTGTCTTTGAGATTTGCTATGCCAAAATTATCAAGGCATTCAAGTGCTCTAGCCTTTTCTTCTTTTGTGTAGAAAAATCTTTTTTTGATCTTAAAGCCGGATAGAACGAGCTCCATCACTGAAGTCGGAAAATCGGCTGCGATTGAGAGGATCTGCGGTAGGTAGGCGATTTCGTCTTTTGAAATGCCATCTAAAACTATATCCCCCGATATTTTCTTATTAAGACCTAAGATGGTTCTGATGAGGCTCGATTTGCCCGAGCCGTTTTCGCCTAGGATGACGATGTAGTCTCCATCTGAGACCTCTAGGTTTATAAAGTCACTTAGGACTTGACCTTTGTAGCCAAATCCTAAGTCTTTTAGTATTAATTTCATTAGTTTAACGCCTTCCTTAAAGCGTCTAAGTTCATTTGCATGTAGTCAATGTATGTCTTGCCGTCATTTGAACTAGCATTTTCCATGGATGTCATCTCGATGATGTCTTGGTCCTTTGACTTGCTTGCATTTTTCACTGTGTCAGCGATTTTGCCGTCAGAGCCAGCTAGCTTAATTATGTGTTTTATATTAAGCTCGTCCACTTTTTGTGCTAGGAAGCTGATAGTTTTAAAGCTTGCTTCACTTTCAGCTGAGCATCCAACGAAGGCAGCGAAGTAGTCAAGGTCAAGGTCACTTACTAAGTAGCGGAATGGGAATCTATCCGCAACTAAGATAGTATCTTGCTTTGCAGCCTTTCTCATCTCGTCAAAGTCATTTTGAAGCGCATCAAGTTTTGCTGCGTATGCTTCGTAATTTTTCTTGAATGTATCAGCGTTTTTCGCATCGATTTCGCAAAGAGCGTCCGCAATTGCCTTTGAAATAGTTTTTGCGTTTTTTACAGATAACCAAACGTGTTCATCGTATTCTATTTCTTCGTGCTCATGGTCGTGGTCGTGGTCATGATCTTCATCAGCATCTTCATGGTCATGGTCGTCATCGCCATGCTCATGCTCATGCTCGTGTTCCATACCTTCTTTTACTTCCTCTTCCTTAACAGCATCACCTAAAATTTCAAGCATGTTAAGAACTTTGGCGTTAGGTGCTTGTTTTGCTGCATCTGGAGCCCATTCGTCCGATTCACCGCCAACATACAAGAACAGATTTGATTTAGCAATCTTTTCGATGTCTTGAGCGGAAGGCTCGTAATTGTGTAAACTTACGCCATTGTCAGTAAGGTTAGTGACTTCTACGTCAGTACCTTCAGTGATATTCTTCATCCAGTCATAAGCTGGGAATGTGTTTGTTACAACGCTTACAGCGTCTCCGTCCTTTTCTACGCTGTCCGCTTCTTCAGCTGGAACAGCCTCAGGAGCTGGACCCTCTACCATTTCTGGCGCTTTATTTGAATTGCATGCCACTAGCAAAACGACTGCTAGTAGGCAGGCTAATAATTTATTTATATTTTTCATATTAATCTCCTTTATATATTTTGTATATTCTACCATTTATTCAATTTTGCCGTTATTATATAAAAAGAGATCTTTAATTGTTCATGCGCACCATAAGCTCGACTGGTGTCTTCGCCATATCCATAGTCATGGTAATGGTGATGAGCCTTATAAATACTAGTACTGCGAGCATGACTTGGGCTGCCGCGCGCGAATGGTTTAAGTGCTTTTCTAGGTCCGAGACCATGTCCATAAAGCGGCAGATCGGGCAAGCTGAGCGCTTGCAGACGTGGAAAGCACTTGTAGCCGCGACGAAAAAGCTTAGTAGCGAGAATAGGGCTAAGATGATGCAAAGTATTGATAATAGTTTTTTGATACGCTTTGGCATGTGGCCCTCCTTTTTTACATGGATTATTATATAGCAGAGGGGCGAGGATGTCAAGAAATAGCGCTTTGTATCGATTAAAATATATATGTAAAAGCGTTTATACAAGGCTCTTTCACATTCAAACGCAAAAAAAAGAGAGCTAATCGCTCTCAATTTTATATAAAATACAAATAATTATTTTTTACTATTATCTAATACTTCTATTATATTTTCAGCAATAGCATGAATTACTGGAACTGCTACTGAGTTTCCAAATTGTTTATAGCTTTGTGTGTCACTTACTGGTATAATGAATCTTTCGGGAAAGCCTTGTAGCCTTGCTGCTTCTCTAGGAGTAATCTTTCTAGGATTCTTACCTTCTTGTTCAATAAGTATTTCGCTTCCATCTTTATAATAGCGGGCAGATAATGTATTAGTATACTCACTATCTTTGTTAAACATTGTGTATCCAAATCCCTTGCCTTGTAATTTATTTTCTTTCTTCCTTCTTTTGTGTCCTGCCCACAATCTATCAGAAATTGTATATATATAACTTACATCATCTTCTAATATATCTCCAACACAAACTTTTTTTCCGCTTGGTAAAGGAAAAGTAAATTCATTATAATTTTTTATCTTGTCTTTATTGAATCCAACTATATATATACGCTCTCTGTTTTGAGGCACTCCAAAGTCCCTAGCTCTAAGTATTTTATAATGCACATCATAATTTAAATCTTTTAATGTTTCTATAATTACTTTAAAGGTTCTTCCCTTGTCATGTGAAACTAAATTTCTAACGTTTTCTAAAAGAAATGCCTTCGGTCTTTTTTCTTCTAAAATCCTAGCTATTTCAAAGAAAAGCGTTCCCCTTGTATCTTCAAAGCCAAGTTTTTTACCAGCTTGACTAAAGGCTTGGCACGGGAATCCTCCCACAAGTATGTCGTGATCAGGAATGTCAGAAGCTTTTATTTTAGTAATATCTCCATGAGGTGTCTCTCCGAAATTTGCCTCATATGTTTTTACTGCAAATTTATCTATTTCACTACTAAATACTACTTTAGTCTTTTTAGTTTGATAAAAACCTAATCTTGTGCCACCAATACCTGCAAATAAGTCTATCATAGAGTATTTACAACTATCATCATTAGGAAATGGTGCTTTTATTGTAAAATCTAATATGTGTTCTAGCTCTAATTGAGATGGCCTACTTTCTTGATTTTCCCATCTTCTAATAGTTCTGTCACCATATTTAGGCATACCAACTGCCTTGGCAAGCTCTTTTTGTGTCATCTGCAAACTCTTCCTTTTATTTTTAATCAAAATTGCTGGTGAATGTTCTTCGTTTTGTGTTATAATATCCATATAGACAATTAGCTCCTTTCCTATGTGATTTTTAAAGGACAAGTTGTCCTCTTATTGACACTATTATATCATATAAATATAATTTTTACAAGAAAGGATGGTAAAATGGATATAATTGATATAAAAAATTATAAAGAAATTATAAGAAGAAGCAGGGAAAACTATTTTAAAACTCCTTATGACTTAGTATATGAAAATTTTATTAATCTAAAATATAACAAGCGCCCAAAAGAATATTTTTTTGAAAATGCAAGTAGTATAGTAGAAAATTTAAGGTCTAAGTGCTGGGACTCATATAAACCTCTAGAAAAAAAGTTTACATCTGAAATGCTTAAAAAACTAGTAGACGAAGATAAAATAAATAAACTTAATTCCCTAGAAGCTATTAGTTTTTTCATTGAAGAATTTCCTGAACACATCTATGCTTTAAGTCTTTCAAATACTCAAAGCAGAAGAAGCAGAGCAGGAAAAGAATTTGAAAGTATTATAGAGCATATATTAATTGGTGCTGAACTGCCACTAGATAGTCAAGGAAATGTTGGGAAAAAAATATTCTTAGACAAAGGCTTAGGTAAGTTAGTAGATGTTGTTTTGCCTGGAGTCTTAGAATATTTTCTTAATAAAAGAAATACTGTACTTATTAGCGCAAAAACAACTTTAAGGGAAAGGTGGCAAGAAGTTCCTGAAGAAATGGGTAGGACAGGTGCTAGAGAAATGTTCTTGGCTACGCTAGATACAACAATTAGTGACGATGTTTTAAGGACTTTATATGAGGCTAACATACAAGTGACTACAACTAGAAATATAAAAGATAACTATTATCATGACAATAATAGAGTTCTTACTTTTGAAGATTTATTAAGAATATGCTCAACGATTACTAATTACTGGAATGATTATAACTACTCCGATGATGAAAAAGAGCAAGTGCAAAATTTATTGAATAAACAAATTGAAAAGCATAAAAATCATGAATTTATTAAAAAATATTATGAAAAAAGATTAGAAAAACTAAAATAGAAAAGGCTGTGAGAATTATTTAATCTCACAGCTTTATTTGTTATAAACCCAGATTAGGGTCCACTTCAAACCCCAAATCTCTAAACTCTCCTCCACGAGTATATTCCAAATACCCTTGTGCCCCTATCATCGCGGCATTATCTGTAGTATACACGGCCTTCGGATAATATAATTTAAAGCCATGTGCCTTCTCTTCTTTAGCTAGTGCCTCGCGTAGGGCCTTATTATTCGATACGCCGCCCGCAAGTACTATCTTGTCGTAGCCGAGCTCATCTTTCAAATCGACTGCCTTCTTTGCTAGTACATCGACTGCGGCCTTTTGAAAGGAGGCTGCAACGTCGGCCTTATTCACTTCTTGTCCCCTTTGCTCTTCGTTATGAAGGTAGTTCAAGACCGCTGTTTTTAGTCCCGAAAAACTAAAGTTGTAGTCGCCCGACTTCATCATAACTCTTGGAAGCTCGATGGCATCTGGATTTCCTTCCATAGCAAGCTTCTCTATCTCTGGTCCGCCTGGATACGGTAGTCCCAAGGCTCTGGCGACCTTGTCAAAGGATTCGCCCGCTGCGTCATCCAAGGTCCTGCCGACTAAGTCATAATCATAATAATCCTTCATATTGACAAGGTAGGTGTGGCCGCCTGAAACGACTAACGAAACGAACGGCGGCTTCAAACCCTCTGTCGTTATGTAATTTGCTGCGATGTGGCCCTTCATGTGATTTACTGGCACTATCGGCACGTCCATTGACATCGCTAAGGCCTTCGCGAATGAGACGCCGACTAAAAGGGCTCCGATCAGTCCCGGTCCCCTCGTTACAGAGATGAATTCAATCTCGGATAAGTCAGTTTTTGCCTCAGCTAGTGCCTCTTCCAAAACTGCTGATATCGCTTCGATGTGCATTCTTGACGCAATTTCAGGCACTACGCCCCCGAACTCTCTGTGCGTTGCTATTTGCGTTGCTATGACATTTGACAAAACTTCCAAATCGTCCAATATGGCGATCGATGTCTCATCGCATGAACTTTCTATCGCTAAAT
>OBRT01000406.1_pt1 | contig 11077 bp, 10 predicted proteins | sample 1494891 | NCBI WGS metagenome assembly OBRT01 (sample SAMEA3360688, study PRJEB22359) | human gut metagenome | biome: ENVO:urban biome; feature: ENVO:human-associated habitat; material: ENVO:feces | place: Bangladesh | collected 2011 | reverse complement strand
CCAGCTTGTACTTACGCAGTTTGGCTCCAAGCGGGGTGATGCGAGATTCCCCGGCAACAGAGACACTACTACCCCCATGCGCCACATTCATACTACGAAACTTCACCATCGTGAAGAGCTCGCCGTCCTTGCCCACCCGTTCTTGCTTGAAAAGAACAGGTCCTCCAGGCATCTTCACTCGAATCAAGAACGCCACGATAAGTAGCACAGGAGTCAGTATAATCATCCCCACAAGTGACATAAGCCGATCAAATAACCACTTTGCCCACATAGTTATAACCGCTTTACCTTCTGAAAGTATTTATCTAGTACACTCCAGACGGAAGTCGAATAAAACTCTTTTTTGGACGATTTCGGGTTATCAGGGTCTAAGAAACGCTTATAGCATAATTGAGGAGACTGCTTCACTTCTTTCATCGCACTATTGAACGTCTTGCCCTGTTTGTAATTTGAATACCTCTTTTTGCACTCTTTCACAACAGTTTTGTAGTCCCAAGGATATGTGTTCTTTATGTTTTCGGGGGTTAAGGTTACGGGAACCCCATCCTTGGATCTAACTACTTTTATAGCGTCAAAGGAGTTCCCTTTTTTGAAGCTTACATCGATAGACATCGCCACCTTATAACCAGAGTCGTCTGTCTTCCCGAGTTGTTGCTTGATAAAGTCTATAAAATTGGTCTCTTCTTGGGTAAATTGAGTATCTACCAGTTTATTTCCATCTACGTAAGCTAAAGGCATTAAGTAAAGGTTATAGCGATCAAGGCGTGCATTCACCTTCCACTCCTTAAGCAAGTCTAGGTAATTCTTGATGCATGCAAACCCCAGTTCTTGAATCTGCTTTGTTAGAGAAGATTCATTAATAAAGTGAACCGCATTGTCTCTTAGTTCCATTAGGGCTGCAATATTTGACTCAACAGGTTTTGGCAATTGACATTCTGTGGATAAAATATTCATGGCAGTCACAATAGATATGGACCTTGGATTGCCCGCCCTGTTACGTTCTATGCTTTTTCGCTTTGACGAAGAGCCATCTTTTTTCTTGTTGTTCTTAAAACGGTAGATTGAACTCAACCTATAGTTATTCAGCTTCAGTATTTGTGCTTTGAAAAGCAACTCCCAACTATTTACAGCCAATATCGCAAATGTCTCTTCTCTATAATGAAAGTCTGGCTTATTATACAGTTCAATAGCTGATATCATACTACTGATAGACTTATCTATCATAGCCCTATATGTGCGATTCACTCTCATAGAACAACACTTTTATCTATTAGCTTCGGCAACGAAAGACCGGTTAAAGAGAAGGCGCAGGATACCATCTATGTAGCCACCATAGTTGATATGGATGACGGGATAGATGCAGAGTAGCCACAGAGCAACCTTTGGCTTTGCTATATGTTGCAGGGATGCCACAATATCTATCAGGAGATAGAGAAGAAAGGGGATCGCAAACCAAAGGGTTAACTTCGGCAGTATGACACTCAGGACCACAAAGAGTATCAGGTAGAGCACAAAGAAGAGGGGCACCATACGCCTCAGAGAGGAGAGCTGCCCCAGCTTCTTATCTACTAGTGGATTGAAGAGTCCATACTGATAAAACATCCGTCCACACTTCTTCACCGTGGGGCGTGCATAGTAGTCAATTAGCAGGTCGGGGAGTAAGAAGATACGCCCCCCATGCTGCTTGAGACGAGAGTTCAGCTCGTTGTCTTGATTACGGATCAGCTCCTCATCATAGCCACCTATCTTATCAAAGACCTCTCGACGATAGCAGCCAAAGGGAACCGTATCCACCTTCTTAATCTCTTTGGCACCCACACGAAACTCTGAGTTGCCCATGCCGAATTTCGAGCTGAGAGCGATAGCGATAGCCTCCGCTTTGGGGGTCTCATTGGCCGCAAGCGTCTTACAGACACCTCCCACATTATCGGCTTCTGGATGAGCCTCCATAAATTGAACAAGCCGGCTGAAGTAGTCATTCGGATAAACGCAGTGTACATCCAGCCGGATGATATAGACTCCTTGAGCCGCCTTGATCCCGATATTCATAGAGACGGGCACTATCTTCCGAGGATTATGCAGGAGCTTTACTTGAGGGAACTTCTCTCGGATGATCTCTGCAGTGCGATCTTGGCTATTGCCATCTACCACGATTACCTCTAATAGCTCCTGAGGGTAATCCTGCTGATAGACTGAGTTGAGACAATCCTCGATAAATCGCTCTTCGTTGTATGCGGGGATGACTATGGATATCTGCTTCATATACTGGGGTAGTTGAGATTAACTCGAGAGCCCATATCTTGCAAAGCCTTTGGTGTATAATAGAGCATCATTCCTCCTAGAGAAGTAAAAGTCAATTCTCCGAAATAGACTTGCCCGTTTATATCGTACAAGTCCACTCTCACTTCCGGGAAAGGTTTAGAGAGCTTCTCTGCAATCTCTATCATCTCGGTGAGATTATCAGGACGAGGTAAGAGCCCTCCTTCCGGATAATCTTTCGAAGGGATTAGAGCGTCCTCTAGTCTATTCCAGTTCAAGTCGTAAGCGCCCAAGGCCACGGAATTGTCAGAGCGATCCGAGCAGGTCAGAATGGAGTGAGGTCTACCATTGAAACACCAAATCTTATAGTCAACAAGACCGCCTGAATTAGACTCCAACAATTTTTCAGCAAGGACTCTCGGAGGGATATTGCGATACTGAGGCTCTGCGGCTAAAGCTCCAATGTTTCTTTCAGACAGCCATTTATCAGCCTGCAGCTTAACCTCTTCAAGATTTAGAGCCTCCTTATCTTTTACTACGAGGAAACTACCTTTACCATCACCATTGTTTGCTTTGAGGATAAAGCTCTTTGGCAAGTTCGTTAGTGTAATATCTGCAGCCTTATCCCATACTCCATATAAGGGTATCAAAATATCACTTAGTCCACATTCCTTGATATATTCACGTACTCTATACTTGTCAGCTAAGCGAGTCCATTCTTTTGTATCCGTATAAAGCTTTAGATATAAGATCTTTTCATTTAGATCTTTCGGATTCTTTAGATTTGGCAGTCGCCTAAAACGCACAAAGTACCGAAGCTTGATTAGAAATACTGGATGATGCGTTCCCAGATATTCTGTAAGCTTTATCAATGGATAGAGTATCTTAGAAGCCGTCTTATTTGTTGTTATGTGCATAGCTAAAAACGTCGTTTTATAAAGTCAGATAACATGTATCGAAGATCTCTTCTCCTGAACTTTGAGGTGTTACGTAGGATATCAAGAATGTTTCGGATCCGATATCGTTTATACTTCTTTTTCGTCTCAGCGTAGTACTCTTCATTGTTCTCTTTCTTTGCGAATAGTTTATTGAGATAGTCAAAGCGGAATTCTTCTGGCACGCATTCTTTGGATACGATGCTGGGGAAGTAGTCTTTACCTATTCGAGTATATTCAAAATTTACAGAAGGCTTTCCAGCTGAATCAATGGTAAAGGTTACGACAGCTCCGTATTTAGCATCTTGTATTGGCATATTGAAGACGAAGTTACCAATTGAATAGAATATGTGTACCCCCCTATACACCTCAAATCCTTGTAGAACATGAGGATGCATACCTACAATAAGATCAGCTCCTTCATCAACTAATAGATGCGCAAATAGTTTTTGATCTTGATAGGGGTAGTTGATAAACTCATTTCCCCAATGGACGTACACGATTAGGAAGTCTACTTCTTGCTTGACTTCTTTGATTTTAGCCAATATATGGCTATACTCAGGGGTATAGTAATATGGGCTACTTTCATCTGTGAATTGTTCTATACGCTGAGAGAAAGCAAGAATAGCGACTTTTTTTCCGTGGATGGACTGTGTTATGCAGGGAACATCTATAGCACCTACGTATGATATCTTTTCACAAGCGAAATACTCTTTCATAGACTGGTATGCAGCCTCCCCATGTTGCATTACGTGGTTATTAGCAATTGCATAGCAATCTAAGTGATCTACGGACTTCATAACAGAAGGAGCTATTCTGAACAAATTCTTCCTCAAATCAGAATAGCAAGAATCTTCAGAAACAACGCACTCACAATTACCCACCCAATAATCCGTTGGGGAGCGTTTGATATGCTTAAATGGATTCTCTCCTTTCTGAATAGCAGAGCCAACTCCGAAGCCCATATCAAAATAAGCATCAGAAAAATTGATATCTCCCGTAAACACAATACGCTCAATCATACCTTTATGAGGGAACGTTACTTTTAATAAGTTTTGCAGGAACTCCTCCGTAAATAGAGTTAGGTTTCGATAGCTCTGTGCCTAAAAAGCTGTTGGCAGCAAGAGCCGAATTGTTGGGGAGTACGGCACCTTTTGCTAAGGTGCAATTTGCAGCCACCCAAGAACCTTTACACAAACAAATACTCCCAACATCTCCCTCTCTATTGTAGTAAGATCCATTTATTGAAACATGATTCCCTGAGGCAAGCACACAATTAGGTCCTATCTGCACCTCACTTTCAATTACAATCGTACCACTTCCAAGTATTATATTGTTGTTGGCCACATAACAATTAGTCCCTACGGACATTCCGTCAAGGCATTTGATATTCGCATCATGAGCCACTTGAAAGTTTTTACCACAACTTCTCATACCTAACCCGTAGAGCCATCCCCGAAAGCGCATAATAAACGGCACATCTGGGAGCCAGATTAACATGGTTCGCACGAACCAGCTATAGAGTAAAAGTAGTTTATGCTTCATGATTATAGGTGGTAATTGTTCGTATGAATTCCTCCATAGTAAACCTTTCAGAGACCTTTCTATAGGCACTGTCTCGTAGTTGCGTAAGTATTCCCATATTTCCGCTTACTTCTAGTATCTTGTTTGTGGCAGTCTCAGCATCCTTAAAGGGGAAGAAGAGTATCTCCTTATTTTCCTCAAAACAACCTGGTAAAGACCCTACTGGGGTAGACAAAACTGGACACCCTTGACTCATAGCCTCAATGACTACACGTGGAGACCCCTCACTCAAGCTTGGAAAGAAAAAGAGATCACTAGTCCGAAGGAGAGAGAGAAGTTTATCTCGATTATCAATATGTCCATGTAGGTAGATGTGATCGTCTAATTTCAAATCATCAATCACTTGTTGTAAGGTAGAGTACATATCACCATCGCCTACAATATGAAATTGATAATCGAAGCGTCTATCTTCTAGTCTCTTGATAACTTTGATCAAGGTGTCTATCCCTTTAGCATAGCGTAGATACCCTACATAAGTAATGGTCAGCGGTTTGTTACTCAGAGGTCGCAAAGGTTCAAGTGCTAAGTCTTCCTTTGTAATGGTTGAGCTGACCACAGGAATAGCATTTACCCCTTGCTTAATGAGTTTTTCGCTTAGGTGTGATCCATTTGTGTACACGGTCGATTTCCGAGCACTTCGCAAGATTCGTCTGTATTCAAAAGAATAACCAGCTAGTAAGATCTGCTTCTTCAGCCAAGAAAAGTGAATGTTGTGCTTCGTCGCATCTACAGTGTCTCCTACAAAGTGCATAATCACAGGCTTGTCAGTCATCTGAGCTGGCATCCAGCAAAATGGATCTGGTACTCTGCAGTAGAAGAGGTCTACTTTAGGAGCGATTTGTTCAATTGCTTTTGAGAACTCCGCCTTATGACGCTGAGCTTGTAGCATAGAAGTGTAGTAAGGCAGGTCTACAATTGTCAAGTTCTTTAGTTCAATCGGTGATAAATGGCTGGCATTTTGCTCTCTACACTCTACGGAAGAAATCAAGTAGACCTTCTTGAACAGTCGTGTTATTTGCTTTAGATACAGCAAATGAGAAGCTGGACAGTAATAGGATCCACAGATATTTTTCACTCCCCAAGAAGCCATTATTGCTAGAGTATTTACAAAGTCCATCTTAGTTATTGACGGATATATGTTCTAAAGAAGGTCCAAGCAAATAGAAGTATAACCAGAATTATACTAGTGATTCGTTTAATTCTTTTCGTCGTTTTGTTAGGGGTGGTATCTAGTCCTATAGGAATTAATAGAAGCACAGCCAGTGTTGCAGGAAGTGTTTGCCTATAACTCCAAATCGTCATTCCTGACAATGCTGAACCAACCTTGTAGACAAAGAAAAAGAGCAAGATAAATAGGGGCGCTTGAGTAGTCTGTCTCTCTTTAAGAAAGCGATATATGGAGACAAAGAAAAGAGGAAGAAGAGCATACAAAAAAACATTAGCCGAGAACTCGAAATTGGTACTAGGGTAAAGAGGGTTTTCAAACACAAACGCACTTGGGATAGGCACAAAAGGACTCATAACAACGAATAGTGGAGCACTAACTAATGCCACATACCAAGTGGATGAGAGTTGAGATGCTTCACCTGCCATTCGTTCTGAATCTCCTAAAAATTCCATACGTACAGAGTAATATGCTTCTGGGTCAAGAACAATTCCATTAGTTGCGAGCCAAGACCACAAGTATAAAACACCTCCTGCGATAAGGACACTTAACCCTAACCCTACGAAGACACTTCCCTTCTGCCTTCTCAAAACATAAAACAAAAGGATTGACACAAGAAAGGCCACAATAACCATAGCTCGTATCGTAATCATAGCAAATAAGCACAGGATAAGAATAGGAAGGTATAGTAACAGTTTCCTCCTTCCAATCAGATTCAAGATCGAGTAGGTTGAGATTACTAGTAACGTTATTAGTAGGCCATCCTTAAGTTGCAAGAACTGCAATGTCAGTATCATTGGTGATATTGCATATAAGATGGTCGTAGTAAGGGATGAGCCAACTGTTGAGTATCGAGACACAATTCGATAAAATGGTATGATAGAACATACGTGGAGTAGTACAGTTGCTACTCTCGGCACCAGCCAATGCTTAGATCCGACTAAATACATCAGTATTCCCCCAAAGTTAGGGTAACCTGAGTAAAAACCGAACATAAGAGTATCCGCATTCAAAACTCCATAATGCCTCTTGAGGTTCACGGCAACTTCTTTCTGCTGAGCTAAATATACAGCATCATCTAAGCCGATAAATGGTTGCCCAAAGTTATAGATAAGCAAATTGCCAACAGAATAGACAAGAAACAACCCATAGATTAAGGTAAAAACCTGCAGGACCAAAAGGAACCTTTTCGTAGGCATCTCATAAGACAGCTTTATCAGCAGGTTGAGGAAAGACAAAGAACATAAGAGAAACACTCCAGAATAGAAATAAAAAGTCTGTACACTTAGCAGACTTACAAGCGATACGACAAGAGCTACTAGGTAAAAGAATAATACCCTAGCCATCGCTTCATTAATCTCAGTATTGCGTTTTAGCATACTATCTGTTTGCGTAATGTCCTCTTTGAAATATTATTGGACTGATAGAGAGCTAGGTTGTGAATTAAATAAGAGCCAAGCTGGTAGATGATGAAATAAACAGGTATTGGAGACACAAGAGAAAGCCTTCTTCATGAAAAGAACATAGTTAAAAAATGTCACTGAGATGATACACTATTGCTCACCTAACATCCTCTTTCTTCTAGTCTTATGTGTTGATTCCACTTCTATAAGCTGACAGGACGCTGGAAACTGTCTAGTTTCAATAGATACTGCCATTTTTCTGGAAGAAGTCTACATAGAGGGTGTAGCAACCTTATTCCCAATCCTATATACCAAGGGTAATGGATCTTTAGATGACAATATGCTTTTCTAAACAAGAATTTATGCTCAAGAAATGGCTGTATATTACTATGTTCGGAGATCGTACGAGCCCCATCAGTCACGTATAACATCTTTCTTTCATCAATGAGCAGATGATTCAGATAGAAAATTAGTCCATAAAATGGATAGCACCTCAAGTGAACTGGATTAGCCTTCATCTCAGTATACTTTGCACTTTCACTTTGTATAAGAACAGCACAATACGCCACCAAAGCGCCAGACTCTTTTAAAAAGGCACCATAATATTCCTCATGATTGTTCAACAAATGTTCTACCCACTTATCCTTTACCATAGGCTGGGAATGAGTGTCTTGGTATCTATCCCAAGAGGATTTGTAGACTTCATATCCTTGATTTACCATATCCTCTTTGGACACAGGGCGGAAGTCATATGTCTTGTATGCTTTTCGTACTTGATTACGACATTTAGCTGATAAATTCTCGAGCTCAAGAGAGGTGTCGTTGATTATATTCCAAAAATTTGTTTTCTCCTGGCAATCAAAGTCATAGACGTTTCTTAGGTAAAGAGCAGAGTAGCGCTTGAGAATTGTCTCTGCCTCTCTCGCTGATAGTCTCTTTTCCATATGTGGAGCCCCCTTAAATATGGCTCCTTTTTGGTACCTTTTGTAATCCTTAGTAAGACTCATTTTTGATCTGTATTTGCCGCTAACGGGGATATTTGTTGAGTGTTCCGAACAATCCATTGCTTTATAATCAATTCCGCTACTAGCTCTGGGAACCAAAAAGCCCCTTCTTTATAGTGAATATTATTTGGATCCGAAATGTCATAGAAGCCAGAAACCCCTCCTAGCATTGTTTCAATGCTAGGAGGATCTATTTCGTTGAATAACGACGCCTCTATAATTAAATGCTTTTTGTATCTCTCGGAATACAGGAAGTCAACACCCAACACCCTAGACCCTAGCGCTTCTCTAACGTTAATGGCCTCTCTGAGAACTTCTATAGGGGTTGGGCGCAAGTGATCCTCATTACCTCCACCAGAAGCTCTATAATCACCCTTATTGGGATATCGATAATACCCATATGCTTTATCTCCAACTAGCATTACCCTCAGATCATATGATGCATCGTCAATGAACTCTTGTAGTAACACATAATCCTTTTGTCTTTCATAAGGGTACAGTGTATATTTACCCTTAGGAGAGAACACCTGATTGATGTATTTACCTAACTTAGCCTTATTGACTATCTTCTTTACCCCGAAAGACCCTGCCCCAGTCCGAGTTTTTACAATGACGGGATATTTGATGGTTTTGGATAGTCTTATGGACTCCTCTTTAGAGTTAGAAGAAATGGTTGGAATACAAGGCAAATTGTAAGCTTGATAAAGATAGTGAGCTCTGCACTTATCTTCATATTGCCAGATCTCGTGATAGGAGGGGAAGCATGTCTTTTTAAGAATCTTATCTAAGACATAGATTTTGGACTCCGCCTCATAGAGTGCTGCCGGAGTAGAGTCAACATGCCAAAAGATAACATCGAGATTTTTAGCTTTATCGAGCCAGTCACTTGCGTGAATATCGTAGTTATGATATTCAATGCCATTTGTATCGCAGTAGCGCTCATACAAGTACGCAGAGGCCTTGGGAAACACGTATCCAGGAATCAATTCTTCGGGATATACTATGCCAACAACTGGCTTTACTTTAACGGCGGAGTCTAACCTCAAAGCTGTTCCCTCCGCATAGATTTGGCCAAGCTTTTCTCGAGGTACAAGCTTACCGGTTTTGATAAGATACCTTCTACCCAATGAAGTCTTCCGAACCTTGTGGTAGATGGGATTTTTTCGGATGAATCTAGGAACTTTCATATTTTGAGTCGTTATTCTAGTCTATATCTAATAAATAATCCTCCTCCCATCAAGAGCCTTGCTAGTGTTAGGTTTATAGAAGCCCCCATTATCCCAATATGATCTATTAGCGGATATGCTAGGACTAGCCCGATGAGAGATGCTGCAAGAGTATTTCTCATAACTACCTTATCTCGCCCTCTAGCAATAAAGTAGTTAACGCCGTATACATCATAGAGGACAACACTGAAGACTCCGACCATTAATATTGCCAAGATAGCTATATTTCCTTCAAGAGGCATATTTAAATAGAGGAAAACAAACTTAGCTAAGAAGACAGGTAGTAAGCAGTATAAGAGCCCCGCCAGTATCATGCACCGACTATAGCGATTAAACTTCTCACGATTACGTACAATGTTTGGATATATAGCACGTGTGAAGAGGTCCGTTAGGGTTACAAAGACATCCGCCACCTTCTTGATGGCCGAATAGATTCCGACCATTGATATGGGTGCAACTAGTCCAAGAATAAACCCACTTGTGTTATTGTATAGGGTCGGAACAAACTGGTTTATGAAAATCGGAAAGTCTACTCTCAGCGTTTTTGAGATGTGCTTAAAGCGACACAGCCTAAACTTCAGCCCAAGCAGTCGTTGTAATAACCTATGGCTGACGATAGCACTCACAATATAGGCCACTGAGAGAGATAGAGGATACACCCAAAGGTCTTCTTGTCCATGAATAAAAGCAAAGACTGAAAAAAGAAATATGAGACGAACCCCTGTGTTGAGTATAGCAATGTATTTCATTCGTTCAATCCCCTGAAACATCCAATCAGAGAGAAGAGCCCCCCCCCATATCATCGGTGTAAATAACATATAGAGCGTAGAGTGCTCTTTAAACGAAGGGACACTGAAGACCAGCGCAACAATTAATGTAGAAGAGACAAAACATAGAAACAACCTAGTTGAGTTAACGACTGTGTATACATATTGCAGGCGTATCTTTGACCCTTTGTTAGCCGCTACAAATCTTGTTCCTGTAAGGTTGAAGCCATAGTAAGCAAAACCTATAAAATAGTTAATCAGAGCAAGAGCAAACATAATCTGTCCATACCCATCATTCCCGATCACCCTGAGGAGATAGGGCAGTGTGAGAAGAGGGATAAGAAAATCAATCCCCTTCAGGAGGAAGAGAGACAGGAAGTTCCCCGCAACAACCCTGTTCTCATTATTAAGAGTTCTCTTAACTCTGCTCAGTGACTCCATTGAATAGGTTTTTCTAAATCAAGGCTTAGTCCTCCCCACCTTATAGTATAATACTGATTACTTGTTGCATAATTTCTTCTGTCATTCGATCTTTATCTAGGTTGGCATTAAGCTCTACCAGATCAATTGATTTGACCATTTCCGACTGCATAAGCTTCCTAACAAAGGTATAGGCAAGAGACGGGGTAATGCCATCTTTTTCTGGGACACCCGTACCAGGGGCATATCTAGGATCAATCACATCCACATCAAAGCTGAGATGGATATGGTCGATACCTTTGCTCTTGATGTCA
>OBRT01000402.1_pt1 | contig 11145 bp, 9 predicted proteins | sample 1494891 | NCBI WGS metagenome assembly OBRT01 (sample SAMEA3360688, study PRJEB22359) | human gut metagenome | biome: ENVO:urban biome; feature: ENVO:human-associated habitat; material: ENVO:feces | place: Bangladesh | collected 2011 | reverse complement strand
TATTATTTTTCAGAGAAGATAATCCTCATGATGAAAAGGCCATACGCGTAGAAACGCTTCAAAAAGAAAAAGTTGGCTATGTACCAAGAGGAGATAACGCAGTATTTTCAAGGCTTATGGACGCAGGCAAGGAGCTCTACGCAAGAATCAAGGACAAAGAGACTGTTGACGAATGGCTTAGGATAGAGATGGACATTTATTTAAAAGACTAGTGCAGATAAAGACTTATGAAAAATAAAATGTTTGATAAAGTAATTAGAGAAGCAAAGTACATTGATTCAGGGGAGCATCTGCGCATTGCACTCAGCTATGAATTAAATTTTGAGCCGAGTGATTCCAAAAAGTGCTTTGTATATAATGATAATATGAAAAAGAAGTCTCCAGTTTATAAAGCGGCTCGAAAGCTGTATGACAAAGGCTATACAGAATATTATATATATGGTAAATATGCTGATAGATGGAAGGATAATTTAGATAAAATCAATAAAGATAGGCGTGAAATACAGCTAGTTGTACACAATAAAGGCGCTATGGACATGAGCCTAGATATAGCAGCGACAATACAAGCAAATCCAGAAGAAAATATATTTGTGCTTACTGATTATGAATACGTTTCATGGCTTATTAAGAACTTTTTGAGTGATATTTTAGCTGGCAAAAGAAATGTTCGCGTTGATGACTGGCTTAAGTTTAGAAAGGGATACGAATTCATATATCAAGGTAAAGATGCCATAGTAGTGGCTGGTTTAAAAAAGTGTTATGGAGGGTTTTTAAACAATCTATATAGCTACGATAGCTTTGGAGATTTTTACTATGAGAAGATATTTAATGGCAGAGACTTTGAGCAAATTTGGAGCGAAATTCGCCATGAAGTAGATATAAAAGAAAAGGAAAATATAAAAAAGATAAAATAATCCCTGATACGATGTACCGGGGATTTTCGCGTTTAAACTATTTATCCTTTTTAATCAATTCTTTTGTCTCTAAATTGTATTCGTACTCAATGTCCTTGCCACTTGCATTTTCAACTTCAATATCAAGTTTAGTGATGCCAGCTTCATGCTCAATACTAAATGAGTCTAGGTGATATCCGTCTCCAGCGTCCTTTAGAGAAGTAGCCACAAGTTCGTCAATGTTCTTGATTAGTCCAAGGTCTATTGCTTTTTTGTCAGCTGTATTATCTTTTTCGCTCTTTTCCTTGATTATGCTTCCGTCAGCTGCATTTACTTCAAGCTCATATTCATTAGCATCGTCAAAGCCATTGATTTCGTATGCGTAAACACCATTGTCTAATTCAAAGCTAATTTCATCAATATTTACATTAGCATATTTATCACTGAAGATCTTCACAGCGTCTTCAGCTGATAGCTTCACAGTCGCTGTGCTGTCAGCAGCTGGCGTGTTAGTGACCTCATCTGGATTTGTTTCAATCATTGTAGTGCCATTAGCATTTTCATTAGCCGGAGCATTAGGTCCTTGGCAGCCTACAAGCGCAAGTGAAAGCACTAAAGCTAGTACTAGTACTAAATTAAATTTCTTCATATAATCATCCTCTCTCGATAATACTTATACCCAAAGTGGATGAGATACAAACAAGCCCCAATGCTAAGTGCATCGGGGCTCTGTCATTATTTTGTTCTTATCTAAAAATTGTCATAGTAAATTTTGTCTTCAGGCACGCCCACTTCCTTAAGTGCTGCCGTTAATGACTCTATCATCCTAGGCGAGCCGCATAGGTAGGCGGAGCTGTTCTTGCCAGTCTCCCCACAATACTTTCTGATCGCGTCGTCCGCATGTCCTGTGTCGCCCTCCCAATTCATTTCAGGCGTTGTTCTTGATAAGACTGGTATAAATTTGAAGTCATACAAAGTCTCTTCGAAGTCCTTTAGCTCATCAAGTAAGAATAAGTCGTCAGGCGTTCTAGCACCGAAGTAAAATCTCGCCTTTCTCTTGATGTCGTGGTCCTTCATGTGATTTAGTATCGAGCGTATCGGAGCAAAACCAGTTCCTGCCGCTCCTAGTATAATCTCGCTATCATCATCATGATAATAGAAGTCGCCGTATGGTCCATTGATAGTGACCTTGTCGCCTTCCTTCAAGATCTTGTGGCAGTAGGTAGTGCATATACCCTTAGTAAAGCCGATAAGAAGCTCGATGTGCTTTGTATCGTTGATACTCGAGGCGATGGAGTAGGCTCTGAACACCTCTTCGTCTGATCCTTCGTAGTCATCACCCTTTGGATACGCCTCAGCCTTTAGCTGAACGTATTGACCCGGCTTGAAGCTGATAGTCTCGCCCTCAGGTAGTTCAAATCTAAATTTCGTGATTCTATCAGTAAGCGGAAGCTTCTCAACTAAAGTAGTTTCGTACTCTTTAACGTTGAATAGCTCTTCAGGTATCTCTATAGAAATATCATTTTTGACCTTGATTTGACAAGATAGTCTCACATTAGTCTTAAGCTCTTCTTCATTTAGTTGCGGTTTTTCAGTCGCAAGCACAGGGCCCGCGCCGCTTAAAACCTTGACCTTGCAGTAGCCGCATGAGCCCTTGCCGCCGCAAGCTGATGGTATGAAGACCTTTTGATTTCTAAGTGTTGACAAAAGGCTCTCGCCGCCATCAACAATATATTCTTTTTCATTGTTTATAGTCATCTTCACTTGACCATAGTCCGCGATGTATTTGTCCGCTATTGATAATAGCAGAGCAAATATCCCGCATAGACCAGCTACGACTAAAGTAGTAATAATTATTTGTCCCATAGCCGTCACCTACGATATTTGCACTATGCCTGAGAATCCGATGAAGGCCATCGCCATAATCCCAGTGATAATCAGTGTGATAGGGAAGCCTCTAAGACCTTCAGGTATAGAATTTTCCTTGATCTTCGATCTAATTCCAGCCATTGACACGATGGCAAGCATCCAGCCAAGACCACTGCCTATAGCAAAGCCCACAGTTTGTAGGAAATTGTATTCTCTGATAACCATGAAAAGACTGACGCCTAGTATCGCGCAGTTAACAGTGATTAGCGGAAGAAATATGCCAAGAGCGTAATAAAGGTTTGGCACGTACTTTTCCAAAATCATTTCCAAAACTTGAACGAAGGCCGCTATGGATATGATAAATATTATATATCTTAGATATTCTATGTTAAACATCACCACGAGCTTATATAAAAAGTAGTTGATAACCGTTGTTATCGTTAGCACGAATGTTACCGCGATGCCTAGACCCGTTGCAGTCTCTATCTTCTTGCTGACAGCAATGAAGGAGCACATGCCTAGGAAGTTTGAGAATATCATGTTCGATGTAAAAATCGATGCGAAAAATATTACTAAAGGATGTATACTCATTACTTAGCATCTCCTTTCTTTTTTAAACGATTGTTGGCGATCCACATAAGTATTGGAAGTATGAAGAATGCCGCAGGTGGCATAACCATCATAGTCCAAGGCACGAAGCCCTCAGGCATTACCCTAAAGCCAAAGATGCTTCCAAAGCCCAGAAGCTCTCTGATTATGGCAATTGCGACAAGTACACAAGTGTAGCCAAGTCCAGACGCCACGCCATCTACAAAGCTTGAGATAGGATCGTTACTTATGGCAAAAGCTTCAGCGCGTCCCATAATTATACAGTTAGTTATGATTAAGCCGACATATGGTCCTAAAGTTTTGCTCATCTCAGGCATATAAGCCTTTAAGAATATATCAACGATGATAACGAAGAACGAGATGATAAAGACTTGAACCATCATACGTATGTGCTTAGGCGTTACCTTTCTTAAGAGACTTATCAAAAACGATGAACAGCCAGTAACAAAGGCAAGAGCAAGACCCATAACGAGCGAGTTCATACAAAGGTTAGTAACAGCTAGAGTCGAGCAGATACCGATGACTTGAACTAAAACCGGATTGTCATCAAGCACGCCGTTCTTAAGTAGTTTAGTGTATTTATTAGACATAGTTACTTAACCCCCTTCTTAATAAATTCGTCAAGGTCCTCGTTGATCATGTTCACAACGAAAGTCGATGTTTGAGTCGCACCGCTTATCGCGTCAATGTTGCCGCCACTTGCGGGTCTGTTGATAACGATGTTTTTATCAGTGTAATTACTTATGTCAAGGCCGCGGAACTGATTCTTGTAAGCGTCCTCGGTGATACGCCCGCCAAGACCAGGCGTTTCATCTTGCTTGATAAATTCAAGACCAGTCGTCTTAGTCAAATCATGAGTTACACCGATGTAGCCACTAATCGAGCCCCATAGACCCGGTCCGTTTATAGGAACCGCATAAGCAAGAGCCTCCTCACCACTCTTATAAATATATAAATTCTTTCCGTCATAGTCTTCACTCACTACATTATCTTTAAAAACCTTGTCAATGGTAGTCGCATCAGCATCCGAAGGCAAGATGTCAAATACATTTAAGATCTTCTTCTTAAGCTCAATGTCTTGATTAAACTCAACCACAGGAGCAGTTACCTCATTTAGAAAAGCTAGAGCAAGGGTCAATAGCAGTGCTAGAGCGAACATAAAAACTACAGGATAAACAATAGATTTCTTTTTCTTAGCCATTCGCACGCGCCTCCTTCTTCCTAGCCTTCGCCGCATTGATGGCGTAGTCGATGATAGGAGCAAAAGTGTTGCCAATCAAAATCGCAAACATAACCCCGCCAGCGAATAACGCAAAGCCCCTGATGATAACAGTCACAACGCCGATGATGACGCCATAAATCCATTTGCCAAGAGTAGTCTTAGCAGCAGATATCGGATCAGTCGCCATAAAGACAGTACCAAATAAGAAACCGCCCATCAAGATGCCGCTGATAGGGTCAGGCACAGTAGTCACGCCCATAGCACGAAGAATTAAACTTAGAGCAACGAAGCCCAAAGTGCTTCCAGCCATGATCTCCCAGCTAGCAACCTTCTTTACAATTAGGTATATAGCCGCGATGATTATTAAGACCTTAGAAGTCTCCCCTATAACACCAGGTATATTACCTAAAAGCATCGAATTTACTGACTCAAGAGAGCCGTCAAGCTTAAACATAGTCATAGGTGTCGCCTCAGATAGAGAGTCAAGACCCCTAGTTAAGAAAGTTCCAAAGCCACCAGGCAAGCCATTTGCAGCCTCATTCCAGTAAATAGTCATAAACTTAGGGAAATTAACATAGATAAATACACGGCCAACCAAAGCAGGATTAAATACATTCTTGCCGAAGCCGCCAAAAACCATTTTCCCAAAGAAAATTCCAAAAGCCATACCCACAGCCGAGATCCAAAACGGGATCGATGCAGGCAGCGTCATAGTGTAGAGACAGGCAGTAACGAAAGCCGCCTCAGAGACCTTTTCGAGCTTAAAAATCTTCTTGTTCGATAAGTACTCGACAAATAGAGCGACGAGCACGTTTGTGATTAAGAGAGCCAAAACCCTAAGTCCATAGAAATATGTAGCCACTAAGGCGATAGGGATCATGGAGTAAATCACAGGATGCATCATCTTTTGCTTCATAAAGTACTTTTTGTAAAACTCTTTCAATGCGCTCACTCCTTTATAGATAAATTTGTTATATATATAAATTATATACTATAATAGAAAAATAAACAAGGGAGGGGGGATATGTGATATAATTAAATTGATAACCATGGGAGGAATGACAATGAAAATTAAAAATTTTTTATTTAAAGTAGTCTTATTAATATTTTTGACAGTGGCTTTTAGCAAAAGCTCATACGCAGCTAGCGATGTAAGTCTAAATCAAAAGGAAATAGATGCGATTGTATCAGAGCTTGAAAAAGCGCCTAAACCAGTTCTTGGCTACCACTTTGAATACGGTTCACACAATATATCCTTTGATAAAACAAAAGATAACTACGTCATAGTTTACATTTCAAATAATGGTGCAAGTGGCTTTGTCGGCGTGATAGACACTAAAGAAAGAAGCGTTACTATACCATTTAAGTATAAAGACATATATTTTTTGCCTGAGAATAAATTATTATTGACAGAAAAAGATAAGTCCGATACAGATCAAAAGTATTTTATCTCAGATATGAAAGGCGCCTTAACGCCAGCACACTTCGATGGCATAGTAAGCGGCGTAGATGGGGCTGGATACATTACCCTTTCTAGATATTTAAAAGTAAATGCAAAAAATGAACAAAACGTATTAAACGAAAAAAGTGAGGCAATTAAAGAAACACTTGTTCCTAAACTAGCTTTACTTGATGATAAGCAAAATATGGTCCTAGACTTTATTATAGATGAAGTTTGGCCAGCAGGCATAATTTTTGAAGACGACTACGCTATAGTTAAAAGCAAGGCAAATGAATGGTACGCTGGCTCTCAGTCAACTACAAACAATGCCAAAAGCGGCGTGATCGATAGAAGCGGAAAAGTACTTGTAGCATTTGAATATGATAGGATAGAATATCTTGGCAAGGGCAAGTTCGAAGCATACAAAAATAATAAAAAATATAGCATCGATTTGAACAATAGCAAAGAGCAAAAAGCTTGGCAAAAGCCATCAGCTTGGGCAGAAAAAGAGATTACGAAAGCCATAGACGAAGGAATCGTTCCACCAATACTTCAAAATAATTATCGTGATGATATAACGAGAGGTGAGTTTTGCAGTATCGCCGTAAACCTATACGAAAGCATGACAAAAACGGAAATTACAGGCAGAGTTAAATTTGATGACAACGTTTTGCTCTCAGTCGAAAAATTGGCTTACGAAGGCATAGTACATGGCCTTGGCAATAATAAATTCAATCCAAATGGCAAAATAAAAAGAGAAGAGGCCGCAGTGATCTTGTCAAAGCTAAGCGAAAAGCTTGGGATGAATTTAGCATCAGACGATATTAGCTTTGCAGATAGCCAAAGCATCTCCACTTGGGCAATAGACGACGTCAAAAAAGTTTATACAGCAAAGATTATGCAAGGAGTAAGCGAGAGAAGATTTTCGCCGAAGAGCCATTACACAAAAGAGCAAGCAATAGCGACGTTGATAAGATTAAAAGATAAATAAGATGAGAGTAGATGTCAAGAGATAAAAGCACTTGGCATCTATTTTTATGGGCTAAAAAGAATATTATGTGATATAATTAAATAAAGGATGATAGGAGGGTTAATGATGAGCAATTTATCTCAAGAAAAAAGAAAAGAAATGCTTGAATATATAAACAAGCTTAAAGAAATACATAAAGATGATGAGAGCATTATAGCGCTTGAAAAGATAGAAACAGCATTAACAGAAAAGAAATATGGACTAGTTTGGGAAGAACATGAAGAAGAGGTAGATAAAAAACTTGTTCATAATATACCGGTCTTTACAGAAGTAGAAGAAAGAAAGATAATTGCTAATGAAAACGAAGGATTTAATTTTCTTTTAGAGGGAGATAATCTTCACTCGCTAAAGCTTTTAGAAAAAACTCATAAGGGAAGGATAGATGTTATTTATATTGATCCGCCGTATAACACTGGAAGTAAGGATTTTATTTACGATGATAACTATATTGGTGTCGACGATGGTTATAGGCACTCTAAATGGTTGTCTTTTATGAATGAAAGATTAAAAATTGCTAAAGAATTGTTATCTGAAAAGGGTTATATTTTTATAAGTATAAATAATTGTGAATATGCACAATTAAAAATCATTATGGACGATTTATTCGGAGAAAAAAACTATATTGGAACAATAACCTGGGAGTCAACGACTCAGCCTATAAACGCTGGAAATTCTAAATATCAACTTCAACAAATGTGTGAATATATATTATGTTATTCTAAAGATTATGCTAAAAAAGAACTTTTTATCCTAGAAATATTAGAAAACTCATTTAATTATCCACACATTGGTAAGTATGGAAAGTGTAGATTTGAAATTATAGAGAAATCAGATTCTGGACAATATAAAAGAGATACCATGAAATTTAATATATTAGGATATCCACCAAGAAACGGAAAAAGATGGCAAATTGGAGAGGAGCTTGCAAGAGAGCTGGAAAATGAAGGCAAATTAGAGATTGTAAATGGAATAATTAAAAGAGCGATTTATCCTGAAGATGAAGTTGACAAATTGAAACTAAAGCCATTTTGGTCTCATTTAACTTCAAAAGATGTAGGCACTGCTGAAAATGGAAAGACTGAGGTTAATAATATTCTTGGTAAATCAGTTGGATTTGATACTATAAAGCCTATTAAACTGATAAAGAAAATATTATCACATTTTAATAAAAATATTTTAGTGTTGGATTTTTTTGCGGGTTCAGGTACAACAGCTCAAGCAGTAATGGAACTTAATAAATCTGATGGTGGCAATAGAAGGTTTATATTATGTACTGATAACGAGAATAATATATGTAAAGAAATAACATATGAAAGATTGAGCAGGGTTATAAAAGGTTATGAGTTTTCGGGCAAGGTTACTGATGAGTTAAAAAGTTATAATCTAAATATATCCAACCTAAAAAAAATAGATTGTATATTCCAAGAATTAGAAGAAATAAAATCTGAAAAAAAAGATGAATATAATAAAATATCATATAAGTCAGAAAATGGAGTTTTAAAGATAATTGGCGAAAAGGAAATATTAGATAAAGTGGAAGGTATTCCTCATAATCTTAAGTATTTTAAAACAGATTTTACACCGAAATTTACAGAAGAAGAGGATATACTATCATTAAGGTTACTTGATCATATAAAAGAGATGGTAGAATTAGAAAATATGTGTGAAATTGATGGAGAAAATAGAGTTATTATACTAAGCGATGAAAACCTTAAACAAAATATAGAGGCGATAAAAGATGGAGCATATCTATATATGCCAGTACATATACTTTTATCTAATGAAATAAAAAACTTGATAGAAAAAAAGAAGATAAATTTGGTAAAAATACCAGAGTATTACTTTATGGATGAGTTAAGAGAGGCGAATGAAATATGATATTAAATTTATTTGATTTTCAAAGCGACGCTAAAAACTATTTGCTTGATAAGGTTAACGACCCAAGCTCTAAGCAAAGAATTATCGTTAAGAGCCCGACAGGATCAGGAAAAACTGTTATCCTTATATCTTTTATAGAAGATTATCTATTGTATAAAGACCCGAATAAAATAATTATATGGTTGACACCAGGCAAGGGCGATTTAGAGGAACAATCTAAGGAAAAGATGGAAGCGATTTTGCCAAACGCTAAGACTGCAAACATTAGTGATGCTCTATTGCAAGGCTTTAAACCGGGATACACTTATTTTATTAACTGGGAAATGATAACAAATAAGAAAAATAATGCACTAAAAGATAGCGAGAAGAAAAACCTATATGAAAGGATTGCTGAAGCGCATAGAGAGCAGTATTCATTTATAACTATTATCGACGAAGAGCACTTAAATAATACGGCTAAAGCTGATGATGTATTAAATGCATTTGTTGCGGAAAGAGAGATCAGAGTATCTGCCACTACTAAAAAGAATCCGATGGCTGAATATTATGAAATACCAGAGGAAGAAGTTATTAATTCTGGCTTAATCACAAAGGCTCTATACATTAATCCTGATATAGACATAGAGCAAATTGATGACCTTGAGAGTGAAGCCTTATATCTTTTACAAAAAGCAGATGACAAGAGAAAAGAAATTAAAAATGAATATATAAAAAATGATGAGGATATAAATCCACTTGTTATAATACAATTCCCAGACATGTCAACTAGTTTAATTAATAAAGTTGAAGAAATGTTATCAGATTTAGGATATACTTATGATAATAAATTAGTAGCTAGATGGTTAAGCGAAGTAAAAACAAATGTTACTAATTTGGAAGAAAATAATGCTCAAGCGAACTTTCTTATAATGAAGCAAGCTATATCAACAGGTTGGGACTGTCCTAGAGCTAAAATACTAGTTAAACTTCGCGAGAATATGAGTGAAAATTTTGAGATACAAACACTTGGAAGAATAAGAAGAATGCCTAAGGCTAAACATTATGACAATGAACTACTTGATTACTGTTACTTATATACATTTGATGAAAAGTATAAGGAAAGAGTTCTTCAAGGCGGAAACTCGTATGAAGTTAAGAGATTATTCTTAAAGGATAAGTGCAAAAATTTTGAGCTTGTAAAACAATATAGAAATAACGATTACAATGCCATTGATGAAGTGCTAGTTAGAGAATTAGCATATGATTATTTTATTAAAAAATATAAGCTTGGAACTGCGATAGAAGAAAATAAAAAAGCTATGGAGGCTTCGGGATATATATTTGGCACTTCAGTTTACAGTACATTTAGGTCTGGAAAATTCCAACAACTTAAAGATATTCAAAATATGAACATTGGTGAGCATAGACAAATAGCTTATGAAGTGTCAACACATGGAAATGGTATTGACATGTTACATGCAGTAGACATGGTTAAGAAAGTTACAGGCGTTCCGTCAGATACGATGGGAGCAATATTAAAGCTTTTATTTCATAAAAATTATAGATCGCCTAAAAAACTTTTAAAGTTATCTAATCCTGAGTGGTATGCCTTTATGATCAATAATGCTTATAAAATTCGTGATGATTTTCAGGAGTTGTCATCAAACGCTGACAAAAATTACTTGCAAATGCTTGATATTAAGACTAGCACTTGGAAATTACCGATAGAAGATTTTTATAGATACGCTCCTTATGAAAAAGATGTAGAAGTTTATGAGAAGAATGCCTACAAAGATTATTCAACTGCTATGACAGTATCTGGCTTGAGATCGGGTCCAGAGCAAGAATTTGAAAGATACTTAGAAAATAACGATAAAGTTGACTGGTATTATAAAAACGGCGATACAGGTCAAAAATATCTATCTGTATTGTATGGAAATAGCATTGATAAGCAGTATTTATTCTATCCAGACTATATTCTTAAGATGAAAAATGGAGATGTTTGGATTATAGAAACAAAAGGCGGAGAAAAGCAAGGCGAAAGTCAAAATATTGATAAACAATCAGAAAATAAATTTAAAGCATTTAAGCATTATGCAGATGAATTAAGAAGAATAAATTGGGGTTTTGTAAGATATAGAGATTCAAGACCGTTTATTAACAACACAGTTTATACAGAAGATATGAGCAGTGAGCATTGGCATAGATTAGAAGATGAATTTTA
>OBRT01000397.1_pt1 | contig 11242 bp, 11 predicted proteins | sample 1494891 | NCBI WGS metagenome assembly OBRT01 (sample SAMEA3360688, study PRJEB22359) | human gut metagenome | biome: ENVO:urban biome; feature: ENVO:human-associated habitat; material: ENVO:feces | place: Bangladesh | collected 2011 | reverse complement strand
AATATAAACAATAAAATCAATGCTTCAACCGCTATCATAACTTGAACAAAAAATTTATTTTGTTCAAAACTTCCTCCAAGCAGTCTAAAATAAGATAGTAACAATGGTATCATTAGTATTATTGCAAGTATGAGTTTATTTTCCATCTGTCTTTTGTAATAATAAAGATTATCATCCTCGCCTAAAATTTCTTCAATGTTCTCAGCCACCTTTGGTTTCATAAGTACATAGATATGTGTTGCAAATAAGCTTGCCTTATAATTAATATCTTGTGAATTACTGTCAAATGTAGCAGCCATGAAAGAAAATAATGATATTTGAGAAGCACTTATTGGGTACTGAAAAATTTCTATATCATTTTTTCTGGCATAAGTTAAAAATGATCTAACATCTTTTTCAGGGCCTTTAAAATAATATACTTTATATTCATATTTTGCTTCTGTTTTATCAAATTCAAAAAACGAACCCCTTAGGCTAGCTAATTTATAATTTTCCTCGCCTTGTTTATTAAGCCAATTTTCTAAGGAATATATTGGATCTAAAAATTTTTTAAACTTTTTCACTAAAGAACACCATCTTGATAACTATTGTTAAGAGCCATCTCAAGTACTATAAAGGCAAAACCAAATACTACTGCTGGTATTACCCAAGCAAAACCTTCTGATCCAAGAGGAATTCTGTCAAGAAAGCTTCTGATTTGCTCGAACTTACCGATATTTGCAATTGTATCTAATAAACTTGCCATGAAGGCACCAAGTGTAGCTCCTTTATATATTGCCTTATATTTAATCTTATGGTCAAATATATTTAATAAGATTATTACTATGGCAACTGGATATAAAACCGAAAGTATTGGTCCTGAGAATGTTATAATTGAGTCTACGCCGTTAGTTGCAACTATTGCACTAAAAATGCATGTAAATATAACTATGGACTTATATGTTAATTTGCCATGAGTTAAGTCTGAGAAGAATTCTCCTGCTGTTGCAGTTAAACCTATGGATGTAGTTAAGCAGGCTAAAGCAACTGTTAAGGCTAGAGCCACAGTTCCGTATTGACCCATGATCTTATCGACCATAAATATTAAATTAGCAACTCTATTTGGATTTTCTATATCTATATTAAGATATTCGCTGCCAGTTCCTCCGATATAAACTAGTCCGCCATAAACAAAAGCTAGGCAGCATGCGGCTATAATACCAGATATGACCGTCATCTTAAACATATCTTTTTGGCTTGTATAACCTCTTTTCTTAACACTGCTGATTACTATAGTCGCCATGATTATAGAGCCGATGGCATCCATTGTTTGATAACCTTCTTTAAATCCGTTAACAAAATTAAGTGCGACGCCTGTATTTTTTGGTGTGCCTATAGGCTTAACTATGGATGATACTATTATAGTAAATAATATAACTAGTAGTATTGGCGTAAGAATTGAACCAATCTTATCAACTACTTTTGATTGATTTAATGTAAAGAATAGCGTGATACCAAAGAAAATTATTGAAACAAGTATTGGGCTAATATTTCCAAATAACGGTTGAATCGCTATTTCGTATGTAGTGGCACATGTTCTTGGTATAGCTAGTAGTGGTCCTATACATATCATAATTAATGAACCGAATAAAATCGAGAATGTTTTATTTACCTTTCCTGCAACGTCTTCAAGTCTTCCTCCTGCTTTTGCCGCAGCAACTACTCCAAGTATTGGCAAGCCTATACCCGTCATCATAAATCCTATCATCGCTAAATACCATTTATCTCCGGATATGGCTCCTAATGTTGGCGGGAAAATTAAATTTCCAGCGCCTAAAAACATTGCGAATAATGCAAAACCTACTACCATAGTGTCAATGATTTGTTTTCTTTTCACGTTTATCCCCTCCATTACCATAGATATTATACTATATCTCTTAAGTAAAGTAAATATATTTTTAGCATTTTGTAACGTTTTAAAGTATTATTGTTAGTGCTGTTAGGTGCATTCAAATAACAGTGCTAAAGCAAAATGAAAAATTATTTATTTTAACTTTTTAATGTTCTGAAAGTTTGCACATAAAAATAACTCACAGCCAAGGCCATGAGTTATTTTATAATTTATTTATTCTACATCATTGGCATTCCGCCAGGCATGCCACCAGCCATTGGTGCATCGTCCTTAGGGATGTCTGCTACTGCTGCTTCAGTAGTTAGTATCATTGATGCTACTGATGCTGCGTTTTGAAGAGCTGATCTAGTTACCTTTGTTGGGTCAACTATACCTGATTTAATCATATCAACGTATTTGTTGTTAAGCGCGTCAAAACCAACTCCAGGTTTTTCGTTCATAACATTTTCAACTACAACTGATCCTTCTAGACCTGCATTTTCAGCGATTTGTCTTACTGGTTCTTGAAGTGCTCTTAATATAATCTTAACACCTGTCTTTTCGTCTCCTTCAAAGTCATCAACTATAGCTTCTAGTGCTTTGATTGAGTCAGCAAGTACAGTTCCACCTCCTGGTACTATACCTTCTTCAACAGCTGCTCTTGTAGCTGATAAAGCATCTTCTATTCTTAATTTTCTTTCTTTTAATTCAATTTCACTAGCCGCACCAACTTGAACAACTGCTACGCCGCCAGTTAATTTAGCTAATCTTTCTTGAAGTTTTTCTCTGTCGAAGTCTGAGTCTGATGCTTCGTATTGAGTCTTGATTTGTTTTACTCTTGCTTCGATTTCATCTTTTTCGCCTGCTCCATTAACGATAACTGTAGTTTCTTTGTCAACTTTAACTTTTTGAGCAGTTCCTAGCATATCTATAGTAGCTTCTTTTAAGTCATATCCAAGTTCTTCAGAAATAACCTTAGCTCCAGTTAATATAGCTATGTCTTGTAACATTTCTTTTCTTCTGTCGCCAAAGCCAGGAGCCTTAACTGCAAAGCAGTTGAATGTGCCTCTAAGTTTGTTAACAACAAGTGTTGCCATAGCATCGCCTTCTATATCTTCAGCGATTATTAATAATGGTTTTGATTGTTTAACAATTTCTTCTAGTACAGGAAGAATTTCTTGTATATTTGTTATCTTCTTATCAGTTATTAAGATGTAAGGATTGTCAAGTTCAGCTACCATCTTGTCTGTATCTGTTACCATGTAGCTTGAAACGTATCCTCTATCAAATTGCATACCTTCAACTACTTCTAAAGTAGTGCCCATAGATTTTGATTCTTCAACAGTAATAACTCCGTCATTACCAACTCTATCCATAGCATCTGCAATTAGCTTACCTATCTCTTTATCTCCAGCTGATATTGAAGCAACTTGAGCTATAGCATCTGATGATTCAACTTTCTTTGAATATGATTTGATGCTTTCAACAGTTTTATCAACTGCTTTTCTAATACCGCTTTGTAAAATCATTGGATTTGCACCAGCTGCAATATTCTTAAGTCCTTCTCTGATTATAGCTTGAGCAAGAAGTGTTGCTGTTGTAGTACCGTCACCAGCGATATCATTTGTCTTAGTAGCAACTTCTTTTAATAATTGTGCTCCCATGTTTTCAAATTTATCTTCAAGTTCTATTTCTTTAGCAATAGTAACACCATCGTTTGTAATTAGTGGTGAACCGAAAGATTTGTCAAGAACAACGTTTCTTCCCTTTGGTCCAAGTGTTACTTTTACAGTATTAGCAAGAATGTTAATACCTTCTTCCATTTTATGTCTTGCTTCTGCATTGAATTTTATTTCTTTTGCCATATTAATACCTCCTAGTCTTCAACTACTGCTACGATGTCAGCAAATTTTAGTACAGTATATTCTACTCCGTCGATTTTTGCGTTTGTTCCTGCATAAGTTGAGAATATAACCTTATCTCCTACTTTAATTTCTTTAGCTTTTTTCTCGTCATTTGTAATGTCAGCGCCTATAGCTATAACTTCAGCCATAACAGGTGCTTCCTTTGAAGCGCTTGGTAGTACTATGCCTGATTTAGTTTTTTCTTCTGCTTCTAGTTTTTTGATAACTATCCTATCGGATAATGGTCTTAATTTCATAATCTATTCCTCCTTAAATATATATCTATCATTTTCTTGTTAGCACTCGTCACTATTGAGTGCTAACAATTATATTGTAGTCAATATATAGTAAATATACAAGATAATATAATTTAATTTAAATGCTTTTATTTAATAATTTTATTTAATATCTACGTTTTTCTCTTCTTTTTTCATCTTTTTGAAATTTTCTCTCATATAGTAGAAGAGATATTGCTGAGCATAACCTGATAAATCGCCAAATCTTCTTAAGCCATCTTCTTGTATAAGCTTTTTATTTCTCTCTTCTCCACCGTAATAAAGCTCTTCCATGACTCTTTTTACCCAAACATCTACTGGGAATGAATCAGTTCTGCCTAAACCAAAGAGCAAAATGCATTGAAATACTTTTTCGCCTATACCAGGAACTTCTAATAATGTTTTTCTAATATCATCTATACTTTTTTCTTTAAGTTCATCGAAATTAATTATACCCTCTTGAACCATCTTTGAAGCAATTACAATTCTTTCTGATCTAAATCCAGCTCTTGCATACTCTTTTATGTCTTCAGGTTTAGCATTAGAAAGTGCTTGTGGAGTCGGAAAAGCATAGTACTCTTCATCATCAAAAGGATTATTTAGCTTCTCACCATACATTTGTGAAAGTTTTTTTATTGTGTTTTTTATATTTTTTATCTGATTATTAGCACTTATTATAAAGGATATGTATGTTTCAAATGGATCTTGCTTAAGTATCCTCATACCCCCGCCAAAACTAATTGCCTTTGTTAAAATCTCATCATTTATAGATAGTTTTGCCTTTATCGCATCATAATCAGTATTTAAGTCAAAATAGTTCAAAATTTCATATTCATCTAAAAAATCGCCAACTATCTCGATACTATCATCTATAGCATGTGCTTCTAAAACCATGTCCCTAAATATAAACCTATATGCCTCATCATCTAGCTTTTTCCATCTGAACGCTTGACCGCACTCAAATATATGAGAAGGGACAAAGCTGGTCTGTCCCTTTAATATTATCTTATTCATTATTTTTATTCTTCTTATCCTCTCTTAATGCTTTAAACGCTTGCTTTAGTGTCATTCTGTTTCCATATTGAAGTGTACCTAATCTGTATATGTCACAAGCTAATTTATAAATTAAATATGCTGATATTACAAGTATTGCAAATGATAGAGCTACCTCAGCGATTGATATATTTAGCATACCTGCCCTTATAAACATGACAAATGGTGATGTTAGTGGGAAGTATGATAAGAATGTAACAAAGCTTGATTCTGATCCAGTAGTTAATGCAAATATAGCTCCAAAATAAGCAAGTACTATCAAAATAGTCGCCGATGATATTGATTGACTAACTTCTTCTATCTTATTAACTAGTGCTCCAAGTGTTGCAAATATAAACAAGTATAAGAAGAAGCCCGCTATCATAAACAAGATGAATGTTACAACCAATTGTATAGGTGCACTTGTAATGCTAAATATATCAGACCAGTATTCTTTATTAAATAAGTATCCTACAGCAAAACCTATAAACAAGAATGAAACTTGTAGTACAGCGCTAAATACTGTTGCTAAGACCTTGCTTAGTATCAAGTACTTTGGTTTAGTTGACGTGATTAAAAGCTCCATAGTTCTGTCATTCTTTTCTTTAGCTACAGATGTTGCAGTTATTTGGCCATAAGTTAATATAATCATATATAATAAGAATAACAAGATATAAATTATAAAATAGTTTTGCTTAGAATCTTTTCCTAAGATGACTTCATTTATTTGATATTGATTAGCTTCTAAGGCTTTTATTTTAGAATAATCCAAGCCTTCAGTTTCAATAAGTTTTTTGTATCTATATTCATTTAAAGCCCCATCTAAGCTATCGCCCATATCAGTAAGTTTAGAGTTTAATACAAATTTTTGAATTGAGTCAGCATCGATAATTGCCCCTCTATCAAGTTCTTTATTTAATACATCATCTTTAAGCTTTTCTTCATCAGTATAAATATGAACTTCATAATTACTTAAAAATGATTTTAATTCACTTTCATCAATACCATCATCATTTATGATTATTCCTAGCTTTTGAGTCTTATTAAATTCTTCAGTGATGGATTTGAATAAATTACCTTGAATAAGTCTTGGTGCAAAAGCTGCAAGCAAGGCTAAAGCAAAGAATATAGCAGTAGTTATTTTATATGATTTATTTTTTATGAGCTGTTTAAACTCAAATGAACTTATTAGTTTTATCTTATTTAGCATCGTTATCACCTACCGCTTCTATAAATATCTCTTCAAGACTTGGCTCGTATTTAGCTATAGCTCTAAAATTATCTTTATTTATAGCGTAATTAGCTAGTTCACTAGCTTTATCAGATGTTCTTACAATTATATCATTATCACTAATCTTGACATTATCTTGTCCGACCATATCAAAAATATCTTGTAAATAATTTACAGCATCATTATAAAAACTTAGTCTTAATCTTCCCTCACCCATATTTTTCTTAATTTCCTTAAGATTACCAGTCAAAACATTGCTACCATCTTTAATAAGAGCAATATTGTCACAGAAATTTTCTACATGGCTCATTTGATGAGATGAGAATATTAATAAAGTACCGCTCGAAACGGCCTCTTTGATTAAATCAATAAGTATTTGAGAGTTAACTGGGTCAAGACCAGAAAATGGCTCATCAAGAATAATGATGTCTGGCTTATTAATAAATGTTTGTATGATTTGTATCTTTTGTTGATTACCCTTTGATAAGGTATCAAGATTTTTTGCCTTATATTCACTTAGCTTAACTTTTTCAAGCAGCTCTATAGCATTGTCATGGCTTTCTTTCTTAGAAAGTCCCTTTATTCTTCCAAAGTAAATAAGCTGATCAAGTATGGCAGTTTTTGCGTACATACCTCTCTCTTCAGGTAAATATCCGAGTTTAATCTCTTTTCTATCAATTGGTGAGCCGTCAATCAGTATCTCTCCGCTATCAGCTTTAAAAACGTCCATAAGTATCCTTATGGTAGTTGTTTTACCAGCACCGTTCCTTCCTAAAAAAGCAGTTGAACTACCGGAACTTGTCTCTAAGTTAATTCCGTGTAAAACTTCTTTTCCAGCGAAGGATTTTTTAATATCAATTAATTCTAGTTTCATTAATTATTCTCCTTTCTGGGTCTGCCCCTCTTTTTTGACTCTCTATATAGTCCTAATTTTTTATCATAAACAATATCTTTTGCTCTATTTACATAGTCATCACTTGTAAAAGTACCGTCATTTTTGCATTTAAGTAAATAGTTTAGCGTGAATAAGCTCTCAGATAAAGGCACGTTCTCAACTATGATGTCCTTATCTAAATCAAGCACAGTCGGAGCAAAGTTCCATATCGCTTTTATACCAATCTTTTCATAAGTTCTAGCAACGTCCCTCGCACTATTACTAGTAACAGCAATGACACCTATATCGATAGTATTATTCTTAGCAAAATCTTCAAGCTCAGAAATATTTTTAACCTTGATACCATTAAAGCTAAGGCCAATCATATTTGGATTGCTATCAAATAGCCCAATAAACTTAAAGCCACTTGATTCAAACTCACGAGACTGTATTATCGCTTGACCAATGTTACCAACACCAGTTAAAATTAAATTCTTTTTATAATCAAGACCTAGAACGCCTTTTAAGTCCATGTATATGGTCTCAACGTGATAACCGTAACCTTGTCTGCCCTCAGCGCCGAAAGTGTTTAAATCAGCCCTAATTTGAGACGAAGTAAATTTAGTGTACGCTGATAGCTCACTCGAAGAAACCCTATGTACGCCCCTTGCGTATAGGTCTTCAAAAATCACATAGTATATGGGTAATCTTTTAATTGCGTTTATTGTAATATCGCGAGCCATATCTCCACACCTTTCATTATTAGAACAAATATAGTATAACATATAGAGATTTTCTTAGCAATAATTTTATTTACATTCAACTAGCTCTTTAAAAACTTTTCCAATTATATCATAATGAAATTTTAATGTTTTAGACACTAAAATTAAAGCAGCACGAAGACTACTTTTAATACTAATTAGATTTTTTCACTTGTACAAACATTCCAGAATAATCTTTATGCTTTTCTAACCAATCATATATATTTACTTCTTTAAAGTCAGGACTAGTCATTCCACTATTACTTGTTATTAAAGAAAACAAGGTAGTTTCTTTGTCTTTATCAAGTACTGAGCTTTCTATCCAACCATATGATTTTACATCTTTAAAAGATAAATTGTCATATCTACTATAATCCATCTTAGTAAGAACTTTCCCTTTATCCAAAACGTAAACAGAAAATCTTTTCTCTGAAAGTCCCAATAAAAGTTTTTGTGATTTTTTTATATTGATATTACCTGTACTAAATAGCTCTTCAACTTTAGAATTATCATAGTATAATAATTTTATTTCTATACTGTTATCTTGCTCAGAACCTACAAGTTCATATGTTTCGTGAACAAAATCCAAAACATTTCCATTGTCATCTTTATTATCTTCAAATATATAAATATTTGAATCATTATCTACTCTTTTTATCTCTAAATTATTATTTTTACTGCACGAAAAGATAAAAAATGACGTAATTATTAAACAAAATATAATAAACTTTTTCATAAAATCACCTCTTTATAAACTATTATATAAAAATAATAATTTTAATTCAAGAGAAATACAATAACTTAATTTATTTTTTTGTCAGTTATATATCAAACCACGCATTATTTTACATAAGTGGATCTATATAACCAAGTTCCATTGCCTTATTAAATGCTTCTATAGCGTTATTTACTTCAAGCTTTGAATATATGTTAGATATGTGATTATATAAAGTTCTTTCACTGATAAATAATTTATTTGCTATATCTTTTTTATTACTACCTTTAACTAATTCTTTCAAAACAATTTTTTCGCTATTAGTTAATAAAGGCTTATCATTGATTTCAACAATTTTATTATTCCCTTTATAAATTCTAATTAGTCTTTCAATCAAATCATCAATTTCAACTGATTTATTAATAAAATCTCTAACACCTAATTTATAAGCAGTTTCCCTATAGTTTTTTAAGTCATAAGATGTTAGTATTGCAATATTAATATCAGGATAAATTTCAAGCAAATCTTTTATTAAATCAAGACCAGTTTTTTCTGATTTTAAATTTATATCCAAAAGTACTATGTCATAATTTTTTATTTTTAATACTTGAATAAATCGTCTATTGTAGATACATAGTCACAAAGCTCAATTTCATCATGTTCTTCAAGAAGCAATTTTATTGATGCTCCAAATAGTTTATGATCATCTAGTAATATTAGTTTCATCACTTACCTCCAGAATTACTTTTGTTTTCAATACATCCTTATTTAGTTCATAATAAAGTTCACCAGAGTTCATATCAATTAATAGTTTCAATAAAAGCAGTCCTCTCTTTGAATCTTTAATGCGATTATAATCTTCTACACTTGTTCCATCGCTTTCAAGCTCAATAAATACTCTTGATGCTTTTGGATAAAGTCTGTAATTTAAATAACTTGCTTTTGAGTGTTTATAAATATTATTTATTAGCTCCTTTGATACAACGGCTATAAGCTTAATTAAATTGTCATCAATTTCTTTTAGTAGCTTTTCGTCAATATCTAAATCAACATTCAAACTTTTATTATAAAGTGAAGTAAGATTATCTATAATTGATGATATTGATGTATTTATATCTGCTCTTTCAAAAAGATTAGCTTGATATAGTTTCATTATTTGTCTTGATTTAGACTCAAGATTAGATAAAACATTTTTTGCATATTCGACATTAGGATTTTTAAGTGAAAGATAGTTTATACTTGCATAAATATCCTGTATAATCTCATCGTGTATTACTCTTGCAAAATCATCTCTTTCCTCGCTCATATACTCTGCCAAATAATATAGTTTATATGTTTTTTCATAGCTAAGCTCTTTTTCTTTGATAAATATAAGGAAAAAGCTTTCAATCAGAAGCATAATTGTATGCATAAAGATATTAATTACAAATGAATTTATATCAAATAAATATATCATCAATAAAGATAAGATAGCTAGAAGAATCGTAAACACCTGTGCTGAAGACTTAGATATAGGCAAGATGTTTATATCTTTAGCGTGATCTATAAGTAAATATCTTTTCGCGTAAATAAATGAAGATACAAGACTAAGTATTATCAAAACATATTTATAATCAATATTCTTTTGTAAACTTAATGCTATGGGCACTATAGATAATAAAGAAAATATAATTGTATATTTCTTTCCAATATTCTTATTTGAAAGCTCAGTGTAAATAAATATATATATTGTAAAAATCAATAGAAATGATACAAAATTTATTACAGGAGCATCCTCTATACTTAAATTTAATTTATATAATATTCCCCAATAAATAATTACCGCTAAATGAGCTAATACAATTTTTAATAATTTTTTATACATAATTTAATAATAAGTAGTAAGTATCCTTTCATTTTTTGTATTTATACCCAATAATACAATTAAGACAGTGAGTATTAAAGCTTTTATTATAAAATATAGCGCTAAAATATTTGTAAACATACAAGTAATATAAGACACGCTTAAAATAATTATATGCAAAATAGCCAAACTTATCTGTAAGCTATTTATTTTGTTCATATTTGTAATATAAAGTATTGTATATATAATAATGAGAGTATTTAAAATTAAATAAATTGATAAAATAATTTTATATATACTTAAAACTATTGACGGAGCTAATATTATAAGGGTTGAAAAATATAATGATGCAATATAATTTATAATGATTTTATCTTTCGAAACACCATTAGCTAAGATAAACTCAATTCTTTTACTGATCTTATCATTTACAATTGTTGACTTTGCTAGTTCAATCGCGAATATTATAAACATCATAACTAAGCCTTCGCTTTTTAATATCTGCATAATCATCTCATTATTGATTGTACTTTCTCCAATTAAAGCAGGTATTAGAGTAAAAATAAATGCCATAAGAGCCATTAAAAGTGCATTCTTATCAAGAATTTTTTCTATATCGTTTTTTATTAAGTCTAAGACCATGTACCCTCCTTATTTATAACAGCTTCGTTACTTAATTTTTTATATTTAATTATTGACAAAGATGCAAATATTATTATAAGTACAATATTTATCCC
>OBRT01000392.1_pt1 | contig 11293 bp, 27 predicted proteins | sample 1494891 | NCBI WGS metagenome assembly OBRT01 (sample SAMEA3360688, study PRJEB22359) | human gut metagenome | biome: ENVO:urban biome; feature: ENVO:human-associated habitat; material: ENVO:feces | place: Bangladesh | collected 2011 | reverse complement strand
CGCATAGATGATTGCCTCCAAGCTGTCGCAGCCGATGTAGACATATACGAAGCTTTTGTCAGCAGGGCGAGCGAGGAGATATGCAAGCGAGCGGTTAGAGACGAAGTAATTAAAACATACAAGGGTATGAAACTAGAGAAAGAGCAGCGTGATTACGGTGTACTGCGTATGCTAGATAAGCTGTCCGAGCTGAAGTATAAGCTGAGGCGTGGGCTGGCTATTACGGCTCAAGAGCTGGAGGCGTGGGCTGACGGTGCTTGGGTAGATGTGGATGCTCTGACGGACGAGCTGGCGGAGCATATCGATGCGCTGGGTGATATGAAGCGTATCTGCGAGGAGATGCTCCGTGCGGTGTGTGATAAGGAGTTTGACGATTAAAAGAGTATGGAACTAGAAGAACTAAGAGCAAAGCTAGAGAGCTACGACGTCAAGAGTGAAGAAACTGGTCATCTCCGATTTGATAGGAAAGAGGCCCTATGTATGGCTATGGGCTACAATGACCTCCGCAGAGCCCTATACGACTATACGAGCAGGGATTGGCCAAAGGAGCAGACAGATGAGGTGGGGGAGGCGATTTCTACTCTCATCGAGCTGATTAGCGATGAGAGTGAGATATATGAATCGTTTTCTCTCCGAGTAGGTCGAGAAATGGGGAAACGACTCAACAAAAAGGATAGCAACGACTAGCAGAGAAGAGTATGGAACTAGAGGATATAAAGAAAGAGCTGGACGCTATCAAGGTTGAGGAGATGAATCTTGAATCCCTGCGGGAATTGGAGCGGCAGGCTGAGACTTACGAGATGAATCTGAAACGCTCAGAGGTAGAGCTGAGGAACTATAGGGTGGATGGCGCTTTCCCTTGGTTGGTCATTAGCTCGGAGATAATAGATGCGCAACGTGAGCTTTGTGACAAGATAAGGGCGCAAGCTAAGCTGTACGATACTTTTGTGGGGCGTGTGAGCGATGAGATAGACAAGCAACTAGAGACATTGTACGATTGATTGAGCTTATAGTGAGGCTAGTGAGATATTAGGATAAGTCAGTTTTGTATAAGGGTTAAAGCTTTTGATTGATTTGATGATGCACGGGGGAACCCGTGAGGGCTTGGGGCAATGCAAGCGCCCACCCCGTGCTTAAATCACTTAGGAACTAGAAGAGGATAGAGATATGAATATCGCAGATGCATTAGATGGGATGTGCAAGCTGAAGACACGCAGGGAGACCCGTGACTTCTACAAGAGCTTACCGAGGGAGCTACAAGAAAACACGCTTGTAATAAACACGTTGCGCCAGATTAGAGCGGAGCTGTTTTGGGCGAAGTTTTACCGCTGGTGGCTTAGAACACTTTAGAGATATACGGATAGCCCCGCTCTCAGATGTGTGTGAACGTCAGTGTAGATGGGTTGATTATGATAGGGAGCGGGAGCTATCCACCACATAACAATCAATAGGGATAAGGATATGATAGAGATAGACAAAATCAATGATAGGACACTATACACGACAGCGGAGATAGCGGATATGCTGGGGGTAAGTACTCGTAGCATAACAAACTACAGAGTGGCTGGTCAGCTGGAGCGAATCAAGGGTGAGAACCGCAGTTTTTGCTATTCACGAGGAAGTAATATCAAGGACTTTATTCTAGACAGAGCCAAGAGAGACGGTATAAACAGAATAGGTAGAGGTATGGTAACAGAGATGCCAGATGTATATGACACTGACCAATATAGTATAGCAGACACGGCAAAGAAGCTGGGTGTATCTGATGGGTCGATAAGGAACTGGATACGCAGAGGGTACATCAAGTGTGGCCGTAAGAAGCACAACGGGTACCGCTTTATAACGGGCAAAGAAATAAAGCGATTTTACATAGCAAGAAGATAAGGATATGATACGAAAGGGAGACGGAGACTTAAAGCTCATACTCAATGGAACCGAGGTGAAGGTAAACACGGACGAGAACCTTAACGACCTCCTAGGGGTTAATAGGAGAAGAAGAATCCTAGATGCGTATATGGACAAGGCAATGACAGCAGAGGAAATCATCGCTCGCCTGGCGAAGTGGCAGGAGGAGGACGAGAGAAATAGGTCTTACATACTCGTCACTGTGGACGATGAGCAGGTAAGGCTTTCAACACTTGGGAGAAGCATATTTCTCAGCTTCGGGCTGGCAGATGCTATGAAGCAGGACGAGACCATTAAGAGGTCTATCGAAAATGCTTGTAAGCTAGCTGGGAAAGCATATCTATAACAACTAATAATATGACACAAGAAGGATTAGAGAACCTCAAGGCAGTAATGCGTAAGGCTATCGGACTACAAGTCGATGCGGCCTTGGTTATGGCGACACTTCAAAGCATCTATTGCGATGAGTATGGCGAGCTAGACGGAGATACGGGAGAGCAACTACTCTTTGCGACCGACTCAACAAGGAAGCTGATGGAGTATGCAATCGGTACTTCGGGATTGATACGGAAAGCTTACGAGGCTGAAAAGAGCCTGGCAGATTTGGACAAACTACTAGAGAACGGACAAGGCAATGAAAAGAACTGAGATAACGGATGACTTACACGCTTGGACGAATGAAGACTTAGAGAATAGGGCTTCCATCTGCATCGCAATCGAGGGCAATTTGGTTACATGGTTGAACCGAGGGTATAAGGAGAAGCTTGTAAAGGCCTTGATTGCAGTCCTCAGTGAGGAACTAGACTTGCGAGAGGAGATTGAACAAGCTCTGAAGTATATAGATGCGGTAGATGCAAAGCAATTAGACAAAGGACAAGACAATGACGAAGCAAGGGCTAAATGACCTCAAGGAGCTAGCGAATGAAATAGATGAGCTCCGAGAGCAAGCTGAAAGGAAGTTGGCACGACTACTAAACCTTTATCAAGAAGATGAAGATGTGGAAGACCCAGAGGCGCACGATAGCCTAACAAAAGCTGTAGAATATCTGCACCAGGGAGCATGGCGACTAGGGTGTGCTGAGACAAAGATTCGGGAAGCGCGCAAACTTGAAAAGGCTCGCATTGACTTCTACGAGGGACTTCTAAGAAAGCAAGACAATGACAAAGAATGAACTGATAGACGGGCTCCTAGATTGGGCTGACGGGGATAATCTCAGCGTGATTATTGTCGCAGGAGACGAGGAGGGCGTCCACGTGGCTTACAACGGGGCAAACAATAATCTAGTCTACTCCCTATCTGATGCTATGCGCAACAACGCATACCTAAGAGAGGTGTGTATTAAAGCGCAGGGACTGGCAAGGAGTTACAAAAACTCTAAGACAACAGGGAACGATTATTATGACAAATCAGAGACTAGAGAGGCTTGAGAAGCTAGAGCGTGCAGTACGCAAGCTCCGAAATGAGACTGAGGAGATACACGGGCAAATCCGAGACCTACTGTGGGACGAGGAAGAGAATAATAAGCAACTAAACGACCGAGGCAATGACAATAGATGAGATAACAACAGCCCTCAAAGAGTGGAAAGGAGACAACAAGGATAAATCCTACACTCTCATCGCATTAGACGATGACCGCATAGCGGTGGCGGCGCTGGGTAACGACTTTCTCCTCGGGTACGCCCTAGCATCAGCGATGAGGAAGGAGAAGCAAACAGAGAGAATTGTGCAGTGGGCGATGATTCTCAAAGAAGAAGTGGACCTTTTTAGCAACCAAGACAATGACAAAGAATAGACTAATGATGGCTGAAGCGTGGCTCCGCATGCTGGGGCTGAGCTTACTAGTGGGGGTGGGATTCGTCCTCATCCTGCACGACCTAGACACGGACGCACCCACAATGTCGTGGGTCTGGAGCTTCCTCGCCCGCATCGCAGGTGCCGGTGTCCTCTACCTAGCCGGTAAGGTCGGCAAGACGCTGCAGGAGTGGGGTATGCTCCCGACAATACTAACGGAGGAGGAGCTAGAGGACTGAGCTATGACGACTAAAGAGCTAAAGCGTAGCCAGGAGAGCGACCTACAAAAGGTGCTAGAGTTGGCAAAGGAGGTGTCTAAGACACATAATAAAGTAAGCGTACAAGAGCTGTACTGGGCACTCAGAGATGTGGCGTTCGGACTAAGGACAGCAATCCAAGGTCTTGAAGACCTGCAGAAGCTGTATGGCAGAGGTGATTTGAGCTACTCGATAAGGGACATCAGAGAGACCCTCGCAGATTACCACAGCATAGCTCACACGACCTCTATAGATGCACTAGAGACTTTGAAAGCTTTCATTGAAAGAGAGCTAGGGCGGACAAAAGCAAGCGAGTAGAGGTATGATAGGTAAGTTATTAGAGTGGTGTGTGAACCGCTATTACAGAAAGGACGTAAAGTCTCGCTCCGTGATACTCCTACTAGGAGAGCAGGACTTCATGCAGGTCAAGCTGTGTGGAACTAAGAAGAAAAACAAACGGAGCCTCTACGTAGCTATGAAACGCAGCACGGATATACGGGACATTGTGCTAGGAGCGTCCGAGCTGTACCGAGCGACAGATGGCTACCCTTATATGAAGAAGTTCAGCGAGCTAAACAAAACAAGCAAGTAGAAGTATGACACTAGAAGAGATACTGAACAGCCTTGCGGTGATAGAGACGAACGTGTCAGAGATGCGTGAGTGCCAGCTCCACGTAGTTATGGAGCAAACCAAGAAGCTACTAAGCTCTGATGACTGGGACGATGAGGATATGCAATTTCTACAGCTAGTCTATAAGATGCTAGACGCTGTAGACTTACGCCTACACATCTACGCTGAGTGGCTGAGAGAGACACTAGAGAAACTAGATAACGAGGAGGTATGATAGGTAAGTTATTAGAGCGGTTTGTGAACCGCTATTACAGCAAGGACAAGAAGTTTCGCACCGTCCTGATGGTGCAGGGCGAAAAGTACGGTGTACACGTCAAGGCACTTGGGACGTATGCAGGCCTCACGAATAACCTCTACATAGCTATGATACGTGACGAGGGAATACGGAAAATCGTGCTACAAGCGTCCGAGCTGTACCGAGAGAACCCACTGGTGTGTACGAAGAAGAGTTCTTCAAACTGAACAAAGAAGATAACGACAACTAACAAACAATCGATATGCAAGAGGTAACGATAACTGGGAATATCGGCAGGAATGCTGAGGTGATACAGCGTAAGGACGGGCAGGAGGTTTTGTCCTTTACGGTGGCTGTGAGCAATGGCAAGGAGCGTAACGGGGAGGAGCGCAAGCCTACGTGGTTTAGCGTCTTCGTGATAGGGAACTATCAAAATATGGCTCCTTACCTTGTCAAGGGTACACGGGTACTAGTCAAGGGGCGAATGAATGCGAGTGCCTACACGAATCGCCACGGGGAGACGGGTGTCTCGCTGGATATATCTACGAACCCTAGTAGCGTGGAGATACAGAAGTATGCTGACGACAACAATGTCGGGAGCAAAGCGGTGGCTCAGTCACAGCCGAGGTCCCAGCAGGCAGAAAATCCGATGCCCCAAGGTCAAGTGTGGCAGACGGCACAACAGATGCCCCAGGGTCAAGTGTGGCAGACGGCACAACAGATGCAACAGCGTCAGAATGGCGAGAAGCTGTTTTAGTATAACCGAGTAATAGAGAGCATAAAGGATATGAGAATAGAGACACAAAGAGACTTGGTACAGCACCACTTAGAGAGTGGTCGCAGTATCACCCCGCTAGAGGCGCTACGTCTGTATGGTTGCTTTCGGCTGAGTGCCTGCGTATGGGCTCTGAAGCACGAGCGGGGTATGAATATAGAGACGACAATGCGAGAGGAGGACGGCAGACGCTTTGCCGAGTATAGCTTAGCTCGTTAACAGCTTAGAGCCTATATAGCTATGGCACGACCTAATCAAATCAAGCACGACAGCAACGCACGCCAAGATGAGAAGCTACTCGCCTTGCGTCTGAGGCTGGGCTGGGAGGGCTACGGGCTATATTGGGGTATCTTAGAGATATTAAGAGACAGCACAGACTACACTGGCTCCAAAGATTATAATGAAATAGCGTTTGGACTCCGTGTAAGTGCAGGACTTGTCAAGAAGATTGTCGAGGACTTTGGGCTATTCACCTTTACCGAAGATGGTAAGCGTTTCTACTCCAAGCGTCTCTCTAAGGACATGGACAAGCAAGCTCGTATCTCTGAGAAGCGTAAGCAAGCTATACAAAAGCGGTGGGATAAGAGGGATACAAGTGTAGATACAAATGTATATACAAGTGTATGTACAGACGAAATACAATTGTATGACAAAGAAAAGGTACCCCTTTCTTCCCCCCTTAAAGAAACCGAAGAAAGGTCCCCCATACCCCCTAAAGAAGTAAAAGAAATATACCCCCCTATAATCCCCCCAAAAGAAAGCGCAAGGCGCGGTCAATGCGCGCGCCCGCACGAGGAGAGCGCAAAGGAAAATTTTGGGGAGGTGGTAGGTAGTGAGGAGACAGCCCCCTCAGCAAACATCTCTGCTGACGCAGAGAAAGAAAAAAGTTGCGCTAAAAAAGAAAGAGAGTGGGAGCTGGACTTACCCGCTGAGGTAAGTTACTACCCTCGTGAGGAGGAGCGTATCTTGTCGCAGGCTAGTGACTATGCAGAGGTGCCGAGAGGTGCCGAGGAGGATAGCTATCCGCAGGCGACCCGTGGGGACTTTGCTACGGTGATGAGCTGGTGGAATATGAATATAGCCCGAGGGCGTATCACGGTGGTTAGTGAGCTGACGAGGACACGCAAGTACAAGTTGATAGAGCGTATCGCTGAGTGGCGCACGAAGAGCCAAGGGGGTAGCCTAGGTGAGACGCTGAGCAGGATAGAGAAGCAGATAGAGGCTTCGTCACTCTTGCGAGGTGATAAGGGTCGGTGGGTGATAACCTTTGACTGGCTGATAGCCGATGACACTAATTGGGTCAAGGTGCTAGAGGGTAATTACAACGATAACACAAACAACAACAAGAATGGAACAGGTGATAGGTATGCGAACCGCAGAGGCCGTGAAGGAACTATTGCTTCGGCTGAGAGTTTTGCCAAGTGGAATGGGAAGTTTTAAGCTTCCTATGACGGTAGACGAGGCTGAGGCTTATATCCGAGGAGCTTTTGAAGCTCAGGTAGAGCTACGAGGCGGGACGGTGGAGTATGACGAGATGACGACCAAGAACCTACGGCTAGTCGCTGAGACCCTGGCAGGAGATAGTCACAAGTTCGGCTTGCTCCTAGCGGGTACTTGTGGCAATGGCAAGACAACGACGATGCGGGCGGTGCAGTCGGTGATACAGTTGCTGAACAACACATACTACAACCGCCGTGGTGAGGGTATCGGCAACTGCCTACTGGAGGCTAAGGAGATAACGGGGCTATCCGATAAAGACGGACAGTTGACCGTCTACAAGACGGTACCAGTGCTCTTCCTTGACGACCTCGGCAGGGAGCCGACAGAGGTACTGAAGTACGGCAATGTAACGAGCCCCATAACGGAGCTACTAGAGTACCGCTACAACCAGCGGTTGACAACAATCGTGACGACCAACCTAGAGCCGTCAGAGATAAGGGAGAAGTACGGAGACCGTATTGCCGACAGATTCAATGAGATGTTCGCTCTAGTGAGCTATACGGGGGTGTCGTACAGACGCTAGAGATTAGAGATTAGAAGTTAGATTTTAGAAGATAGAATTATGATGCAACAACCTAGGGGGCTAAGGAATAACAACCCTCTAAACATTAGGAGAGCTCAGTCGAAGTGGCTGGGTGAGGTCGACAGCCTCAACGGCAGAAGAGACAGGTCATTTTGCCAATTCAGCTCACTAACCTACGGCTATCGAGTAGCCGCCAAGCAGTTGAGGAAGTACCAAACGAGCCACAAGTGCAAAACACTCGCTCAATTTATCCACCGCTGGGCTCCAACCAGCGAAAACAACACGCAGGGATACATTGACAGAGTGGCTAAGGCTCTCGCAGAGGTCATGGGAAGACAGATAAGTGGCGAGACAACACTAGATCTCGTCCACGATAAGAGGCTCCTGAAGCAACTAATCATAGCGATGCACGAGGTCGAGAACGGACAGTTGCCAACACCGACAGAGATGCAAGCCATCGACCAAGCACTATCGATGCTATGAAGAAGCTAGATGCACTAGATGACCCCGACTTTAAGCCACGGGCTAGCGATATAGCTCGTGAGCGCAAGGAGTATTACGCTAGGGTCGTGGCGTGGTATGCGTACAATAGGCAGTGGATGTCACATGTAGATGCGCTCAACGCTACGCACCTACGGTTTAGAATCAATAAGGACACACTCAAAAAAGAATGTATAGAAGCTGGAGTATGGGAAAGATGACTATGAAAAAGATAATGAAGAGAGCGGGGCAGGCTATTTTGGGCGTCCTCGCAGGTATTGCAGTCGTTGCGCTGCTCGTGTTGAAAGGCATAGCCAAGTATGCCAACGTGCTGGCACTAGCTGGCGTGATAGCTATCCTCGTAATGCTATGCAGGTGATAGCCCGGCTACTCGCAACTATTTGGTTTTTCGGAATAGTTGCGGGTTGCGCTCCCCGCACCGTGCCTGTACATCACTACCACGAGACGGAGCGTGTCAAGGTAGAGCGGGACAGCGTCTACAACAGCGACACCGTCCGCATCGCTGAGCGGGGCGATACGGTGCTTATGGAGGTGGTCAAGTGGCGGACACGCTACAAGACCGCCACGGACACACTCGTCAAGGTAGACACCGTCCAGCTCCCGCCTCAGCTCATCGCCAAGAGCCAAGAGCCAAGAGCCAAGAGCCGTCTTCTGTGGAGCTTTGCGGTGGTGGGTATGCTAGCTGTCCTTTATGGGGTATATAGATTGCTCCGAGTGTTACGATTATTTTAGTGGGGCTAGTGGGGCTGTACTACAACGGACGCACAGAGCGTGCGTCCCTACAGAGAGTTAGACGTAATAGTTATGCAGAATATAGAGAGTCAGATACAGCAGGCGTGTATGCGCTGGGTACGGCTGGAGTACCCCCGCCTAGTGGTCTATGCTATCCCTAACGGTGGGCATCGTGATGCCGTCACGGGGGCAATACTAAAGGCTGAGGGGGTGCTGGCAGGCGTGGCGGATATATTTGTTGCCAAGGCAAACAAGTATCACCACGGACTGTATATAGAGATGAAAACCCCTAAGGGCAAGCAGGCACCGAGCCAGCGCGCCTTTGAACGTGCCGTCTCTCTTGAGGGTTATCAGTATTCGCTCTGTCGGTCGTTTGATGACTTCCGAGCGGTGATTAAGACCTACCTAGAGGACGTGGGAAAATAGACCTAGGTCTATCGATTAAAAGACCCAGGTCTATTTTCCGACCAACCGACACCACACAAAAACACCCAATGGCACGACAAGTCAAGACGCATCTGACGGACGAGGAGTATGACCGATTTGAAGCCATACGGGCGGGGTACGGCTTTCCAAGTGCCTACGCTCTGGCGCACGCCTGCATCAACGTTTGCACGGCTATACTAGCTGAGCGAGCCCGCCGAGGTGACGAGGGTGAGCCAAGCGTGGGAGACGAGATAGCGGAAGCCTTTGCCGAGTATGCTCGCCACGAGTGCCAACCCTCCGACCAATCACTGAGCGGGGGGCAGTATGAAGCTTTGACCTCCGCTCCACAAGAGGGGAAGCCGGGGCGCGAGCTACCCCATACGAACAAGCAACACGCAGACGCTTATCTCGTACGCAACTACGGGGGACTGAGGCGTAAGTATAGCGGGACACTTAGGCGGGGAACGTCTGAGACACCGCAAGATGTGCTACACGATACTGTGCTGTGGCTGTATAGGTTCCCAGTGGAGTATGCAACTTATGAAGAATTTAGAGTAGTAGCTAATGAAAAACTTAAATATAACGGTGAGTAGAGGCGGTAAGCGTTACACGACCGACAAGGTCTACCGCCAGCTGATAACATCTAGAAAGTGGGTACGGCTTCGCAAGCAGAAGCTGTGGCGTGACCCGCTCTGTGAGCGTTGCAAGGAGGGGGGGCGTGTGACCCCCGCTACTTGTGTGCATCACATTATACCCGTGGAGACGGAGGTGGGCAATCCTACCCGCATGCGCCAGCTCGCATACAGTGCTAAGAACTTGATGAGCCTCTGCGAGCCTTGTCACCACGACATACATCGTGAGCTAGCTAGCGGGGGCAAGGAGGCAACCAAGGCGCGCCACAAGGCACGCACAGGGGCATTTGTGGCTAACTTTCTGAAGGGGGGCGGTGATGAGTAGAGTGACGTACGACTGGACTTTAGCGGGTGCCGCCTTTGCGAAGAATCGGGGGCGTGTCTTCTCCTGCTTTGCGGGTGGCGGGGGCAGCACTATGGGCTACAAGCTGGCTGGGCTAGACGTTATCGGATATAACGAGGTTGACCCCTATATGGCGAAATGCTACGAGACCAATCACAATCCAGCGGGGCATCTCTGCTTTCGGGAGCCTATACAAGAGTTTCGGAGGCGGGAGGTGCTTCCAGAGGAGCTTTATCAGTTGGACGTCTTAGACGGGTCACCACCCTGCACATCGTTCTCGATGGCGGGTATCCGTGAGCGTGGCTGGGGTAAGGAGTGCAAAGCTAAGGAGGGGGGCGTGTCGCAAGTCCTCGATACGCTATTCTTTGAGTTTATCGCACTCGCTGAGCGTCTGCAACCTAAGATAGTCATCGCTGAGAATGTGGCGGGGCTGAGGCAGGGGGCGGCTAATAAGTACGCTGAAGCTATCCTGACAAAGCTAGGAGAGGCGGGCTATGTACCGCTAGAATTCAAACTAAACGCTAGGCGTATGGGGGTGCCACAGATGCGGGAGCGCATCTTCTTCATCGCTCTGCGCCGTGACCTCGTGGCGAGCGTGCCAAACGTGGGTGGCCGTCCGCTCCTCGACTTGACGTTTGCCGGGGCGGACATCACCTATGGTATGATAGCTGACTACGAGGGGCGACTGATGAATACGAGTACGAAGAGTTATCAAATTTGGTGTCGCAAGCGGTGGGGCGATAGGAAATACAGCCAGATACTAGAGCGTGAGGGGAAAGGCGGGGGGTGGTACACGCATCAATTTCAATACGCTCACAAAGTACCCTATACAGTCACCGTAAACGTCCGCAATAACTTAGTACTCTATGACCAGCCCCGTCACCTGAGCGATACGGAGCTCCTCAAAATATCATCGTGGCCCCGTGATTACGACTTCTGCGGGCGCCGTCCTGATTACGTCCTCGGTATGAGCGTACCGCCACTGATGATATACGGCATCGCTAGTCGCATACTGGAGCAGTGGAGCGGAGTATTTAAGTA
>OBRT01000391.1_pt1 | contig 11293 bp, 5 predicted proteins | sample 1494891 | NCBI WGS metagenome assembly OBRT01 (sample SAMEA3360688, study PRJEB22359) | human gut metagenome | biome: ENVO:urban biome; feature: ENVO:human-associated habitat; material: ENVO:feces | place: Bangladesh | collected 2011 | reverse complement strand
AATTATAAAATTTTATAATTCATTAAATTTCATTAAAATAAATAAAAAACTAACTTATATAAAAAAATTATTTACAAAAATTTTTAGTTACAAAAGTTATTTTTTAAAAAATTTTATGGTATTATTATGATAGAAAAATTTAAAAAAATGGAGTTGTTTTAATGAATATTAGAATTTTATCTATGATGATAAGTATTTGCGCTGCAAGTGCTTTGTTTGCAGAGAACTATTTATTTGCACTTGATAGGAATGGTGCCATAAAAAGAGTTACGCTTGTTGGCAATGAGTATAAATTTGATGATGGCACTACTGCATACGCCCCAACTTTTATATTAGGTCAAAACTTCGGCAATGGAGGTTTTACTTTTGGCTATAACTTAACACCCTATCGCTCTAACATCGGCTCATCAATAGCCATTGGTAGCAACACAAAAGCCACTCAAGAGTACGCGATAGCCTTTGGTTACGATACAGAGAGCGCAGGTAAAAACGCAGTAGCTATCGGTAAAAATACTAAAGCTAATAATGAAAATGCTATAGCTATTGGACATCAGGCTACTGTAGTAGTAGTAGATCCCACTAAAAGCACTCCTGCCCATGCTATTGCTATAGGTAGTAGTGCTAAGGCTACAAGTGTTGCTGCTATAGCTTTAGGTCGCGAAACTACTGCAAGTAATGGTCAGGCTATTGCAATAGGAGATTATGCAAAGTCATCAGGTACAGCTACTATAGCTATAGGAGATCAATCAGAGGCGGCAGTTAACAAGGCTATTGCCATAGGACATAGAGCAAAGGCAGATAAGCGATGGTCTATAGCATTCGGTTTAACAACAGAGGCTAAAGGTGAAAGTTCTATTGCTATTGGACAAACATCTAAAGCGTTAGAAAAACAATCTGTTGCAATTGGCTATGAGGCAAAATCTTTAGGCCAAAACGCTTTAGCTTTTGGAAGTGAAGCAGAAGCACAAAAAAAAGACTCTATCGCTTTTGGAAGTAATGCTAAGGCACAAGAAAAAGAAGCCATAGCTATTGGAAGTCAAGCTATTGCAAAAAAAGATGAAGCTGTTGCCATTGGTAAAAGAGCTCAAGCATTGGCAGATAAAACAACTGCTATTGGCTCAAATTCTCAAGCCTCAAATATGAATTCAACTGCCGTAGGACACTTTGCATATGCAGATGGATCAAGTGCTACAGCATTAGGTGCCGGGACGTATGCAGAAAATAATTCAGTTGCAATTGGTGTTAATGCAAAGGCAAGAGGTGATGGTAAAAATTCTATCGCAATAGGACAAAACGCACTCACGCAAAGTAAAAATACTATTGTAATTGGTACTAATTCACAAATTGGAAAAGGTATAAATACTGATAAGTCTTATAACTCCATAGCAATAGGAAATGATATCAAAATAAATGAGAAAATAAATAACGCAATAGCTTTAGGATATAAAGCAGAAGTTACTTCTAGTGAAAATATCGCAATAGGTAGCAACGCAAAAGCATTGCATCTATATTCTTCTGCTATAGGAACATCGGCTGAAGCTGAAAATGAATCTGCTGCATTTGGTCATAGTGCAAATGCAAAAACTGGTTCTACCGCATTTGGTTATCAAGCAAAAGCTGATAAGAACTCTAATGCTATTGGTTTTGGCTCTGTTGCTACAGGTCAGTATTCTAGTGCTATCGGTCATGAGGCCAAAGCAACTGGAGGCTACTCTACTGCAATTGGCTTTAATTCAAAAGCCAGTGGAGAAAACTCTATATCTATGGGAGGATATACTACTGCAAGTAAAAATGCCATAGCTATGGGCCGTGCAGCACATGCCGCTACAAATTCAGTATCTATAGGATATCTAGCCAATGCAAATTACAATGCTGGCAGTGTTGCCTTAGGAGCAAATACTTTAGTAAGTATGGATGGTGGCGTAGCTCTTGGTTCTGATTCATTTGCAAATAGAGGTGAGTTAGACTATACTGGAAAATACTATGTTTATCGCCCAGTTGGCTATGATGAAGGTATAGAAGATACCATAAAAAATACAAAAGGTGCAGTTTCTGTTGGTAGAGAAGGTGTATTTACAAGACAAATTATAAATGTTGCAGCCGGTAGCAAAGATTCAGATGCAGTAAACGTAGCCCAACTTAAAGCGGTAGGAAAAAAAGGTCTTAACTTTAAAACTAATTTTGGAGATGACGCACAAGTTCTAGAAGATAGGTTTAAAAATAACTCAATTCATAAAAATTTAGGTAGCACCGTAGCAATAAATGGAGATTATGTTTTGCCTTTTAGTGCTACTATAAATGGTGAGCCAGCAAGAATTTATGATTTATTAAGTGGTAACAATCTCGCAACTTCTGTAAATGAAGATGGCAGCATAAAGTTGCTTATGGCAAAAAGTCCGGAATTTGAAGGCATCGAATTTGGAGATAAAACAAAAGATGATGATTTTGTATATATTACAAGGGGCGATAGAAGCAACTCTTTAGCATTTTATAGTTATGATAAAAACAACAAAGAAAACCCTACAGTATTAGAAAATATTGCAGCTGGAACAAAAGACACCGATGCGGTAAATGTTAGCCAACTTAAAGAAAATAGAATAAAATATTTCTCTGTTACATCAGATAAAACAGGTGTTGGCTCAAACTATGACAATGACGGTGCTATAGGCAAAGAAGCTGTAGCCATCGGACCAAACGCCATAGTAGAAACCAACGCTGCAAGTTCAGTGGCTTTAGGTGATGGTGCGAAAGTAGAAGCTAGCGCTGAAAGTGCAATAGCTATTGGTCATAAAGCCAGTGCGAAAAAAACAAATTCTATAGCTATCGGATCAAACACCAAAGCAAGCGATAACTCAGTCGCCATAGGTTTAAGCGCAAAAACCGGTGAAGGTGTAATTGATAAAGCTTCATATAATAAAATTAAAAGAGAGCTTAACGATGTCGAACGAAAATATAATTTAGCAGTAAAAAAAGGAAACCAGGAAAAAATAGCAGAATTTGGAGAATTAAAAAATAAATATGAAGAATTATTAAAAACATATGATGAAAGATATGAATATAATGGTAAGCTAATAACAAAAGCAGAATATAACAATCTTAGCGCAGATCAACAAAAAAAAGCTACAATCAAGTATATATCAAGTACTATGTATGAAAATTCTGTCGCTATAGGATATGATGCGCAAGCACTTGCCAATGATGCAGTAGCTATAGGAAATGGTGCTAAAGTCATTGCTGGTGGTCCTAAAGTCATTGCTGGTGGTGGCGTGGCTATAGGACAAGGTTCAGTTTCAAATGCTAGAGAAAATAAAGATCTTAAGGGATACATACCTCCAACAACAGACCAAGGCGGTTACGAATTTACAAACAATCAATCAACTTGGGTAGCAACAAATCAACCATTTGCTGTGGGTAATGATAAAAAAATAACTCGTCAAATCACAGGTGTTGCAGCAGGTAAGAAAGACACCGATGCAGTCAATGTTGCTCAACTAAAACAAGTAGGTTTTTTTATATCAGGAGATACTGGTGAAAAAGGCAGAATACAAAATGATGATGGAAAAGAAATTAATACTTTACATATAAAAACCGATGACAAATGGGAAACAAACGATATTGTTTATACCGGTAGAAATCTTGAGACAAAAACCATAGCCGGAGGACGTTTTGATAATATTAAAAAAGAATATGAGAAGAGTAAAGTTGAAATCGCTATGTCTGATACACCTAGATTCAAATCAATCACCATAGCAAAAGATGACACTATGAATAATAAAGATGATAATTCTCCTATCGAGTTAAAAAAATTTGGCGATAATATCGGTTTTGCTGGAAAAGGTGATAAGACTGTCAAACTTACAAATTTAGCTGATGGTAGCATCGCCAAAGATAGCAAAGATGCAGTCACTGGAAAACAACTATATGAAGTTCAAGAAAAAACAAATACATTAGCAAATACTTCACTTAATTTTGCAGACAATAATAACAATATTATTAAAAGAAAACTTGGAGATACATTAAGAATAAGTGGTGGTCAAAATGCTGATATAAAAGAAGATGACTTTACAATAGGTGAAAATATAGGCGTATTTAAAAAATATAATGACAACTTAGCCATTGCTTTAGCTAAAAATTTAAAAAATATCGCATCTATTTCTAATGGAGACAAAGGAGCTAAAATAACCTTAAATAAAGACGATAAAGATATCTCTGTTAATGGTGGAAAAATAACAAATGTAGCTGATGGAACAGACAAAACAGATGCAGTAAATAAAGGACAACTTGATAAAGTTAAAAATGAATTAAAGAATAATCTAAACAGTAAAGTTTCCGATGTAACAGGCAAAAATAATATAAAAGTTGAATCTGAACCAGGCGACAGTACTAAAAAAATAGTAAGTCTAGAAAAAGATATAGATTTAACAGATGACGGTTCTATTAAATTTGGAAATGGCAAAACAAATATTACAAAAGACAATGTAACTTCAAAAGATTTAGTTGCTACTAACGGCACCAATAAAGTTACTATAAGCGGAGATAAAGGAACTGTTGAAGGTCTTACAAATACAACTTGGGATAAAAACAATATCGTTGAAAACAGAGCCGCTACAGAGGGTCAACTTCAATCACTTCAAAATAACCTTGAAAATAATTTAAACAACACAATAGGCACCACACTAGGAAGTTACAAAATTAAAGGTGATGATGGAGTACATAATATTTATGACAGCAAAACTTTAACTATAAAAGGTGATACAAACATTAAAACAAAAGCTACAGAAGATGGAAATTTAGATATAAAGCTTTCAAAAAATTTAGATCTAAAAGATGGTTCTATAACACTTAATAACGCAAAACTTGATGAAGACGGTTTAAAAGTTGGCGATGATGTTAAAATCACAAAAGATACTATTCAAAACGGTGATGTTAAACTTACCAAAGATGGACTTGATAATGGTGATAAGAAAATAACAAATGTAGCTGATGGTGTAAATGATAATGATGCCGCTACTGTTAGACAAATAAGACATGCAGTTGCTAGTGCTGGTAGTGTAAAAGAAAGTGATAAAAAAGATAAATGGGCTAAAAAAAGACCAGAAGCAAAAGGTAAAAACTCAGTTTCTATAGCCGGCGGATCAACTGACGGTGGTAGAAATAATACAGTATCTGTCGGAAGCAAAGGCAATCAAAGGACTATAAGTAATGTCGCTCCTGGTGTTCTAAACTCAGACGCAGCTACTGTAGGACAACTCAAAGCGGGACTAAACAATGTTTACGGAAAGCTTGACGAATACAAAAAAGATTCTCGCGCAGGAACAGCCTCAGCTATGGCTATAGGAAATCTTCCACAATCTACAATTCCGGGAAAAGGAATGGTCAGTTTAGGAGGCGGTTTTTATGACGGTGAGTCGGCTATGGCAATCGGCTTATCAAAAATGAGTGATGATGGAAAATGGGTAGTAAAAGGCAGTGCAAGTTATGATTCACAAGAAAATGCAGGAGCCGCGGTATCTGTCGGCTTCCATTTTTAATTAAAAATAAAGAACGTTTGGTTCTTTATTTTAAAATTTTATAAAAGGATAGAATATGAAAAAATTTTCATTAGTAGTTTTAGCAGTTTTAGGAGTATTTATTTTACAGGGATGTACCACAAAATCAAGCGAAAAAGTGCCAAGAAACGGCATAATGAGTGAAAATGAAATTACTTTTCCAAAACCTGAAAAAAGTATTTACAACAAAGCTTTGAGCGTAAATTTGGAAAACATAAGAAAAATCGAAACAGGAATGAGTAAAGATGAGATAAGAAAACTTATCGGAACTCCGCATTTTGCAGCAGGACTTGCTTATGTCGTAGAGTGGGATTATCTTTTTAATCTTAAAGAAAAAGCCGCCGATAAAGATATGATATGCCAATATAAAATAGTTTATGATTTCGACACTTACAAAGCGGCAAGTATTTTTTGGAATACACAGGAATGCAAAGACTTCGTAAATAAAAAATAAAGTGTCCGCAAATCGTCAAATAAAATATTTCTTTTAATCTGCATTTGCAGATTAAAAGAAAACATCAGAAGTGAAATTTAAATTTTAATAAATACATCAAAAACATAAAAAATATTTTATCTTATATCTTAAAAAACTTAATTAAAAGCGAAAAATAAAATTTTATTCTTTAGTAAATTTTAAGATCGCTTAAAGTTTAAAATTTAAAAAATCTACAAATTTTAATCGGTTGAAAAAAATTTTTTATGATTTCTGTTTTTTCTCTTTTTAATTTACTTTTACTAATTTTGCCGAATTTTATTCAATAACAGTTGATAATAAATCAAAAAAAATAATTCATAAACTTATTCAAGCTTGATAAAATTATAGCAACATTGAAAATATTAACTTAAAATCAATAATTTTAATATATTTTTATTATTTTAATGCTAATATTTTATCTATTAAATTTCTTAATTTTATAAAAAATTTCAATAAAAACTTTGTCAGAAATTTAATAAAATTGCGAAGTTGTGAAATTCTATAAAAATAAGAATGTTTGTAAAAATTTGAAGTCTTAAAAAAAGTTTTTGAGAATGGTAAAAAGGTTGAAAATACCGAAATCGCAGTCAGAAAAAGACGAATTTTCTCTTTAACCGAATGACTTTAAAGTTTGATTGGTTTTTGGCTGTTGAAGTGATTTTTATGAATGAAGCGTGATATGTTTTGGAAAATATTATAATTCAGATAATGAATAAAAGCCATAAAACAAAAACGCTGCACAAAAAACTTCCTGTAAAATTAAAAAGTTATTATAAATAATTTTTATTCAAAGGAGAAAAAATGACAATATCAGAAATTTGTCAAAAATTTGACATAGACGGCGTTAATGAAAGATTTCAAAAATCTTTAGAAGACAAGATAGAAATTGGTTTTTTAGGTGAGTTTTCAAGCGGAAAATCAAGTCTTGTAAATTCTTTATTAGGTAGAGATTTATTAAGTATAAACTCACTTCCTACAACAAAAACGGTGGTTGAGATAAATTTCAGCAACAAAGATGAGTTTTTTAAAAAAGATGGCGATACAATAAGTGAAATTTCAGAAGATGAGTTTACAAATTTACAAACAAAAGATGGAAAATTTCATCTGATTGCAAATATTTCAGCCGCCACCGAGAGAGAGAGAGAGAGAGAGAGAGAGAGTAAATAACTCCGATTTTGTCTTTATAGATACTCCAGGAGTTTCAAGTCTAGATAAAAGTGATTTTGATATAACGCTTGGTTATCTGCCACGACTTGAATGCGCTATTATATGCCAAGATATAAATCAAGGCGGACTTACAAAATCAGTAATTGATTTTATCTCACAAAACTTAGATATAAAAAATAACCTTATATTTTGCCTTACAAAAAGCGATTTAAAACCACAAAACATAAGAGAAAATATCAAAAACTCAGTTTTAGAACAACTAAAAGATTTAAATATTGAAAATTTAGAAGACAAAATAGTTTTTACAAGCATAAAAGAGCCAAATACTGAACTTTTAAACTTAATAAATGACAATTTTTACTCTAAATTCACAGAAATTAAAAAACAAAAAATAGCTAAAAATACGAAAATATTTTCGAAAGAGTTAATTGAAATTTTAAAACAAAGAGTTGAGTTGATTGATTTTAACACAGACGAGCTTGATGAAAAACTAAAAAACATCAAAAAAGAAGAAGATAAAATCCAAGATGAAATTCAAAACCAATATTTAAAACTTGATAAATTTATAGAGAGTTTGGAAACTAAAATTTATTCACAATGCTTAAACGATATAGATCTTCTTAAAGATGGAAAAATACAGGAATTTTTTGAAAGTATGATAAAAATCATAGAAGAAAATACAAAAAATTATTTTAATGAGTATTTTACATTTAATGTGGAAAATGTAGATATAAGTAATTTTAAAAATATGCAAAAAGACCTTAATTTAAATGAGAATATTAAAAAATTTTTGATGGATACTATTCCTTATATAGCTAACAAAATAATTTTCGTTCTTAGCGAAAAACTTAGCGAAAAATTGCCAAAACCTGTCGTAGCAATTATTATAACAATATTACAAAAATTTGAAATCGCCAGTAAATTCATAATAAGACAATTGGAAAAACTTTTTACAAAAAATAAACCAGAGGTTGCAAAAGCTGCATCTGCAGTGGTTATAAATCTAACAAAAGAATATATCAATAAAATTTCAAACGAGCAAATTTTTGAACCTTTAAAAAACAAACTTCAAACTACAAAAGACAGTATAAGCGACACAATTGCTCTAAAAAGTAAAAAAATAGATGAGATAAAAAAGACTAGAAATGATATGAAAGAAACTATAATCGAGCTTGAAAATTTTATAAATTCATAAGCCTAAAGGGTAAAAAATGGAAAATTTAAGCGAAAATTTAGAGAGATACATTGATTATATCTCTTTTTTATATGATTTATCAGATGATGTAAAGGCTGATGAAGTTAAAAATTTACTTGAAAATTTGATAAATGAAGCAAAAGATATAATTGCAAAAGAAATTTCTCATTTGGAAAATACAGCCAAAAATTTGGAGCTGGAAAAAGAAAAATTCTTAGAAAAATTAAGCGTATGTTTAGATATCATAGCCGATGATATAGACAAACAAAAATATGATAACCATGAAAAAAAATTATTGAATTGCTTGGAAGATAAAGACTTAAAAGAATTTTTGCCTGATTTTGAAGATCAGGCAAAAATAATTTGCAATGATCCTGATATCCAAATCGATAAAATTTACACCGATGAAGATAATTTTTTAGAAAATTACACATTTTATTTAAAAACGGAAAAGTTTGATACCGAATTTGAAAAATTTCAAGAACTTATAATAGATTTAATAAAAAATAAAAACAAAGGCATTGACATAAATGAAGAGATTTTATCCATTTGCGCTACGCAGCATTTAAAATATTATGAAATGGATACATTAACTATATTAAATAGATATGCAAGACAAATACCTGATTTGGATAGTTATCCGCAAGATGAAAAAGAAAAAATCATAGAAGCCATAAAAGAAAATTATGTTGATTATTTTATGTCAGAGACAAATTTTTTACAAATGCGTATAAATCACTCAATCATTGACTATAATACGATAATTTCAAAATATATAGATGAAATTCACCGCGAACTTGATTATAAATTATTAAAAATTGCCTTTTTTATTTTAGATAACGAAAAACTGACTTTAATGCCAAGTTATTTAGCTCTAAGCCTATCTTACAAAAAACTGCTTTTCGAGCTGATTAGAAAAGACGGCAAAGATATGATACTTAATAAAAAATATCATGCCAAATGCGTTTTTGAAGTTTCAAAAAGAATTTTAAAAGATTACTCTTATGATGAAAAAATATTAAAACAATGTATAGAAAAATTTTTAAAAGATTTAAGAAAAGAAACCGAAGAAAATCCTACAAATGATCCGGATAAATTTTATTCACTCATTTTTTATAGAAGTCTTACGGATTTTAGATATATACTTAAAAATGAATTCAAATTTAAGAAAAATACAACAAGGAATCAAATATGATAAATTTAAGTGATGATTTTAAAAAATATATTGATTATATTTCATTTTTACATGATCTATCAAATGATGCAGGTATCGGTAATCAATCTGAATTAATTGAAATGTTAAAAAATGACGCAAAAAAATTAATCGCAAAAGAAGTAATCCACTCAAACCAAATAGCAAAAGCGGAAGTTGCTGTCATAGGTGACTTCTCATCCGGAAAATCAAGCTTCATAAACTCAATTATCGGCAAAAATTTATGCCCTGTGGAAGCTAGTCCGACGACTTCATCAATTACTGCATTTTACTACTCGGATGAAGTTAAAATTTTAACAAATGGAGATGAAATTTCTCAAAGCGAATATGAAAATTTAGTCAAACATAACGACCCGAATACAAAAAGCAAAGCTTATGATATAAAATATTTTTATCCATTTGAAAGTTTTAGAAATGTGGTTCTTTATGATACTCCTGGATTTTCAAATCCAGGAAATAAAAACGGCGACACAAAACTTACTATGGAAAAAGCAAAAGTTGTTGATGTGCTTTTAGTGGTTATTGATATAAATACGGGCTCAACTGGACATGAACTTGAAAAAAAACTTTTAGAAATAAAAAATCAAAATAAAGACGCGTATTTTGTAGCTGTTTTAAATAAGTCTAATCAAAAACCACCAGCAGCAAGAAAAAAAATAAAAGAAGAAATTCTCAAAAACTTTGAATACAAAGAAATTTTCGTTTATGATAGTGAAAAATTAGACAAAGATGAGTTTATAAATGAAAAAAATAAAATACTTTCACTTTTTAATAAAATTAGCAAAAATAAAGACAAATTTATAAAAGATCGTTTTAAAAATGAAAAACAGGAATTTAATACAAATTTAGACATTAGCTTACAGTCATTAATCCAAACTATAAAAAATAATATAACAAAAAATATCCAAAACAAGCTTTATATAAAAAATATGGAAAATTTAAATTTTATATATAAAACGCTTATAAATAGAATAACTGATAGCCTAGATATACAAGATAAAGAAACAGCTAAGGAAATTGGCTTTTTTAGCGATACTATTTATAAAACAAGGTTTTATTTTTTAGATGAAAAGAGATTTTATGCAGAAATAGAAAAAGTTATAAACTCATTAGCAGGTGAAATTTTAGAACAAAATAGAGATATAAATGTAAATATAGATGAATTAAAAGAAAAACTGAATGACAATTTACACTATTTTGCTTCTGAAACTTTAAATCAATTAAATAAAGAATTTTATTTTGAACCGATGCAAAAAATTAATAATAAAAATGATGAGCTTGAATATGAAAAAAATGCAAAAACATACTATAGAGACAAAATGTTAGTAAAAAAAGAAAAAGAATATATCAATCATTACAAAAAAATCTTTTATGAAAAAATTGAAAACTCAGTAAAAGATTATAACAATAGTTATGAAAAATTAATCAATAAAGAAACAGATGAGCTACACAAAACGATTGATAAAATAGTTTCATTTCAAAATAATTATTTAAACCCTGAATTTAAAGCAAATGAATTTGAAAAAATCATAAAAGACTTGCTTAAAAATTTAGATTATAAAATACATAATAAAAAAATTGTAAAATCAAAAGCCGAAGAAATTTGTAATAAAATCAAATACTATGCCTTAACAAATGAACTTAAAATTAATATTGATGATTTTAAAAGAAATTTGATTAAAGAATATAACAAC
>OBRT01000389.1_pt1 | contig 11349 bp, 17 predicted proteins | sample 1494891 | NCBI WGS metagenome assembly OBRT01 (sample SAMEA3360688, study PRJEB22359) | human gut metagenome | biome: ENVO:urban biome; feature: ENVO:human-associated habitat; material: ENVO:feces | place: Bangladesh | collected 2011 | reverse complement strand
GGCTGTGAAGGTCTCTGTCACCTCCGTCCTCTTGCCGAGCTCGAGGTCTAAGTCTTGTCGGAGCTTCTCGGGGGTCGGTGTGATGCCGTCTATCTCGTAGGAGGCGAATAGTCTCTCTATGGCGTCTTCGTGCTGCTGGAGTACTCGATTGATGTACGTAGCCGGTACCTTGTCCTTCGTGTGCGTGGAGTTTGGCTTTACTCGCATAGCGTCCGGGAGCCACTTCGATAGGTCCACGGCGATGCCGGGGGCATAATCGATGCGGTTGCCTGCCCACGAGATACGGAGCCGCAAGAGTGCGGTGCCGTCCCGGTGTTTCTTCCCGGGTGTTATGCGGTATCGGTGTCTACGCATTGGAGGAATTGTTTACTTCATCCGATAATAGACTGAAGTCTTGTACGTATTGGCATCCTCAAAATGGGAGAAGTCCGGGAGATCAAGACCGCACTGCTCATACAAAATGGTGTACTTCTTCTGCACTTTGCTTGCCCTTTCTTTCCAAGTGTGAGCATAAGCCGGTGCCCATAGGGCTGTATTTAGGTCTTGTGCGATGAGGTAGTACTCTCCACGCATACGGGTGTCAAGTATCTCCTTACAGCGTGCTTTGTCGCCCTCCTCCATTGCGAGGAAGAGCAAAAGATTGGGATCGTCTGTGGCCTTAAGCTTCTGATTGACCTCTTTCACATTCTTGAGAATGGAGATGAGCAGGTAGAAGAACCAAATGGTTAGGCAAATGGCGACAATGTAGCCAAAGATAATTCCAGTGGTGATACCGCTTGATGCAGACTGTGCTGCTGCGTAATATTCGTAGTCCATACTATTATTGATGATTAGAATTTTCGGGAGAGGGAGACGGCGTGGTAGATGTCGCGCACGTTTTCCAGATTGATAGTGAAGTCGGGGTACATAGGGTTGTAGGAGTGGCAGGTGATGGTGCGCTGCTCCACATCGTGAGCGGTGATATTCTTTATCAGTATGCCCTCCAGCCTCGTGGCAATTATCCAGATGCTGTGGTTGTATATGTGGAGGCGATTATCCTTGTAGTAGTCATAGGGCACATGCTTAGATAGGATCTCGTCTCCGTCGGCGAGGTTCGGGAGCATTGAGTCTCCTGTGACGGTGAAGATGACGTAGTCAGACGGCTTGGCTCCCTGCGGTGCCATTACCGTACGGCGCTCCGCCCAGTCCTCCGCAAACACATCCTCATACCAGCCGGTACTGCCGGCCATTGCTCGGTATGGGATGACTGGAACGGTGATCCAATTAAGCTCGGAGGGATCGACCATTGTGGCGTTGCCCTTCGGCTCCTTGGCGAGCAGCATAGACCCCTCACCCGTGAGGAGCCAATCCTTGGAGACCTCGGGGAAAGAGTAGACTATTTTGTCTACAAACCGAGGGGTTAAGTTGCGTTTCTCATTTGTAAGCTCTGAGACATAGCTCCTATTCACCCCTAACTTTTCAGCTACTTGAGCGTCTGTAGTCAAAAAATACCTCTTCTGCAGGTATTCTTTTGCTTTCACAAACCTTTGGGTCCCAGACTTTTCCGTATCATTAACCATAATTAATACAATGTTAGGTCTACTTTTGCTTGCAGAATAGAACTATTTGTCTACCTTTGTACCAACAAGAGAGGTAAACACTACGTGTGTACTACCTCTGTGACTACAAACATAATAATAAGAAATGAGATGAGATGATATGAGACGTGACTAAAGAGAAAGAGGTTATCGGGGTGCGCCCTTTTGAGCGTATGAAGATCGGTCAGAAGATCCAATACCCGATAGATAGGCGAGAAACCGTTAACGCTAACCTTGTAAAGGTTAGGTTAAAACACAAAGAGAGACGTTATATAACAGTGAGTGGCAGCAAGACCATTTACATCATACGAGACTTATAGTTATGGACACGACAACTACAACAAAGGCACCAAAGAGAGAAAAGACTCTCAGCGAGGAGATCAGATCCTTGGAGTCCCATATTTCCTACATCGAAGATTGTGTCGATGGGGCGTACGAACTTTATGAGGGTAACATTGAGAATGCCCTCGAGAATTGCTTTAACCTCAAGAAGCAAGCCAAGACAAACACCATCGAGTGGCGTATGATCAGAAGGCTCATTAACCGGCTAATCGCTTGCGCCGCTGACGCAAGACGCTTATGAGACCGCTACAGAAAGTCGCCCTCGTGGCACTCGGCTGTACCGCCGCCATCCTCTTGATAGGCGTGCCGGTGGACACCCTCCCCGTAGGGTGGTGGTGTACCGCCCTTGTGCTGACAAAGCTATCTGCGTGGTGGCTCTACTCTCTAACCGCTAAGCTATATAAGAGATGGACACCGAGCGAAGACTAATAGACCTGACTGCCGGCGATCTGTATGCCCTCGTGCGTACAGCGGTGAGCGAGATCACCCGGCAGTCTCCCGCACAACAGACGGCGATCGTGAGCGGGCGAAAGAACATAGCAGCCGCCCTCGGCATCTCCGTGGACAAGCTGGATCAGCTGATACGTGACGGCTACTTAGCCGGTGCCGTCAAGCAAAACGGCAGGACAATGATATGTGACATTAACAAAGCCTTCGCCGCCTTCGGTGACGAGTGGCACTAACTAACAAATGAAACTATGGCAACGGATGAAAGCAAATTCACCTACAATGTAGGGGGGAACGAAGTAACGCTGACACCTCAAACGGTGGCAAACTACCTCGTAAGGGGCAACAGCAAGGCGACAGAGCAGGACATCATTATGTTCATATCACTCTGTAAGTTCAATAAGCTCAACCCCTTCCTCAATGAGGCGTACCTCGTGAAGTACGGCTCTCAGCCGGCACAGATGATCACCTCCAAAGAGGCGTACTTCAAGCGGGCTGAGGAAAACCCAAGCTACAAGGGTATCCGATCGGGTATCATCGTGATGAGACAGAACCAGATCCAAGAGGTAGAGGGGTGCTTCCAGGCACCCGGTGACCTCCTCCTCGGTGGCTGGGCTGAGGTCTACCGCTCAGATCGGGACTACCCCGTGGTGGCAAAGGTCAATCTTAGCGAGTACGATAAGAAGCAGTCAGTGTGGAATGAAAAGAAGTCCACGATGATCGCCAAGATCGCCAAGGTGCAGGCGCTTCGTGAGGCTTTCCCCTCACAGCTGGGTGCAATGTATACCGCCGAAGAGACCGCCGAGTATGCCGAGGTGTCCGAGATCGAGATCGAGAGCAAGAAGCAGGCTGAGAGTGCACTTGCCAAGGCAAAGGAGGCGATGGCCAAAGCACTAAAACCGAAAGAGGAAGGAGTCCAAATTCCCGACCCCGCCGAGGCTCTTGAGCCCGTGGCTGAGCCTGAAGAGACCGCCAAAGAGCTTGAGACAGCGTAACACTAACAGAACACTAACAAAACTATATCACAATCATTATGAGCGTCAGAACAATCAACTGCAAGAGTCGTGAAGAGTGGCTCAGCGAGCGCACCGAGGGCATCGGATCGTCAGACATCGCCACCATCGTAGGGCTTAACCCCTATGAGACCCCTTACTCCCTATGGCGGCGAAAGCTGGGACTTGATCCCGTGAAAGAGGAGACCCTCCCGATGAAACTCGGTCACCTGCTCGAGGATAGTGTGGCGACCCTCTACAGCGATGAGACGGGCGCGGTGATCGATCCAGACAGCGTGGGCGACTTCCTCTGTGTCGACACCGATGCGCCTTACCTGAGGGTATCCCCCGACCGCTTTGCGACCCGCCCGGACGGAACCCGTGAGATCGTTGAGTGCAAGACTACTCAGATGACGGTAGACCCCGATAATCTCCCTACGTGGTGGTTTGCACAGATTCAGTATTTGATGGGTGTCTCGGGTATCCACGACTGCACGCTGGCGTGGCTCACAGCCGGCAGGGACTTTGGCTATCAGCGCATCACCTTTGTCTCCGAATTTTACGACTTCCTCAGAGAGAGCGCACGGGCATTCTATGAGGACTGCATCAAGGGGGGCAAGGAGCCGGACCCAATATCAAGCGATGACATACTCGCCAAGTATGGCGTAGGCAGTAAGGGCAAAGAGGTAGAGGCAGATCAGTCTGTCTTTGACGACTACACCAAGCTGGTAGCAGTACGTGACGAGATCGACAAGCTGAGTGCCGAGAAGTCGGAGATCGAGGAGCGTATCAAGCTGACGCTTCAGGACGGCACCGAGCTGATCCATAACGGCATCACCATTATAACGTGGCGAGGCACAAAGCCATCGAGCACCTTTGACCGCAAGGGGCTGGAGAGAGACTACCCCGAGCTGGCAGCCAAGTACACGACAGAGAAGCCCGGCACTCGCCGATTCCTCGTGAAGTGAAACGCAGATATGAGAGCAGGCAATGGGTAAAACGGTACCCAAGGCTGAGTAAATCCGTACCCAAGTGCGGTTAAATGGTACCCCAGTGCAGTTTTACCCGTTTCCTGCTCTCCTATTTTCCTATGAGTACAAAGAAGGTAACCGTGCGTGCGTTGGTCAATTACGTACACCTATCGCCTATCAGGCGACCATCCGAGCGTAAAGCCTACTACAGGGTAGATGTCATCATCCCGAGGAGCGACACGGAGACGCTGAGACGGCTCAGCGAGAGCGTAAGGGCGGCGGATGAGACCTGCACGCTCTCCGATGTGCTCAAGGATGGGGACCTAAAGGGCGGGCACCTCTATGGCGGGTGTTACTACTTCACCGCTAAGAGGTCTGTAGACATTGGTCCGCCTAAGGTCACCGGCACGCCAAGAGATGGCGCAAGCGTAGACATCACACTGCGAGCTATGCAGACCTACCGCAATGGGGAGCGGACAGTCTCTTTTAGACTGGAGAGTATAGACTTTTAATTCACTAACTAACAGATAACAGACACAACTATGAGCGTATTTTTTGTAGACGGCATCATCACCAACGTCCTCCCCGTGCAGAGCGGTGTAGGCAAGTCATCGGGCAAGGAGTGGCACAAGCAGACCGCTGTGCTTCAGACTGCCGAGCAATACCCTAAGAGCATTGCCTTCGATATGTTCAACGACCGCATCATCCCCCTGCAACCGGGGCAATCTGTCCATGTGCAGATCTCCATTGAGAGTCGTGAGTATCAGGGGCGGTGGTATACGAACGTGAATGCCATTAGCGTCGAGCAGGCCGCACCTATGGGGGCTCCCCAGCCGATGCCGTACCCTCAGACACCTCAGCAGACTTACCAGCAGGCACCTCAGCAGGCGCAAGCTCAGCAGGTCAATAGTGATCTCCCATTCTGAGATGAGCGGGACGCAAATGGGACGAGACACCATAAGGAGTGACTGACGACTCTACTATGCTAAGGATAGCGGTGGCGTCCTCTCGGAGGGACACACGCTGGACGAATACCGCTATCTCTTGGCACGACCTCAAGGAGAGGTGCAAGCCCCTCCGTACTACAGAGACACTCGCCGAGTACAAAGCGATGTCTAAGGACGAGAGGGGCAACGTGAAGGATGTCGGTGGCTTCGTCGGGGGCGTGCTGAAGGAAGACGGCAACCGGAAGAATGACAACCTCCTCTGTCGCACTCTCCTTACTATAGACGTGGATGAAGCCACCGCACCGCCTGAGCAGCCTAACCCCCGCTTTGCGATGATTGTCCACTCGACACACTCGCATACGACCGAGAAGCCCCGCTACAGGGTCATCGTGCCGCTCTCTCGGGAGTGTACCCCTCTGGAGTACTCTGCCGTGGCGCATAAGATGGCTGAGGGGATCGGTCTCAAAGAGGTAGATATGACCTCCTGCGAGCCGGTGCGACTGATGTACTGGGCTTCGGCTCCTAAGGACGCACCAATACTTTACTTCGCTCAGGACGGTGAGCCGCTGGATGTCGATGCCATTCTCTCTCTGTACAAGGACTGGACGGACGAGACCGAGTGGGCTACGAAAGAGCGTGTCTCCGGCACGGCATACACTGCCAGGCGGGGTAGTCGCAGGCCGGGTGCCACTCGGCAGGAGATGCCCCGTGAGAAGCAGAATATCATCGGGGCGTGGTGCCGCCACTATGATGTCTACCACGTCCTCAATGAGTTACTCTGCGGGATGTATGTCCCCGCAGGCCTTAACCGCTTCACCTATGCCGGCGGCTCCACCTTTGGCGGTGTCGTGGTGTATGATGATGGGGACTTCTTCTACTCCTATCATCAGACAGACCCCCTCGGTGGTCAGCTCCTCAACTCGTGGGACCTTGTCCGTTTAGCTAAGTATGGTCACCTCGACAAGGACGCTGCTCCTACGACACGTATCGACAGGCTCCCGAGCTATGCGGCTATGGTGCAGTATGCGCTCTCCATACCTGAGGTCAAGAGGGACTATCTGGCGTGTGAGACGAAGCGTAATCGACAGGCCGCATTAGAGGGTGTGCCTACTGAAGACGACCGGGACGGCGACCCCGAGGAGGGGTGGATAGAGCAGCTCGAGACCACGGAGAAGGGCGCCACGGTGTCCAGCCTGCACAATTTCTACACGATCCTCAAGTATGACCCTAAGCTCCTCAGGGGGCGGGTCATTTACGATGAGTTTAAGCGTGAAAAGGTGATCACAGGCGAACTCTTCTGGGAGCGTGAGGAGGGCGACCTCTGGACGGATGCCGACACGGCTCAGGTGGCTCTCTACATTGAGAAGGTTTACAAGATCAAGAATAAGAACGACCTGCAGATGATGCTTGAGGCGGTGGTGCGGGAGGATGACTTCCGTGAGAATGGGGTACGTAAGTTTATCCTCAGGGAGAAGTGGGACGGCACGCCTCGTGTCGATACACTCTTCATCAGGTACCTGGGGGTGGAGGACACGCCCTTCAATCGCTCGCTCACTCGCAAGAGCCTTGTAGCCTGTGTCGCTCGGGCCTTCGACCCGGGAGTGAAGTTTGATCAGATCATCGTCATTGCCGGGCCGCAGGGCATCGGCAAGAGCAGCATCCTCCGCAAGCTGGCTGGCGGCGGTAAGTACTTTATGGACAGCTTCAATCTGGACACGAAGTCAAATAAGATGCAGGAGGCGGTGGTCGGCTCGTGGATCGTGGAGATACCTGAGCTGGATGGCTTCTATAAGGCGGACATGAATACGATCAAGAGCTTTGTCTCCAAGCAGTGGGACGAGTTTCGCCCCGCTTACGCTCGGGAGAAGGTGGCGGTGAAGCGCACGTGCGTCTTTTTTGCCACCACCAACGATGAGGAGTTCCTCCGTGACAGCTCCGGCAACAGACGCTTCTGGATACTTCAGTGCGGGGTACCCGTGGAGGATGTCTTCAGCCTGACGGATCACGACATTGCGCAGGTGTGGGCTGAGGCGTACCGACTCTATAAGCAGGGCGAGACTACTCTCTATCTGGATAAGGAAGAGAGCAGGGAGCTCAGTGAGATGCAGAAGCGGTACGATAGCGACAACGATCAGGTGGGTGCCCTTGAGGCATTCCTTGATGTGTTGCTTCCGGGGGACTGGGATGTCTTCCAGCAGGAGGAGCGGCGAGCTTACTTCGAGGCTCAGAAGCGTGGCGTACCCTATTATCGTGATCCTACTCTTGGCTTTAAGAGCATCGGCACGGAGAAGCGTAACGAGGTCTCTGCCATAGAGGTGGTCAATGAGTTCTTCGGGATGGACAACGGCCGTGGCAATCGCCAGAGCCGTATCGCTACCGATCTGCTAAAGAAGCTGGACGGCTGGGAGCTAACGAAGGATCGGAGAAGACTTTCCGGTGGTTATGGGCAGCAGAGAGTTTTTGTGCGAAAAAGGTGAGTTCAGACCCCCTTTTCTCTTAACTCAGTCTGCACTCACTTCGGTGTCTCTGCACTCACTACTGAGTTCAGTGAGTTAAGACTGAGTTAAGAGAATTGTATGTCTGCACTCACCTCCTAACCCTCTCTATTACTACTACAACCAACTACTGAGTTCAGTGAGTTAAGAGAATAGTAGAAAAACATAAAAAGGGGGTTTTACATAGGAATAGGGAGTATAGGGGTATGTAGATAGGGCTTTTTGGAGATGTTACCGATTTTCTGCACTCACTGCACTCACCTAACCCCAAAGTAGAGAACGAAACAACATTTTTAACATTTCAAGATATGTGGGACTACAACGAAAACGAAAACAGAGACAGAAATAAGTCTTGCTTAGGCATCACCTTGGGAGCGATAGTGCTCTTCGCCCTCGTGGCTGTCGGAATGGTCGGTTGCCCTCGCTATGAGGTGTACTATCAGCAGATGACGGGGCAGGCGGAGTTTGCACGAGCCGAGCAGAATAGGCGCATCAAGATAGAGGAGGCTAAAGCCAACCTCGAAGCGGAGAAGCTCAACGCTCAGGCGGAGATAGAGCGGGCAAAGGGTGCAGCGGAAGCAATCAGGATAGAGAATGGAAGCATCACCCCCACCTACATCCAGTACCTTTGGGTGCGTCAGCAGACCGCTCTCAATGAGAAGACGGTAATCTATATCCCCACCGAAGCGAACCTTCCCATCCTTGAAGCAGGGAGGGGAGCAACGGCACCAACGGCACCAACGGCACCAATGCCTGTAATCACAAAAACAGATAAAAAGAAGACTGAGTTATGATCAACGAAAAGTACTTGGAGAAAAAACTGACGGAGGGGCTTCACGCTCTCGGTGTGTGGTGCGAGAAGTACACAAACCCCTTCAAGACCGGCTATCCCGATCGGATATGCATAGAGAAGACCGGGAAGGTCTCCTGGGTGGAGGTGAAGACTCCCGGGGAGAAGCTCCGTCCCCTGCAGGAGGAGCGCAAGCGTGAGCTGGAGTGCTACGGTTGTCCCGTCTACGTGGTGGACAGCGAGGAGGCTCTGCGCTCCGTGCTGGACCACTTTTCGCCGGCCGTGAGTACGTGTGTAGTCGAGTCAAGCTCGGATGAAATAAAAACCGCCACTATAGCAGGAGTTCAGCGGCGCTTCAAGGAGTGGGAAACCAGTCGCATGCGCTCAGAGTGTGACCTTGGAGATGGGGCTTTCCTCGTGGCAAGTGTGATACTTTGCCCTCTCGGGGATCCCGATGAACTCTATGAAACTATCATCTATCTGGAGCGTTACGATGACGACAAGCGGCTTACCGAACGGAAGCAGCTCAAGCACGCTGCCTTTAGCAACATCTGGGATGCCGTCCTGTACTGCGAGACGGTAGACCTCGGAGAAACCGAAACAACTAACGAATAATGAATAATTGAGACTATGAGAGAGAAAGAATGCTACTGCGTGACCTGTGACAAGGAGTTTGACTCACTTGGAATCGCACGCCATCGTGCAATGCACCGTGACAGAAGGGAGAACTGCACCATAGTATACAAGAACGGGGAGAAAAAGGTTCACGCTTTTAATAAAAAGAAACATACGGCAAGCTTATGAGACCGGAAGATAAGATCAGAGAAGAGATAGAGAAACTCAAAAAGGATGACCGGATACAGGGGTCACCGGCAAATGTCTTCATCAATGCCCCGCTGGCTCTCATCCAGATGGGGATAAAGGGACAGATCGACGGACTTCAGACGGCACTACGGATAATTGAAGAGAGCGTGGACGAAACAACAAACGAGTAAAGAGATGGAAATCTATACAACAATGGAGCCCTACGAGCTCGCTGAAAATGTCTCCGATCAGAGGGAGGCATGCGACATCTGCGTTGAAATCTTACATCAATGGAACCTCCCTCAGGAAATGTACGAAGAGATCTTGGAAGAGATCCCAGAGGATGCTATCAAGCAGTACCTTCGGAAGACTGAGACAAATGGAAAAGGATCATCGGGAGAGCCTGACAGAGATACTGAAGAATAGCAGGAAAACCAAGAATGAATGACAAAGCTATGGAGAAGAAATACGAACTAACTAACGACGAAAGAGATGTGGTCGGAGGAAATGGATTTCCGACATCTCTACATCGCATAAAAGCGCTCAGAGACTTTGAGTGCAGCGGCATTCAAATTCGTACCGGAGACCTCGGTGGCTACATCGAGAGTGAGGACAACTTGGCTCACGAGGGATCCTGCTGGGTCTTTGACGATGCCAAGGTCTTTGACAACGCAAGGGTATACGAAGATTCCTGCGTATCGGAATCAGCCGAGGTAAGTGCATATGCCGAGGTATATGGTCAGGCTATAGTGTCTGATCAGTCAGTCGTTAGCGGATATGCCAAGGTCTATGGGGAAGCAAAAGTATCTGATATGGGATTCGTCATTGGTCACTCAGACGTTTCCGGGGACGCAGGTGTTGCAGGTACGTCAACAGTGGATGACTCCATTGTTAGTGACTCTGCCTATATCACAGGGGATTCATACATAAGCAAAGGTGCCATTGTCCGTGGAGATGCCATTGTCAGTGGTAATGCGATAATTCACGGAGATGCAGTCGTCGAGGAGCGTGGAGATTTCATTGTCTTCGACATTTGGTGGAGCGCTAAAAACGAACGCTACACTTGGACTAGGTCAAATAACAAATGGAACAACTGGAACGGTGCAATCACTGCCGAGGAGATGATCACCAAGGGGTATGAGGACAGCCCCACCTCAGGGCGTAGATATGAGGAGATCGTGAGGTATGTAAACGGGATAAGAAACGAGGAGATATGATACTGACAGCTAAGAAAGGGACAGCCTTTGAGCAAGCGCTCAAGGCTCTATATGACAAGCACATCAAGAATAAGGAGGAGGCTATAAAGGTCCTGACAGCCTACTACGGCGTTAATCCGTTAGAAATGACATCAGGCTGGGGCTACGGACGCACAGGGATGATCCTTGGTATAGAGATGAAGCCTATATACGTACCAAGGATGCTGAAGAAAGGTGTCAAGGAATACATCGGAGGACTCACCGTCGACCGGCGTACAAAAGTCGGTCGGGAGTTCCTTGCCCACTGGGAGACGCTCGACTGCGCCAAGGGTCTCTCCGGAGAGAGCCTCGAGCAATTTGGGATCTACACTCTGGATCCTGACACTCGCAAGTATGTCTACTGGGGAGTAGACAAGACTGACAATGGCTTGTACTGCTTAGAGGTCGGCGAGTATGCAGTGCGCCGACTGACGGACGACGCAAGGGCGATGATGACGATAGACCTATGAAGCTGAGAGAAAGGATAATCGAGGAGGTGAAGGAGATTAAGGCTGAGCCGCTGATGTAGAAGACACCCGCAGCCATTGACCTCGTAGAAGATAATTACCCCGAGGTGCTGGACTACATCTCCCAGGAGGGGAGGATAGCGGGGCTTTTGCGCGTGCTGGAGCTCCTCGACAACAAGGAAGAGAGTGAATTCTGAGACCTGATAACTAACACAACCAAAACACGATAGAGCTATGTACAAGATAACAATAGTAGGTCCAGGCAACGAGCTACAGATTCCT
>OBRT01000388.1_pt1 | contig 11361 bp, 8 predicted proteins | sample 1494891 | NCBI WGS metagenome assembly OBRT01 (sample SAMEA3360688, study PRJEB22359) | human gut metagenome | biome: ENVO:urban biome; feature: ENVO:human-associated habitat; material: ENVO:feces | place: Bangladesh | collected 2011 | reverse complement strand
CTCAACTTGGTCACAAAGAAGAGGTAAGAGATAGTATAAGAGATGAGGTACAAGATAGAATTCTTCTCCTACTGGCACTGCGGCTCCGGACAGACTGCAGGTGCCGATGTGGACGAATTAGTGGTCCGGGATGTGAGTGGTCTCCCCTTCGTCCCCGGCAGGACACTGAAGGGGCTTCTCCGCGAGGCTGTCGCCAATATCCTCCTCCTCCGCGGAGGCGAGGAGGGATCGGTGGAGGAGCTCTTCGGCAGCGAGAGCCGGCAGGGGAGGCTCTACTTCACCAACGCCTCGCTGAGTGACGCCCTGCGCCGGAGCCTCCTGACCACGCCGGACATCGACCCGGAGATGCTCTACCGCTCCCTCTCCTCCACCGCCATCGACGAGCGGGGGGTCGCCAAGGAGCACACCCTTCGCCGCATAGAGACTGCGATCCCCTGCACCCTCTACGGCGAGATCACCGGAATCGGCTCAGCGGAAGAGAAGGCGCTCCTTGAGGAGGCGCTCAAGTATGTGAAGCGCCTGGGACTGGGCAGGAGCAGAGGCTATGGCCGCTGCGAAATATCAAGAGTAGACGACTGACTATGGAGACCCTAAAGCTCAAGTGTACACTCCTCTCCGACGTGGTGCTGCGGGACACCCCGACGACAGAGGGTAAGGCTCAGACGCTGACCTTCATCCCGGGGAATAACTTCCTCGGCGTGGTAGCAAGGAGCCTCTATGACAAGGAGGACGAGCGCACGCACCTCATCTTCCACAGCGGGAGCGTTCGCTTCGGCGACGCCCATCCCGGCATCAACGACATCCGGGGCGTGAAGGTCCCGGCCGCACTCTTTTACCCCAAGCTGAGCAGCATCGAGCAGGAGAGCTACGTCTACCACCTCATCCCTGACCTCTCAAGGCTGAGACAGAAGTCCCTCAAGCAGTGCCGCAGCGGGTACTACGCCCTTGACGGCAACAGGGGGACAAGGGTGAGCATCCGGAAAAACTTTGCCATCAAGTCCGCCTACGACTCGGAGAAGCGCCGCTCGCGTGACGAGCAGATGTACGGGCTGGAGTCTCTCTGCGAGGGACTGACACTCTACTTCTCCGTAGAGATAGATGACGTGGCGGCGCGCTACAGGGACGAGATCATGGAGGCGCTGGTGGGGGAGCACCACATAGGCCGCTCAAGGACGGCTCAGTATGGGCGGGTGGAGATCGCCCCCTGCGACTACAAGGAGCCGCTCAGCGGCGACCACGCCGTAGAGGTGCGAGGAGGGCGCTGCGTGGTGGTCTATGCCGACTCTCGGCTGATCTTCCTCGATGCCGAGGGGTACCCCACCTTTCGCCCCACGGCAGCAGACCTGGGGCTGGGGTCGGGCGAGATCCTGTGGGACCTCAGTCAGGTGCGCACCTTCCGCTACGCCCCGTGGAACTATACCCTCCACGCCTACGACACCGATCGGTGCGGGATCGAGAAGGGGAGCGTCCTCGTCGTCAGGACCGACGTCCGCGACCTCCGCACATCCTATGTGGGGTGTTACCGGAGTGAGGGCTTTGGGCGGGTGATCTACAATCCTGACTTCCTCTCCGCCGACTCCTCGGAGGGGAGGAGCCGCTACACCTTTACCCGCGAGAGGGAGGAGACGGAGCCGGGCGAGAGCCGGGTGGCGAAGCCATCGGTGCTGACCGAGAGCGACCGGCAGCTGCTGACGGTGCTCCGGAGGAAGAGCAGTCACAGCAGGAGGATGCACCGGGTCTACGACTTAGTCAACAACTTTGCCAGGGAGCATGCGAGGCTCTTCATGGGAGACCAATTCGCCTCCCAGTGGGGCTCCATACGCAGTCTCGCCATGGTACACAAGGATGCAGATGCGCTGATCGAGGCGATCGAGGGCTACCTCAATCACGGGGTGGCCAAGGAGAAGTGGGAGAAAAACGGACGCCGGAGCATACTGATCGACTTCCTGAGCAGGGAGGCGGCAGTGCCGGAGTCAGAGAGCAGCTTCCAGGACCTGGTTATCAACCTCGCCTCCACGATGGGCAAGAAGAGCTCTAAGGACAACTAAGCAAACTCTCCAGAAATTATGGCATATACACTCTACCCGATCCGAAACATTGCACGGATCACCATAGAAGCAGACAGCCCGCTATCCATCAGCAGTGGAGAGAAGAGTCCCCTGACTGATGCGCCGGTACTGCGGGATGTCCACAGACTGCCCTTCATCCCCGGCACCTCACTCGCCGGGGTGATACGCCACGCGCTCCCCTCTGAGGAGCTGCAGCAGACCCTGATGGGCTGGCAGTCCCCCACGAGTGGCGAGGGATCGCGCCTCATCATCAGCGAGGCGAAGATCCTCGACAGCAGGGGCAGGGCGGTCGACGGCATTGCCCCGATAGAGGAGGACCCGCTCCTGGAGGCGTACAGCACCCTGCCGATACGTCAGCATGCGCGCATCGGGCACAGAGGCGCCACGGAGATGAGGGGAAAATTTGACGAGGAGGTGGTGCTGAAGGGGACACGCTTCTGCTTTGACATGGAGCTGATCTCCTCGGTCGAGGAGGCGGACTCGTCAGACGAGGCACTCCTCCGGATCATCGACACGATCGACTCGGACCTCTTCCGCATAGGCGGGGGGAGCCGCAAGGGCTTCGGCAAGGTACGCGTCGTGCAGGCGCTGCACCGCCGGCTCGACCTCCAGCAGCCGGAGGAGCTGTCGCTCTACCTCGCCAAGTCTTCCTGCCTGAGCGCGGAGTGGGAGGGCTTCGCACCCTATACCCCGAGGGAGATCGAGGAGAGGGAGAGCGACAGATACCTCCTCACACTCCGCCCGGTGGACTTCATCTTCTTCGGCTCCGGCTTCGGGGATAGTGATGCGGACAAGCGGTATGTGACCGAGCAGCAGATCGTGTGGGAGGGAGATCGCGCCACGATCATCGATGCGGAGCAGATGATCCTGATACCGAGCTCGTCGGTCAAGGGGGCACTCTCTCACCGCACCGCCTTCCACTACAATAAGCAGCAAGGCATAGCCGCCGACAATCTGCCTGAGGGAGCCGCCATCGAGGACTACATCGGGGAGAAAAACGGCGCCGTTGCCCTACTCTTCGGCACCGCCGGGGAGGAGAGCGGAGAGGGATGCAGCAGAGGGCACGTACTCTTCTCAGACGTGCTGCTCAAGCGACCGGAGGCGACCGAGGACCATGTATTCAATCACGTGCGGATCGACCGCTTCACAGGCGGGGCAGTCAGTGGAGCCCTTTTCTCCGAGAAATCCGTCTATGCTGCGGAGGAGGAGATCACCATGGAGATCACGATCGACAAGCATGCGCTGGAGAGCGAGGATCGGGATCGAGTCCATGACGCACTCTCGGCCCTTGAGAGTGCGATGAAGGATCTCTGTGGTGGTATGCTGCCACTGGGAGGCTCAGTGACGAAGGGGAACGGACGCTTCTACGGGTCCATCACCAAGAATGGAGAGACAATCTATGAGTACGATAGAGCTTAAGGAGATCGACACGACGATCGCCTACGAGGGATACCTCTGGATGAGCAATGCAGACAGGGCCGTCGAGTACCACTACGACAGGCCGTTGGATACCGCCCTGCTCGACAGCGTCAACCCCTTTGTCAAGGAGGGCTACCTCTACAGCAGGGAGGAGGGGATCTCGATCAGCATCAAGTACATCGACGGACGCTATCTGGTGAGTAAGCACCGGGTGGATGAGAGCGACTATGAGGATCCGGAGGTGGAGAGCCTGCAATTGGTTGCGCTGAGGATGTCGAGGCCACATGTAAAGTTTCTCCGCTACTGGAGAGAGGAGGAGGACCCGGCCTGCCTCGGTATGGGGGTGCTGGTCTTTGACCACATCGCTTTTGTCGGATTTGAGGATTAAAGAGCACAGAGTATAGGCTATGGCAGTAGAAGCACCTTTCAATTTCGTACCCCTGTCCGACCGGGTCTATCTCCCCGACTGGGCAGATCAGATCTCGCACGACATCCCTTTCTCAGACGGGGTGAGCGGGGTCATCAAGCTTACGATCACGACAGAGTCTGATCTCTTCATCCGCAACGGTCAGACCAAGGAGGCAGAGGACAATCGCTTCAGCCGAGTCAAGGGGCGGAGCTTCATCCCCGCCACCTCGATCAAGGGCGAGGTGCGCAGCCTGCTCGAGCTCATGAGCTTCGGCAAGATGAGCGTAGACCCGAGGACAAAGTTTGCTCAGCGCGAGTGGGACAATGAGAAGCTCTATACGCTAAAAAAGGAGCAGCTGAGGTTTCAGTGCGGCTACCTCAGGATGCGCGACGGGAGATATGAGATCGAGGACCACGGACACCCCTTCCGCATCAGCCACAAGGAGATAGACGACCTGCTCGGCGAGACGGTGATGGAGGATCACTTCTCGGAGCATAGCAAGATCAACCTCAATAAGGAGGTGATCGAGGGGGGCAAAACGTACGACCCCAAGACCGCCGCCTACAAGTACCACCTCCTGGAGGGGTGGAGACTGGACGACCACTTCTTCACATCTGTGGAGGGAGGCAACGGCAAGAGGGTGGTCCACGATGAGGAGGGCCCGATACGGGGGGATATCGTCCTGACCGGTCAGCCGGATAAGTGGAAGGAGGAGCGGGCAAAGAACGCTGGGAAGTACTACGAATTTGTCTTCCCCTCCGAGTCGACCGCGGCCTATCCCCTCACTACGGAGGAGCTGGAGCACTACGAATTTATCTACCAAGACTCGGACGACTGGACCCACTGGAAGCCGCAGCTGAGAGAGGGAGAGAAGGGGATCCCCGTCTTCTTCCGCACAGACGGACGGCAGATCAAGGACTTCGGTCTCGCCCTTCTCTACAAGCTTCCGTACGACAATACGCCCGCCGACCTCCTGCCCGCCGAGCACAGGGAGACAAAGCCCGACCTGGCGGAGTGCCTCTTTGGCTACACCCGCCAGACGGATAGTCTCAAGGGACGGGTACACTTCGGCAACGCCTTCTCCGACGATGCTCAGTCCGGAGACGAGGTGACATTAGTGCTGGCCTCCCCCAAGGCCTCCTATTACCCGATCTATATCGAGCAGCAGGGAGCGCAGGGCAAGACCCTCGACTACAAGACCTACAACGACGGGCGGCTCGCCGGATGGAAGCGGTACCACGTGAGAGATGGCCTCTGGCAGGCCAAGACGGGTAGTGCCGACACCGACTCCACGCTGACCCCGATCCGTAAGGGTGCCACCTTCTGTGGGGATGTGGTCTTCCACAACCTCCGCCCCATAGAGCTGGGCGCCCTGCTCTCCGCCCTCACCTTCCACGGCAGTGACGGCTGCTATCACCAGCTGGGGCAGGGGAAGTCCTACGGCTACGGACGATGCCGCTACGAGGTGCAACTGACGGGCGAGGAGCTCCGGGAGGCGGGTTACTATATGGGGCTATTTGAGCTGGAGATGGACAAGAGTCTCGGGTCCTGGATCAGCACACAGCAGATGCGGGAGCTCTTTGCCATCTCCGGGAACCCCGTCTCGAGGGACAGTCACCACTATATGAAGCTCTCCGTCTCACCTAATGTCAACGACTTTGCCGACGCCAAGAAGAGCAAGTCCTACCTCCGTCGCTACAGCGAGGAGGTGACTCCAGCCATGCCGGAGTCCCTCTCGGAGGGAGTCAGAGAGCAAGAGGAGCGGAAGCGGCTCGACCGGCTCACGGAGCAGTGCGAGGCTCTCCTGCAGGAGGCAGACACGCTTGACCCCGCAGCGGGCGAAGAGAAGCTCACCGAGGTCATCAAGAGCCTCCGCGACGATCTCGACCACCCCGCAGTGCAGGCCCTCTCGGAGAGGATGCAAGCCAAGTGCGAGGAACTGAGGCAGCGACAGGAGCAGCAGGAGAGAGAGGAGAGAGCATCGGCCGCCTATACCGAGGGACTGGCTGCCACTCTAAGCCCCGACAAGTCTTGGAAGGCCAATCTCCATGCCATCAAGAAGTGGCTCACTATCACTGCCGAGAGAGAGGGGCGAGACACACTCAACAGCGAGGAGCTGAGGCTGGTGATCGATACCTTCCAGCAGATCTACGATGGCGCCAAGAAAAGAGACAAGAAGGAGTGGCACGGCAAGGGCATCCGGAGGGAAGTCGCGAAGGAGCTCGGCGAGACCCAGATGCAGCAGATCTTTGACTCTCTAAGGATAGAGTGACCCATGAGCAAGACAATCGTATCGATCCTGAGCGAGCACCTGGTCCCCAACCTTATCTTCATCAGGGAGATGGAGGGGACCTACTCCGACCTCCTCTTCATCACCACGCCGCTCATGGAGCAGCGCCGTAGCGGCATCCACCTTGAGACGGCGCTGGGGCTGGAGCCGGAGAGCGTCAGGCGAGTGGTGGTCCCCAATGACAACTACAGGGCGATCCTCAAGGAGCTCGAGGCGGCGGACCTGCCCGAGGGGCAGGAGTACTTAGTCAATATCACCGGCGGGACCAAGATGATGTCCCTCGCCGTGGCGCGATACTTCGACCGGTACGACTCACACCTCGTCTACGTCCCTCTCGGCACCAACGTCTACTACGACCTCTCCTCCGAGGAGCCGTACGCCATCACCTACCGAGTGACCCTCAAGGAGTACCTCACCCTCTACGGTCTGCGCTACGAGTGCGACAACAGCCTCATCCACGGGCAGCACGAGCCCTTCTACACCTTTAACTACATGCGTCAGAAGGACTTCGTCATACCGTGGCGCTACACTCATGCCAATGAAAATGACAGGCTGGAGCCCACCGAGCGACGCTATATGGCGGGAGAGTGGCTCGAGGAGTACACCTACCTGCGGATCAAGAGAGACTTCCTTCTGAGAGACGAGGACATCGCCAAGTCGGTCAAGATCTATCGAGACGACTCGGCACATAACGACAACGAGCTCGACGTCACCTTCGTCAGAGAGAACGCCCTCTACGTGATCGAGTGTAAGGTGACGATGTATGGGTATGGCAAAAATCCAAAGGAGACGGTGGAGGAGTACCTCTACAAGCTGGCCGCCATCAGCAAGGACTTCGGACTCCGAGTGAATTCCTACCTCTTCACCCTCCACAAGATCGGGGAGATGCCCCAGGAGACGCAGGATAATATCAGGAAGCGCATGCGCATACTCGGCATCCGGGGCATCGTGGACGGACAAAGACTGGCGGATAAGAACGTAGACCTATAGAGCAATGGACAGCAACAGATCCCGTAAGGTATTCATCTCCATACTGGGGACCGGCAACTACAACCTCTGCAGTTACCGGCAGGGCGACTTCACCAGCACCAAGACACCCTTCATACAGGAGGCAACGCTCGACTTCCTCCGGGCGCGTAGCGAGTGGAGCCCAACCGATGCCGCCTACATCTTCCTCACACCCACGGCCAAGATTTCCAATTGGCAGGCAGAGCCAATCGACATATACGTCTCCCACGAGGTCAAGAAATACGCCGGTCTTGAGCCGACGCTCAATCAGATGAACCTTCCCTTCCCCGTGGTGCCGGTCGATATCTCGGAGGGGGGAGACGAGGAGGCGATCTGGTCCGTCTTCCGCTCCATCTACAAGCAGATCCACGAGGGCGACCGACTCTACATCGACATCACCCACAGCTTCCGCTACCTGCCGATGCTCCTCCTCGTACTCACCAACTACGCCAAGGAGCTGAAGGGTGCCGAGGTGGTCAGCATCACCTACGGCAATTGGGAGGCCAAGACAGAGCCCAAGACAGAGCCCAAGCCGTTAGTCGACCTGGGTGCACTCATCGAGCTGCAGGACTGGACTATGGCGGCAGGCGAATTTCTCCGCAATGGTCGCGCCTCCGGGCTGGCAGAGCTGACAAAGGAGAGAGTTACCCCCATCCTGAAAGCGACAAAGGGCAAGAGCGAGTCGGCCAAGGGCCTCCGCAAATTGGTAGATAAGCTGACGACAGTATCGCAGGACCTCACCACCATCAGGGGCAAAGAGATCTTGGAAGGGAAGATATTCAAGGAGCTGGACAAGTACACCCACGGGCTGGATGCCGGTCTCATCACGCCTATGGTCCCGCTCATCGAGAAGATCAAGGACTCCTTCGGAGACTTTGACACCAAGCCCTCTGTGAGCAACGGCTTTGTCGCTGCCCGCTGGTGCTACCGGATGCAGCTCTATCAGCAGAGCATCACCATACTGCAGGAGACGATGAAGGCCTACGTGGCTGCGAGCCACGGCTACCCCTCCGAGGAGGAGTACTACACGGAGCTCGCCGCTAAGGCCTTTATAATAGCCAAGGAAAGCATCTCCGAGGATGAGTGGCGGCTGGGCGAGAGCGACCCCACCGATAGAGAGAAGAGGGCGGAGGTCGTCAGGCAATACCGCGACGGCTCAGCCGTGAGAGAGCTACATCCGCTATATACCGAGATCGGTCAGTTGCGCAACGACTTCAATCACGCAGGGTTCCGACGCAATGCTGTCAATGGGAGAGACATCCCCGGCAGGATAGAGGAGCTGATCAGCCGCACGGAGGAGGTGCTGAGGGGTAAGCAAGCCATCGAACCACTCCCGACACAGTCCCCCGGCGCTCCTCTGCTCATCAATCTCTCCAACCACCCCTCCGCCGGCTGGGGAGCACGGCAGAGAGAGGCAGCGGAGATGTACGGGGAGATAGAGGATATGGACTTCCCCGCCATCCCGCCGGTGGCCGGAGAGAGAGAGATCACCGACCTCGCCGAGGAGTATGTCGCCCGGATCGAGGAGAGAGCCGAGACGAGAGACGTCACGGTACACATTATGGGAGAGATGACCTTCTGCTACGCCGTCATCACGAGGCTTCAGCCGCTCGGCATACCCTGCATCGCCTCCACCACGAGGCGACAGGTCACGGAGACAGCAGATGGTGTGAAGGAGGTCCGCTTTGACTTCGAGACCTTCCGCAAGTATCCCGGGGCATAAGAGTAGAGAGTGCGAGTGAGATGAGTACAGAGAAAGACTTCGTCCTGACAGAGGACCAGAGCAAGGCACTCCGGCAGATCCGCAACTTCGTCGCCGACGACTCAGCCAGGGTGCTGATCCTCTCCGGCTACGCCGGCACCGGCAAGACCACGCTGGTACGGATGGTGGTAGACCGGCTTATGGAGGAGGAGAGCCTACCATTCGTCCTCCTCGCCTCCACCGGCAGGGCAGCCAAGGTACTCAGCGACAAGGTGGGCGCCAGCCGTCACATAGAGGATCAGCCCACTGAAAGCCAGATACTCAACACGAGGTTTGCCACCACGATCCACCACTTCATCTACAGCTTCTCCGGCTTTGACAAGGACATTGACAAGATGCTGGAGGAGATCGAGAGAGGTGGCGGAGAGGTGGATCATACAGGCGACCTGCTCCTGCAATTTGGGCTACGTGCGGGAGAGGATATGCATTGCCCCCTACTCTACATCATCGATGAGGCCTCTATGGTCTCCGATGTCCCTCCGAGAGATCCCACTCAGGCCACCTTCGGCAGTGGACGACTACTACAGGATCTGCTCAACTGCAACCCCCTCGGGAAGTTTATCTTCGTCGGTGACAAGGGCCAGCTGCCTCCCATCGGTCAGGTAGACTCCCCCGCCCTCTCTACGAAGTACTTCCAGGAGACCTTTGGTATAGAGTCGGAGAGTGTTGAGCTGACAGAGATAGTCCGCCAGGCCAAGGACAATGACATCATCGTGGCGGCGGAGAAGGTCCGGCGACTCTACGAGAGCCCTCCCGCCGTCAAGTGGGGCTCGCTCCCCCTCAGGCACCACAAGGACATCGAGCTGGTCGGCAACCAGATCGAGCTCGTGAATAGGTACATCGCCGAGATCCGGGACAGAGACTACGCCGGGGCGACTATGATCTGCAGGGCCAATAAGCGGTGCAGTCAGGTCTCCGGTCTCGTCAGACCCGCCCTGGGATTTACCGACCCGCGTCTGATGGTGGATGAGCTGCTGCTGGTGACGCAGAATAACCTACCCAGCGGGCTGAGGAATGGAGACCTCGTCAGGGTCACCGGCATCGGTCGGCGCGAGCAGCGAGCCTGCCTCACCTTCCTCACCATCGAGGTCTCGGAGCTCACCTCCGGGCAGGTCTTCAGGCTATTCCTGATCGAGGACATCCTCTACTCCGGGCTCAGCAACCTCGGCAAGCAGGCACAGAAGGACCTCTTCATCGACTTCCATAAGAGGATGCGAAAGAGAGGCATACTTCAGGGATCAGATGAGTACAAGGGGCAGATGTTCACCGACCCCTACCTCAATGCCCTCCGTGCGGTCTACGGGTATGCGATCACCTGCCACAAGTCACAGGGCGGTGAGTGGCCCCACGTCTATGTAGATATGCCGCGCAACATCACCCTCGAGGCCACCCCCGCCAGCTACCAGTGGGTCTACACCGCCATAACACGAGCCGGCGAGCGGCTCTTCCTTACCGACGACTTCTTCATCAAGTAAGGGGCGATGGAGAAAAATGCCCAAAAAGCGCAAAATTGTAAGGTGGAGATGGCACGTTATACAATCAATTCAAAAAAACCTTTGTATATTTGCACTCAGAGGTACATGTTTTCCCTCAAAATTTTAGGGTTCTGCGGTTGTTTTGGTCGTAAAGGGCTCACATACAGATCTTCACAGATTTGACCCTCGCAGACCATATTCCATTAAAACAAGGATTAAGACGCAGGTCTTTTCTGCTGTGTCGACTACCTTTCCGCCGTCTCGCAGACCATATTCCATTAAAACAAGGATTAAGACACCCGTGGTGGTTGCTATCAGCTCAAGGTTGTACTCTCTCGCAGACCATATTCCATTAAAACAAGGATTAAGACGATTCCTGTTCTAACCAATTGAGCTACTTGCGAATATCTCGCAGACCATATTCCATTAAAACAAGGATTTGAGATCCGAGGCAGGTTGTCCGACCCGTCCGACCCGTCCGACTTGTCCGACTTATCCCCGCAGACCAAGGCATCACCTAATACCGGTAAAAGAATTCTCTAATACCGATATTAGTGATCTCTAATATCGGTATTAGATTTCGCCCCTATCCGCCAAGGGCAAAAGCTCTCAGCGATAGCCCCTTGTCGGAGAGCGCTCTCGGGGGGCTATTAGACCGGAGCGGGCACCCCTTTACGGGTGCCCGCTTCATAGCCACAGATAGAGGGGCGCAGCCCCCGATGACCCGTGGACCATACATCGTATACGACCTCGACCCCGCCAGGGTGTCGCACTGATTGCCTGACCGGTAAGTGCAACACCCTGGCGGGGTCGGTTTGGAAAGGGAATATCTGCTCGGCGACCCGCAAGGGGTCGAGGGGGAGGGGCGGGTCTTGGCACATCGGTCACCGCTTCGCGGATGACCGATGCCTATGGAGCGAGCACCCTTC
>OBRT01000387.1_pt1 | contig 11396 bp, 5 predicted proteins | sample 1494891 | NCBI WGS metagenome assembly OBRT01 (sample SAMEA3360688, study PRJEB22359) | human gut metagenome | biome: ENVO:urban biome; feature: ENVO:human-associated habitat; material: ENVO:feces | place: Bangladesh | collected 2011 | reverse complement strand
TCTTCAAGGGACCCTTCCACATCCCCCGCATGCTGACTAAGCTCATCCTCCTCGCAGAGGAACTCCTCGGAGAGTAGGTTCCTGAAATAATAAGAGAGGGCTGCATTGCTGAGACTTCAGTGATGCAGCCCTCTCTCTTTGTCACCGGGTGTACCGAAAGAGAGGTCCCCTCTCCTCTTCACCGGAGATAACCACATAGGTGTCAAATCGTAGCTCACCCTCATGGAGAACAATGATCCTACCGCCACGTGACAGCCCCTCATAGGCATCGATGCCGCTGACCCTGCCGTATCCGAGAGCGAGACCCTTGTAGAGGCCGATCGCATCATTGGAGTGATCGTGTCCGCAGAAGGCTCCCATAACCCCCTTCATCTCCAGCATGGTGCCGAATAGTCCACTATTGATCGCCGGGGAGTTGACATGCCACCGCATCTCGCCGACTGCCTCCTTATTGTTAGAGAGTGCGCTATACTCAGGGATGGGGATGTGGAAGAAGAGTAGGGAAGGGAGGGAGTCGTTCCCTATCTCCCTCACGGCCTCATCGTGGACTCGCCTCAGCCACTCTAGCTGGTCGTAGTGGATGATGTCGTAGTGGCTCAGGGACTGATCCTGGTAGTACTGCCCGGAGTCGATCAGGTAGAGGAGAGCCTCGGTGCTGTTTTCTCTTGATCCTCTAATTCTGAGTTGCTGGTTGCCTCTTCCGCTGATCTCTACCGGACCTCCCTTGCTCAGGCAGTAGGGAGAGTCCTCCAGGAGTGTATAGATGGAGTCCTTAGGGATCAGCTCCGCATCGTGATTGCCAAGCTCGACAGCATAGGGCTGACGCTCTTCTGTAAAGAAGTGTATGATACTCAGCCACCCCTCTGCTGCGGGCGCCCTAGTCACCACGTCACCTGTAAGTATGACTAAGTCCGGCTGCTCCCTCCAGATGATCTCCCTCAGGATGTCCAGCGTCTGAGCCTTACCTGGAGAGGTGGGATCCAAGTGTAGGTCGGTAAACTGCGCAATCCTGAAGGTCCCGTCCATACGGAATCGAAGAGTGTCGACCTGAGAATATAAGCAGGGTCGAAGGGCTATAAGCAGAAGAAGAGCGATGAGTGTTCTGCGCATATGTGTGGATCTGTCTGTGATTAGTACTCGGAAATAACTGCTCCAAGATAGCCATTCTTATGCATTTTTCTACAGGAGCAAATCTAAACCCGGTATTAGTCGCGACTAATACCGGGTTTAGTGTGCACTAATACCGGTAATAGAAAAGACGCTTATACTGCAAAGGATCCGGATCCATAGATCCGGATCCTTTTTTTTGTACCTCTCTCAGTTCGGCTAAGGCGAATTGGCAGCCCGGGATGACAATTTCTGGTCGTGTTGGCAGAGTATGAATAAAAATTAGAGCCCCCTGTGGATAGGTTACTCAGTTTGTTCGTCTGCCTACTTTACTGCCTATATGTGGTGCAACTCTTGATGTTTGAGGCCGATTTGTATCCCAATGAATTATTTATTGTTAGGTTTAGAAAGAAAGTTTTTGCCTATATTTGCATTGTGGCTGCACAATAATATGTGACTGCTAATTAGTATCCTTTATAGATCAAACCAGAACACTCGCAATGAAGAAATCTATCTATTCCTCACCTAAGAGGTGCGAGCGACCCCGGTGGATGGTGGGAGTACTCTCTCTCTCTCTCTCTCTCTCTCTACCGCTACTGATAACTCCGACACTTAGTGCGGCTGCTGATGTCGTGCCGGCGGAGTTGCCTGTGGTTCGTACAGAGGTCCAGAGCGACACCTTCGTCCTCACCGGTACCGTCGTCGATGATCAAGGAGAGCCCTTGATCGGCGCACGCATCAGCCTTGTGGAGAATACCTCCAAGGGCACCATGACCGACATCGACGGAGCCTTCCGCCTCCCGGGCGTCCAGCTCGGTCAGACGGCTGAGGTCGCCTTTGTCGGCTACAAGACTCAGCGCATCAAGCTCCAGAGCAGGGATGCACTCCACATCACCCTCCTCCCCGACAACGAGCTCCTCGACGAGGTAGTGGTGACCGCCTTCGGTACGGGGCAGAAGAAAGCCTCCATCGTGGGCTCGGTACAGACCGTCCGCCCCGGAGAGCTCAAGGTCCCGGCGACCAATCTCTCCACCTCCTTTGCCGGTCGTCTCGCCGGTGTGATCTCCGTACAGAGATCCGGTGCTCCCGGTGCCGACGGGGCAGACTTCTGGATCCGAGGGATCTCGTCCGTCAATCAGTCCTCGCCGCTCATCATCCTCGATGGGGTGCAGGTGTCAGCCGGTGATCTCAACGCACTTGACCCGGAGGTGATCGAGGGCTTCTCGATCCTCAAGGATGCGACCGCCACGGCGCTCTACGGATCCCGCGGAGCCAATGGTGTCGTCATCGTGACCACCAAGACGGGCGCCAACCTTGACAAGCCGGTCATCAATGTCCGCCTCGAGGGGTATATGAATACCCCGACGAGTGTTCCGCAGTTTGTCGACGGTGTCAGATATATGCACCTCTACAATGAGGCGCTCGGCAATCTCTCCACCGGCAACCTCCCCTATCCGACAGACAAGATCAAGGGGACGGAGCAGGGGCTCGATCCCTATGCCTTCCCCAACGTCATGTGGTACGACGAGCTCTTCCGTAAGGCGGCATTTAATCAGAAGGCCAATCTCAACGTCCGTGGTGGTAGCAAGAAGCTTAATTACTTCATGTCCGTCACCGCTGACCACCAGACCGGTATGCTTAAGCCTGTCAGCAAGGACTTCTACGACTACAATAACGAGCTGCAGTACATGCGGTATGCCTTCCAGAATAACGTCGAGCTCAATCTCTCTGAGACGACAAAGGTGGCACTCCGCCTCAATGCCCAGATCGGCTCTTCTCGCAGTCCACGTGAGAGCGTAGGGGATATCTTCGGTGCCGTAATCAACTCTAACCCTGTCGATTTCCCGATCCGCTTTGCACCCGATGAGATCACCCCTTACATCAAGTGGGGTACCATAAAGGTGGGACCGGCACAGATCCCCAACCCTATGGCCAATGCAGTCTCTGGGTATAATGATAACTTCAACTCTACCGTGATCGTTAATTTTGAGTTCAATCAGGATCTCAAGATGATTACGGAGGGGCTCCGCCTGACGGCGCTCGCGTCCTTCAAGAACTGGTCTCAGACCGTCGCTGGACGCTACCGGGATCACAATTTCTTCGAGCTCAATAACTATGAGCTACAGGACGACGGTACCTATCTCGTCACCCCGAAGCTCGTAGGTTCGGAGAATAACACCGATATGAAGTCTGCCGGTGGGACCAATGGTGATCGTACCATCTACTTCCATACCATGCTCCTCTGGGATCGTACCTTCGGTGATCATGCACTGGGTGCGATGCTGAATTACAATCAGGAGGAATACTCCACCAACGTCACCAACGACAACATCCTCAATAACCTCCCCCGCCGTAAGCAGGGTGTCGCCGGGCGCGTCACCTATGCCTATGCCAATAGGTATATCTTAGAGGCCAACTTCGGCTACAATGGGTCGGAGAACTTCGCTAAGGGTCACCGCTTCGGCTTCTTCCCCTCCGTCGCACTCGGATATAACATCTCTGAGGAGAGCTTCTGGGAGCCGATCAAGGACTATATCCCGCTACTCAAGCTCCGCGGATCCTATGGCCTCGTCGGAAACGACCGGATCGGAGGAGACCGATTTGTCTACATGGAGGATATCAATCTCAGCCACGGTGATCGAGGCTATACCACCGGCATCAATCAGGACTACTCCCTCAGCGGACCGAAGTACAATCGTTTCGGCAACCCCGGCATCACCTGGGAGGTGGGCGAGAAGCTCAATGTCGGATTTGACCTGCAGATCCTGAAGCCTCTCCGACTCAATGTCGACTTCTTCCGCGAGTATCGCCGCAATGTCTTCCAGCAGCGTGGGGCTGTGCCCTCCTATATGGGTACCGCCGATACCAAGATCTATGGTAACCTCGCCGAGATCAGCAATAAGGGTGTCGACCTCTCACTCGAGTACAATCAGCAGATCAATAAGGACTTCTTCATCAACCTCAGAGGTACCTTTACCTACGCTAAGAATAACGTCGAGAAGTGGGATGAGCCTGCCTTCATGGAGTATCCCGAGCTCTCCAATGTCGGACACAGCCTCAATACCTACCTGGCCCTCGAGGCAGAGCGACTCTTCATCGACAAGGCGGAGGTGCTCAACAGCCCGGAGCAGCAGTGGATGCCTCGTGATATCTCCGGCGGAGACATCAAGTACAAGGATCAGCCCAATGCTAAGGGGGAGTATGATGGCAAGATCGACAATAACGACCGGGTCCATATGGGCTACCCGACGGTACCGCAGATCATCTACGGATTTGGTACCAATATGCGCTACCGAAGTGTGGACTTCGGCATCTTCTTCCAGGGAGCTGCGCAGACCTCTATGATGCTCGGTGGCTTCCACCCCTTCGGCACACAGTACAATCGTAATGTCCTGCAGTTTATTGCAGACGATCACTGGAGTCCGGACAATCAGAATGTCTATGCCAAGTATCCCCGTCTCACCAAGATGGATATGACCAATAATACCCAGGCCTCCTCCTACTGGCTTCGTGACGGATCATTCCTCAAGCTTAAGAATGTTGAGCTGGGCTATAACTTCCGTAACGCTCGCCTCTACCTCTCCGGCATGAATGTCCTGACCTTCTCCAAATTTAAGCTCTGGGATCCGGAGCGAGGTGGCGGTAATGGTCTCTCCTATCCTACGCAGCGGACGTTCAACGTAGGCCTTCAGATGACGTTCTAATCACCTATCTGACTACACAGACAATGAATAATATATTTAGATCTAAGCACCTTATCGGGACTCTCCTCTCGCTGCTACTGCTGGGGACGGCACTCTCTTCGTGTCGCTTCCTCGACATCGTCCCCGATGGGACGGCAACGAATGAGGATGCCTTCAAGAACCCAATGGCGGCGAAGAAGTACCTCTATTCTTGCTACGGCTTTATCCCGAAGCCCTCGAGTGGTACAGGATCCATGGACTTCCTCTCGGGTGATGAGGTGGTTACCTCCTTTGCCCACGAGACACCCAATAAGTTTAATGAGGGGCTCTACACCTCCACGAATCCTATTCTCTCGTACTGGAATCAGCTTTTCGAGGGGATCCGCTACTGCTACACCTTGATCGATAATGTGGACCAGGTCCCCAATATCGACAAGCAGACGGCTGAGGACTACAAGGCTCAGGCCACCTTCCTCATCGGGTACTATCACTACCTCTTGATGCAGAATTATGGTCCGGTCATCCTGATCACCGGCGTCGAGGATGTAAATGCCAAGGCGGAGGACTTCAAGCCTCGCTCTACGATGGATGAGTGTGTGGACTTTGTGGTGAAGAAGCTGGACGATGCCGCCGGCCGCCTGCCGGAGCGCAGAGAGGGCGATGACTATGGTCTCGCCACCAAGGCTGCAGCCAAGGCGATCAAGGCTAAGCTCCTCGTGATGGCTGCTTCGCCTCTCTTCAATGGCTACCAAGGTGTCGCCGGACTCAAGAATCCCGATGGCACTGCGCTCTTCCCTCAGGCCTTTGATCAGACCAAGTGGGACAAGGCTTATACTGCCGCTGTGGATGCGGTGCAGGCTGCCGAGGCTGCCGGCCACAAGCTCTATGTGGCGCAGGAGGGTACGCTCGCCAATATCAAGGAGCCGCAGGATCCGGTACAGCGCTCACTCCGCCTCTCCCTCCTCGACCGGGATATGTCCACAGAGACTGTATGGGGAGATACTCGCGGACAGGGATACTATGACATCCAGTCCAAGTCAGCTCCCTGGTCGCATAACGCCAATAACAACTGGCTCGCGTGGGGCGGTGTCTGCCCGACACTTGCGATGATGGAGCGCTTCTACACCGCCAATGGTCTTCCGCTGGCGGAGGATCCGTCCTTCACCCCCGAGACAGACTGGTGGAGCCTGATGGATGCACCCGAGGGCTATGAGAATGCTGAGGGACAGATCCCCAACTTCCTCTACAATCGTGAGCCGCGGCTCTATGCCTGGACCACCTTCCACAACGGCTACTATGAGGTCGCAGGTACCATCTCCGGTACCAATTATGCCAAGGAGTATCACCGCGGCAAGGATGGTGCTAAGCTGGTGATGAAGCTTCGGCTTAACGACATCTCCGGTCGTCAGGCGGGGGAGTCTAAGCCGCGCGACAACGACTACTCTCCCGGTGGCTTCCTCAATAAGCGTCTTGTACACCCGCTGATGACTCCATCTAAGGGTAAGTACGACAATTACATCCACCCCATTGTGACTATTGCTGATCTCTACCTCCTCGCTGCAGAGTCCGCTGTGGAGACCGGTAAGCTCGCTGAGGCGAAGAGCTATCTCGACAAGATCCGCAAACGTGCCGGCATCCCTTCTGTCGATCAGGCGTGGGCTAAGGCTAAGCATCCCGAGAAGGCTCAGACCAAGGAGGGTATGCGCGAGATCGCCCGTCAGGAGCGGATGATCGAGATGTACCTCCTCAATCAGAACTTCTGGGATATGCGCCGCTGGCTCCTCGCTGAGAAGTACTTCTCTGTCAGCCCCTCCGGCATGAATATCATGACCGACGACCTACAGCTCTACACCAGACCCACCGTCCTCTCGGATGTCCGTCGTCGCTTCGTCGCTCCGACCAACTATCTCATGCCCTTCCCGCAGGGTGAGATCAATACTAACGCCAAGCTCGTCCAGAACCCCGGCTACTAATCCATAGTCAAAGAGTACATAAAGATATGAAACGAAAGTATAGCCTATGCGCTCTCGCTCTGATGGGGCTTGTCTCTGCCTGCGACACTCCCATGGGCATAGAGAAGCCTGAGGGGAGCATTACTCCCGGGACGATCAGCAATGTCCGGGTGGATAACTCCACCCCCGGCCATCTCGTCCTCCGCTGGGACAAGAGTGTCCCGGAGGGAACAGATCTCCTCTATGTGCGCGCTGAATATCACGATCCGTACTACAAGAAGGACATGGTCCGTCTCGGTAGCGCTCACGGGGACTCGATCATGATCCCCAATACCTATGTTGCCGGCGGTGAGTATTCCTTTAAACTCACGCCCGTCAGCTCTACGCTCAATGAGGGTACTACTACTACCGTATCCGGCACCTCCTCCCCGGTCGAGCCTGTCCGTACCCCCTCCGAGAAGGGAGAGGAGCTCAAGCTTACCCTCGACGACATTGCCACGAATGCTCAGGAGCCCAATGAGGGACCCATTGCCAATGCGATTGATCGCAATAAGGACACCTTCTTCCACACCCTATGGAGCTACGGCATTTCGGAGCATCACAATTTCCAATTCCGTGTCACGAAGCCCTGTATCGGAGTGGTCATCACGATCAATCCGAGACACAATGGGACCGGCTCCCTCGGCGATGTGCCTAAGGAGGTGCTTCTCTTTGTCTCCAAGGATGGCAACGACTGGACGCCCCTCCCCGGTGAGTACAGCTTCCCGCAGCCTAACGATCAGGACCAGGACGTGACCCTCTACCGCACGGATGGCGGTCGCTCAGCAGGTGAGCTGAGCAGCCAGGCCATCGTACTGCCGGAGGGTACGCAGTATGTCCGCTTTGACAACGTGAAGAATTACAAGGGCTCCGCTTTCTTTAACTTCTCCGAGATCTACGTCTACGAGGCTCTCTTCAAGGTCTACGACCGCGAGGCAGAGGGAAAGATGGTGATCGACGGTAAGGCTGAGCCGGTGCCCAATGCCAAGTAACATGGTCTGAGGAGCAGTGCTCCTCGATCTCCAGATGACTTGAGGCGTCTCCGGTGGTAGGTCTGTCTTACGACAGTTTCCCCGGGGGCGCCTCTTTTTTTACATTGATCTACACTACTTATGCGTCAAATACAGATAAGCCACCTGTGGTCAGCTCTACTGGCACTCCTGCTCCTGCTGCCCGCATGCAAGCAGGGCAGCAGGGATCCCGACAGCCCCGCCGCAGCGCCTACGATCACCCTCTCCAAGACGGAGCTGCTGATGCCCGGTCGTCAGTTTACGGATGAAGTTCCCCTCACCACCACCGGTACCTCCATCTCTGCCGAGGTGCCTGTCGAGGCACGCGACTGGCTCTCTGCTGCAGTTACTAAGAGCAGTATCAAGATCACCGTCAAGGCCAATCCCACCGAGAGTGAGAGGCGTGCAGTCGTGATCCTCTCTGCTCAGTCGGCGAGGGCGAGGCTCACGGTAGTGCAGGCCTCCATGGAGCCCTCCGTCGTCTCTGCTGAGAGTGCCTTCACGATACCGGGCAAGTCGACCGAGGACTTCCGTATCCCGGTGATCGCCAATGTCTCCTTTGAGGTATACATACCGGATGACGTCTCGTGGATAGTCTATAGAGGGGAGGTGCCACAGACCCGCACACTCGTGGAGGTGGAGAAGGGCGAGCGCACGCTGCTCTTTGCCACCACTAAGAACGAGTCGACGGAGCCTCGTCAGGCTACCATCACCTTCCGCACCAAGGGCGGAGGCAAGACCCTCTCCACCATCTCTGTTATGCAGAGCCCCTTCGGGGAGTACGATGGCAACTACGCGGGAGCCCTTGAGGACGACATCAAGCACACCCCGTCACGTGCTACCGCCTCCAATCCCGGTCAGTCTCCTGACGTGATCGAGAGATCATTTGATGGCGACTACGCCACCATCTACCACTCCACCTGGGCCAATGGCGCGGCAGATTACTTCCCCATCACGGTCGAGTACTTCTTTGACGGCACACACCCGGACATCGATTACATGGTCTACCACCCACGCAAGAGCGGTAACGACAATGGTAATCTCCGTGAGATAGAGCTATGGACTCGTCACGGAGGCTCGGCGGAGTACGTCCTACAGAGGACGCTTGACTGTGGAGGGACCAAGACGCCCACCCGCATCGACTTCCCCGAGACCCTTACGGGAGTAGAGGCGGTGAAGTTTGTCATCCTCTCCGGTGCAGGAGATGGTCAGGGCTTCGCAGCCATATCGGAGATGGAGTTTTATGAGAAGAGTGGCGCCAATCGCCTTCCGGAGGGTGTCTTCACCGATGAGACCCTCTCTGCCCTGCGACCCGGGGTCACGGAAGAGCAGATCTCGCAGATCTCTAATCCCCTCTACCACGATATCGCACTCCACCTCTTCCGGGGAAATTACCCGACCGACCTCCGCGTCCACGACTATCGCGCCTGGCCCGATCCTCACGTCCTGGCCCGACGAAATAAGAATAATCCGCTCAATCTCCTCGACAATCCTACCGGCGTCTCCGTCAAGGCGGGAGAGGAGATCTGTCTCTTTGTAGGCAATACCGAGGGGCGGAAGGTCTCTCTTCGGCTGATCGACTTCGACAAGCCGGGTGGTGACGGATATGGCAGTCAGAGCACATTCCCCTTGGTCGAGGGAGCGAATAAGATCATCGCACCCACCAAGGGGCAGCTCTACGTGCTCTATCACGCGGAGGACTACCGGTCAGCACCTGCGATCCGGATCCATCTTGCCACAGGCAGGGCACAGGGCTTTTACGACAGTACGCAACACTCTGTGGCGGACTACGAGCGGATGCTCTCTGCCGCACCGTCAGACGGATTCTTTGACATCGTCGGCGAGCGGGCACACCTGATCTTCCCCGTCTCGGAGTATCGCCGCTATGCTGCGGGCGAGAAGGGGAAGCGCCTTGTCGACCTCTACGATGATCTCGTGCGACGTGAGGAGACCTTCCAGGGGCACTACAAGTATGACCGTGCCAATGTCAATCGGGCTCTTTTCCACGTCATGTATCACGCATATATGTATGCTACGTGGTACCGCACAGCTTACAATGTCACCACCCTTGGCAATGTACTTGATCCCGATGAACTGAAGAAGTCCCCCTGGGGACCCGCTCATGAGATGGGTCACTGCCTGCAGGTGAGACCTAACCTCCTATGGGTCGGTATGACTGAGGTGACCAATAACCTTCAGTCGCTCAATATCCAGACCGCCTGGTGCGATGGACAGTCCCGTATCCAGCAGGAGTCGATGAGAGGAGAGGGCGGCTACTTCAATCGGTACGACAAGGCTTACGCCCTCGCTCACGTCGCCGGGCGCCCCTTCTGCCGTATCGGTGATGTCTTCTGCAACCTTGTCCCCTTCTGGCAGCTGCAGCTCTACTACTCCGGAGTCAAGGGACATCAGGAGGTCTATATGGACATCTATGAGAAGATGCGCCGTGCCACCATCCCGATGATGGACGGCAGCGAGGTGGCTCCCGAGGGTGCCTCTCAGGAAGAGGTGATCACCGACCCGGATAAGTCCAAGTCCCCCACCCGGGTGCTACGCGCTGATGGGGGGCATGTACAGGACAATGGCCTGCTCCAGCTCCGCTTCTACAAGCAGGTATGTGAGGTGGTGGGAGAGGACCTTACCGACTTCTTTGACTTCTGGGGCTTCTTCCGTACCTGTGATGAGGTCATCGATGACTATGGTGAGCAGAGACTTCGGATTACCGATGAGATGGTACGTAAGGTACAGGATGAGGTGAAGGCTCTCGGTCTCCCCAAGCCGACTATGCCCCTGCAGTACATTTCGGATGGCAATTGGCAGGTCTATAGGGACCGGAAGTCTCTTGTGGTAGGCTCGTCGGGTCAGATTGTCGATGGAGGGAAGGCCTTTACCCTCCCGTCAGACTGGAAGAATTATGTCGCCATTGAGATCTTTGATCCCAACGATAAGCTGATCGGCTTTGCCAATAACCCGGAGAAGATAGCGATCTCAGGGAGCTCGTCCATGACGACCGACTGCAAGGTCTACGTGGTTGACTATGCCGGCAGAAGGACTCCTGTGCCACTGAAGTAATGTCCTATGTCTTGTGGACGTTTTAGAGAGCATTCTTCACTTGGCGAAGCATAGAATAGGTTTACTCTCGGACGTGACACCAACCCCTGGGACTAACATCCTCCTGCTTGGGAGATGCCACCGTGACACCTCCCATAGCACGGCTGTGAGACGGCTGAGGTGCATATAGGAGATGGTTAGTACAGTGAGGAGACAATAGGAGACTCTACGAGACCTTGACCCCCCGCCGCGGTGGTTCCTTTGCCGCACCATACGTCATCCGGTCAGTCATGGTCGGGGTGTCTCATGGTTAGCTCGCATCAGAGGTGCGATCCTCAGAGGGTGTCTCGCCCGATGGGTTTCGGTACCATCGAGGCGGGGACGGCTGTTTTACTCTTTTAGCAGAAATGGGTACATTTGTGGGTGATGGTGCCATTGCGGCACCAGAACTGAGTGGATAATAACACCTTATCAATACGATTTCGTATGAAAAAAATTGTAACCCTCTTAGCAGGCATTGCATGTATGAGCCTGATAGGCATTACCGGATGCGA
>OBRT01000384.1_pt1 | contig 11478 bp, 7 predicted proteins | sample 1494891 | NCBI WGS metagenome assembly OBRT01 (sample SAMEA3360688, study PRJEB22359) | human gut metagenome | biome: ENVO:urban biome; feature: ENVO:human-associated habitat; material: ENVO:feces | place: Bangladesh | collected 2011 | reverse complement strand
CAGCTATTACTGCTTTTTTCAATTATGCAAGGTATAAACGCGGAGCCGCTTACAATTACTCAGCACCCATATAGTCATGAGTTGTTACGTTAATACTGTGAGTCAACGTGTATTATTAATAAAGTTTAAAGTGGTCAACTGTATTTTTTATAGTTTCTATCAGAATAATGCAATAGGCTTCAACTGCTTACGAAGCCGCTTTCATTGCTCTACGAAATAGGCTTCATTGACTATCGAAGCCGCTTTCATATTCCAAGGCTTTTCTATTCAAAGTTTTCAATAGGGGTGCTGAGTAGTTGCCTAAGGGGATTTGAACTTAAAATAAGCATAATAGGAGGCGATGATTAACCTTAATAGAAGCTAATGGTTAGTCTTAATAGAAGCTTGAATTAGCCCCAGCAGTTAACCCTGGATGGGAATAAGAGAGAAACGAATGTCTTTCTTCATTGTAAATATTTCCTTCTTGATTTTGCCAACTCGTTTTTAGTCGATGTAGCTCTCAAGAAATGGATTTCAGCATAAAAACGATTCTCTTTTTACAACTTTTCGCATCAAAGAATAATAGTAATGCTTTATTATAATCCCATGTCGTACGACAATAGTGTTGCAATCGTACGTTTATAGGGACCCATGTCGTACGACATGAGAGCCTTATAAACATTATTCTTCACTCACGAAAATCCTAACTGTCTGATTTTCAGTACCTTCTTTTCCTTGTTCATATTTTCAATATTCACACACAAATAAGATTCAGTTGAAAACACAGAAATCTCAGCAAGGAAAATGTAAAGAGAAACACACGAATGCCTCTGATTAATAATATGATGAAGGGTGATGTAGAAATATCATAGTAAACGTGACAGCTTTCATCATGAACATCTTCCACTTATCTACCCTTTATATCGTCCTTCTGAATAAAATCAGCCACTAATTGCTTAATCGTATCTTCGGCTTGTTCTAACCCAACAAGCTCAATCAATTTATTATAATCTTCTATTTCATTATCTGTGAATGTTAACACAATTTGTCGTTCTTTACGACCTGCAATATGAGTATATTCTTCAGGATGTGCCCAAAAGCAACTAGCACAAAACTCCACATCTCGCATCGACCAATTCGGGCAATGTTCACACGTCCATGACTTAGCTCTATTAGCCGAAGGGCTTAAAAGCATGTAACAATCAATATTTTTTTCATCCTGCTCACCACCTATTTCATAAGGAATTCTATGGTCAACTTGTAACAATCGTTTCTCCATTGGTTGCAAATACACAAAACATATTGCACCATATTTTTCCAACAAAGCTTTTTTTAAGGCTTTTGACAGAGCCGTACGACCTGCAACTTTAGAAACTTTATCATCAACAAATACAGGTGTACCAAATTTATATGCAGCAATACTTCTTCCATCAGTAGCCTTTACTCTATAAGTAACCAAATTTACACCCCGCTCTCTGACATCTCTCGCTGCACGAGGAGCATGCTCATAACCATATTTTTCCTTTAGTTCTTCTGTTGTTATAAAACCATATTTTAAAATGTGTTGAATCACAGTAAAAGGACGCTTTTCTGTTATGGAATTCAATTTATTAATTATTGCCTTTGGATATTTCATACAATTTCTTCAAATAAGAGTTTTTGGTGATAGACTGGCTGCACTTTATTTTGTAAATTTTTACTTAAATAAAGAGCCTCATAGGTAACCTCATTGCGTCCTAACAATACACTTTGACTAGATAGACCTGCATTCAACAATACTTTGCGCAACCCCAATTCTTCGGGTAAGTCTATGCCATATTGTTTTTTACCACATTGCCCATCATAACTTATCATAAAGTCTATTCCCCGAATATTCAATTCGTCTATTGCACCTACAAAATCATTGAATTCTATCCCTGCATAATATCTATTATCACGAGTATTACAAACTCCCTGATATGGTGGATCCATATAAACTAAATCTCCAGGAACGGCTTGCTTTAGCACTTCTCTATAATCAAAAGAAGAAAATGTTGTTTTTCCTTTTAAATAACTAGATATTTGATAAATATTTCTGGCTAATGTCGCAGGAGTTGTCCCCATTCTCCGTTTGTCTGGAGATTGGTTAAACATACCTGTCGAACTATACCTTACAGAACCTTTCACACATCGAGCTAACAAATAAAGCATATTGGCTGCCGCCTTATCGCCAGCATTAAATTCATCTCTTACTTTATAAAAATGCGCAACGCTTCCACCTTCGAAGTCTAACTGTTCATTCCAAACTTTTGAATATTCAGCAATAAGCACATCCGGAGTTTCTATTGCTTCGCGCAAAATTCTTACCAAAGGGGCATTTAAATCATTTAAGCAATATTGATTTGCCCGTTGCTGCTTCGATACAGCTATAGTAATAGCCGCCATACCCGCAAATGGCTCTATAAGCCGATTAAATTTGCGAGGCATAAATTGTAATATCTGAGGAGCTAAATTTCGTTTAGACCCTTGATATTGAACGATATGTGGAACTGTCCTTGTTATCATATAAAATACTTTTTGTTTACCAACGAAGTCTTGGAGATGACATAAGCCAAATACATCGGCAAAGATACAAAGAATTATCGAAACCAACGTGCTTTCTTCGAAAAAAAAGGAAATATTTATAAATTAGTTACGTAAGCGGCTCCGCGTGATGAAGGGTGATGAAGGGTTGAAATGCACCCTTCACCCTCTGAACCCCCCGATAAACACATGGGATTTAGGCGGAAAGATGAAGGGTGACGAGATTTTACGAGTGCCGTTTCTAAAAAAAATCCTGATATTCGATAAATACCCCTATATTTCCAAAATGCTTGCTTACGGCACTAATGTGCCCTGGCTGGAGCACTTTTAGAGCACAGAGAATTATAGTGCTAACTCTCAGAGATAGTGGTGCTATCTTTTAGAGATAATACTGCATTATAGTCTTTTTAGAGTTTATCCTCTCATATATATAGTACTATGAAAACATGTAAAAATGTACGGCTTTTTATGAAATTATCCGTAGAATATTATCGCATTTGTTTTACCAAACCACAGTTGTTTGCGAACACACAAAAAAAGTGAAATAAAAATTTCATTTTAACAGGATTGTAATTGGGTGCAACGAAAAATATAATTGTCTTCAATGCGTAGCTACATAAGACAATATAATAAACTTTTAATAAGTAAATCTATGAATTTAAGAAGAATTTCAGCTTCATGTTTTTGTTTGTTGCTGGCAGGAAATTTAGCAGTTTCAGCTCAAACAGTGACACTCGGTTCCAACAAGGTCTCTTTGAAGGCGGCGTTTGAGAAAATCGAGAAGGCTTCTAAGTACAAGATAGCTTACAACTCGTCGTTGATTGATGCAAATCGCACAGTCACCATCAGTAAGACAAAAGGGGATGTATTGGAGATATTAAACCTCTTATTAAAGGAAAGCGGTTGCACTTATGAGAAAAATGGAAATTATCTGATTGTAAAACCTCAATCTAAAAAACAACCTGGCAAGAAAAATATAAAGCGAGTGACTGGTCAACTCCTTGATGAAATGGGAGAACCGATGATTGGTGTGACGGTCATGGTAAAAGGTACAACTACAGGTGTTGTAACTGATATTGATGGAAATTTTACGATTGAAGACGTACCTGCAGATGCGTCTGAACTACATGTTTCCTATATTGGTTATGAGGCCAAAGATGTGCAGATTTCATCTTCTTCTTTGCAAATCAAGATGACTCCTGATAATGAGCAGTTGGATGAAGTGGTGGTAGTCGGTTATGGTACTGTCAAGAAGAATGACCTTACGGGTTCTGTTTCGGCTATTAAGCCAGATGAGTTCAACCGTGGTGCCAAATCAAGTGCGCAGGATGCTCTGGTTGGTAAGGTGGCTGGTGTAAATGTGGTTTCCAGTTCAGGTGCTCCTGGTTCCGGTTCTACTATCCGTATCCGAAGCGGTGCTTCACTTTCTGCTTCCAATGATCCGTTAATTGTTATTGATGGAGTACCTGTTGACAACTCTTCTATTGAGGGCGGAACTAACCTTATCGGTGGTATAAACCCTAATGATATAGAGACCTTTACCGTCTTGAAAGATGCTTCTGCTACGGCAATCTATGGTTCGCGAGCTTCTAATGGTGTCATTGTTATTACTACAAAAAAAGGAACCAATGGTGCACCTAAGTTCAATTACTCTGCCAATTTTGCTTTGAGTACAACTGCCGACCGTCTGGAAGTATTGAGTGCTGATGAGTTCAGAGCATTTGTTCCTACTGTTTCTGGTGTTCCAGATAATATCGTAATGGGTAGCAGCAACACCAATTGGCAAGACGAGATTTACCGTACGGCATTTGGTATGGACCATAATATTTCCATGTCGGGAAGCATCCGTAAGAAAATACCGGTGAGAGTATCTCTCGGTTATACAAATCAGGATGGTGTCATTCGTAGCAATAACTATCAGCGTTATACATTCGATGGCGGTATTTCACCTAAATTCTTCAAAGATCATCTGAGCTTAAATGTCAATGTAAAGGCTTCCTATGAAGATAATAAGCGTGTAGATGAAGGCGTAGTAGGCAGTGCTTTGTCTTATGATCCGACTCGTCCTGTTAAGACGGGAAGTGCAACTTCCGCTACAGATCCTGGATTGGGATATTTTATCTGGATGAATGGCAATGCGCCAATGGCTATCCAGGGCGACAACCCGATGGCACAGTTGGATTTGCAGAATATGCAAAATAAGATTTACCGTTCTATAGGTAATGCTTCTATCAATTATAAGGTACATGGTCTGGAAGATTTACAGCTTAATATGAATTTAGGCTATGATATCCTGCAGAGTAAGTACGCAAAGGATGTTCCTGATTTGGCAGGTATGATGTACACCGGCAATAAGAAGGATGGAACAGGATTGGATTATGATTCCAAGCAGAAGAAACGTAACACCTTGTTGGATCTTTATGCAAACTATCAGCATACATTCGCAGAAAAACACGATGTGAGTGCAATGGCTGGTTATGGTTGGCAGCATTTCTGGAAGAAGTTTAATGATACGACTCTTTCTCCAGAAGGTGAAGAACTGTTTTCTCCTAAACATTCAGAGTCAGAATATTATCTTCTGTCTTTGTATGGCCGCTTGAATTACGCCTTCACCAATAAATATATGGTTACGGCAACTTTGCGTGCTGATGCTTCTTCTCGTTTCGCAAAGGGAAACAGATGGGGTTATTTTCCTTCTGTAGCTTTGGGATGGAAACTCTCGGAAGAGAAATTTCTTAAGAACAGCAAGGTGCTTACCAATCTGAAGTTGCGCCTGAGCTATGGTCTTACCGGTCAGCAGGATATTATCAATGACTATCCTTACATGACCACTTTCTCTGTATCTTATCCAGAGTCCAGCTATCTTTTTGGTGATAAATGGTACAATACCTATCGCCCAAACGGATATGATAGAGACATTAAATGGGAGACTACAGAGACTTGGAATGCTGGTTTTGACTATGGTTTTCTTAACAACCGCATCTATGGTTCGCTCGATGTTTACAAGCGTCATACCAAGGATTTGCTGAATACGATTCCTGTGATTTCTGGTGTGAACTATTCTGCTGTCCTGACCACTAATATTGGTGAGATGGACAATAAGGGTGTGGAATTTTCTATCAACGCTGTGCCTATCGATACCAAGGATTTTACATGGACTGTAGGATTTAATTATACCTGGAATGATTCTGAGATTACCAAACTGAATGTTTCTGATAGCGAAGGTTCTTATGTAGAGACGGGTGCTATTTCTGGCACAGGTAAGTTTGTGGAATGTTTCATGGTAGGTAAGCGCCCATATACTTTCTATCTGGCAAAACAGGCTTATGATGAGAATGGAAAGCCTATTGAGGGAAAATATGTACAGCCTGATGGTTCTGTTTCTGCTACTGAGACACGTTATGCCAACAAGTGTGCGTTGCCAAAGTCTTATCTTGGTTTCAATACCCAATTCTCTTACAAACAGTGGGAGTTAGGTATTACAGGTCATGGTTCTTTCGGCAATTACATCTATAATTACATTGAGGCCGACCAGTATCAGCAGCAGGTTTATAGCGATCAGGGCAATTTCTCCAATATATTGAAAGTAACAGCCGAAAAGGGCTTCCAGCAGCAACAGTTATATTCAGACTATTTCTTGCAGCGTGGCGACTTCTTCCGCATTGACAATATCACTTTGGGTTATACATTCAGGAAATTATGGAACAGCAGTTCTTCTCTGCGTGTATCGGCAGCTGTACAGAATGTTTGCACATTCACCAGCTATTCTGGTATTGATCCGGAAATATACTCAGGTATTGACAGAAATGTTTATCCACGTCCTCGTACCTACTCATTGTCTTTCAATCTTAACTTCTAAATGGTCTCAATAACGATAGGATTATGAAAAAGAATATTTTTAAACTTTTGATATTTATATTGATGGGTAGCCTGACTACTTCATGTTTTGGCGACCTGGATACAATGCCTCTTGACGAAACTCAGTTGGTGGGCGAAAAAGTATATAATACGGCTGATGGCTATACGGGTGTTTTGGCAAAATGTTACAGTTCTCTTATCCTGACAGGACAGAAAGGCGGTGATGGTGGCGATGGTGACCTTGAAGGTGCCAATGAAGGATATTCTGGCTATGTGCGCCTGATGTTCTATCTGCAGGAGTTGAGTACTGATGATTTCATCATGCCTTCTTCTTCCAATGGATTGCGTAAGTGTCTGAATCTGCAGTGGGATGCTTCTAATGCTTCGGTTATCCGCTGGACTTATCAGCGTCTGTACATGACTATAGCTTATTGCAACGAATTGTTGCGTGAGTGTACAGAGGATAAACTGAAGTCTCGTGGCCTCTGGAATCAGCTGGGAGATGAGTGTGCTTCTTATCGTGCTGAGGCTCGTTTCATCCGTGCTTATTGCTATGCTACTTTGTGCGATTTGTTTGGTGCCGTACCTTATATAGACGAGAATACCGGTGTGAAGGATATTCCTGCACAGTGGTCGCGCAAGGAAATCTTCGAATTTGCAGAAAATGAATTGAAGAATATCGATGGCGACTTGAAGGCTCCTGGTGCTAATGTTTATGGTAGAATAGATCGCGTGGCAGCCTGGTTCCTGCTTTCCCGTATGTACCTGAATGCGCAGACATGGATAGGTGAAAACCATTATAATGATGCTCTGACCTATGCAAAGAAAGTAATCGATGATAACCATTATCCTCTGGCTTCAGACTACCGTCAGATTTTCCTTGCTGACAATGACCAATGCAAGGAAATCATCTGGCCTTTGGTACAGGATGGACAGAGAGCACAGAGTTCTGCCGGTACTAACTTCTATGTGAAGGCATTCGTAAATGGTCCGATGAACGAACTCTATAATACTGGTATCGGTTCTCGTGGCTGGGGTAATGTGAGAGCCAAGACAACTCTCGTAGATGCCTTTGATGCGGACGATGTGATGTTTGATACAAATGATACATGGGGAAATAATAAAAAGGATAAGCGTGCGCAGTTTATGACAGCCTTGCCTAATCAGGTGAAGGAAACATGGGATTCTAAGGATGCTATGACCAGTACATATACCTGTGGTTATGGTTATATTAAATGGCGTAATGTAACCAAGGAAGACCAAATTCCAGAAAGTGGTGATGCTTATACCTCTATCGACTTCCCGCTTTTCCGTACAGGAGAAGCTTACCTGACTGCCGCTGAGGCGATTCTTCGTGGAGCAGATGGTACCAAGGATGAGGCTTTGAAATACGTCAATGAAATCCGTCAGCGTGCTTATATGAGCGGTAAATATGCCAAGGATGGTGTGCGCTCGGATGTTTCTGGAACCATTGGCTTGAATGAACTTACTCTCGATTTCCTGATGTCTGAACGTCAGCGTGAGTTGGCTTCTGAGTTGGTGAGACGTACCGACCTGATTCGTTTTGGCAAGTTTACCAAGGGATATAACTGGGACTGGAAAAATACTGAGCGATTAGGTACAGATGTAGATGATCATTTCCAATTGTTCCCAATTCCTCAAACTGAGTTCTCCAACAATCCTCTGTTGAAGCAAAATGATGGTTATTAAAATAATGGAAATAAACCTTATACTATATAAATCATAAATGAAGAATCTTAGAATAAAGACTTTAGCCTTGGTGTTGGCTACTTTTGGTTTGGGCGTAAATGCCCAAACCACATTTGAAGAAATTAGTGCAGACCTTAATAAGGCTGGTGGTGTTTATCTGGCTTATCCTAAGGTGGAAGCCAAGCAGACTCCTGCCCCTAAGGGTTATAAGCCTTTCTATGTAAGCCATTATGGAAGACATGGCTCCCGCTATCTTTTGGGAGACGGTGACTATCAGTGGATTATCCAGCTGATGACGAAAGCTGATGCTGTAAATGGTCTTACTCCTTTGGGAAAGGATGTGTTGCAGCGATTACAAATTGTTTGGAAAGAGACTGAGGGACATGGAGGCGATTTGACTCCGCTGGGTGTTCGTCAGCATCAGGGTATTGCCGAGCGTATGTCGAAGAACTTCCCTGAAGTGTTCCGTGGCAAGCGCCAGATTTCTGCCCGTTCTACCGTTGTTTACCGTTGTGCGATGAGTATGGTTGCTTTTGGTGACCGTCTGAAGGGATTGAATCCTCAACTTGATATCAATTATGAGATGAGTGAGAAATACATGTCTTATCTCAATTATCATACCGATCGTTCTAATGCCTTTACTCATGGAGAAAAGGGACCTTGGGTAGAGGAATACCGCAAGTTTGAGGCGGCACAGGTTAAGCCAGACCGTCTTGTCAATTCATTATTTTCAAATGCTGATTTTATCCGTTGCGAGGTTAATCCAGCCAATTTGATGTGGGGATTATATTGGATTGCTGTGGATATGCAGGATATTGAAACTCCTTTGTCTTTCTACGATATTTTCACCGCCCAGGAAATGTTTGATTTGTGGCAGTGCGTCAATTACCGCTTCTATATCTGTAATGCAAATCCTTTAGCAAGTAAGGGTCTTGTGATGGCTAATGCGAAATCCCTTGTGGAGAATATTATAGAGTCTGCTGATTCTGCCATGAAGAATCGTTCTATTGCAGCTACCTTGCGCTTTGGGCATGATGGCAATGTCATTCCTTTGTTGGCTTTATTGCAGATAGAAAACTTCGATGTGGCTGTGGCTGGACCTGCTGAAGTTTATAAGCATTGGTGTGATTTCAAGGCAACTCCTATGGCTTCTAATGTCCAACTTGTATTCTTCGAGAATAAAAGTCGTGATGTCTTAGTGAAGTTCTTGCATAATGAGAAGGAGGTTCATATTCCTGTAAAAACAGATATTTGGCCTTATTACCATTGGAATGAGGTGAAAGAGTATTATCAGAAGCGTCTGTCTGCTCTTCCTCAATAAATTTGTATTGATTAGTTAAGTTAAGTATTGGAATGGCTTCTGCTCCTGCAGAAGCCATTCTTTTGCAATATATTTCTATTATTTCCTTCCGAAGTCGGCTGGGATTTCGCCCCAAGTCTTGGTATCCCATTTCAAAATAGGGATGGTAACCTGGTGGGTGCGGAGCCAGTTCTCTGCGCGGGCTATGATCTGATGGAGCTGCGCGGTCTGGGGAGTATGCTCCAACTTGGTCTTGCATTGTTTCTTTTTTACCCACAGCTGGGCATTCACGCTGTCGCTATAGATTACCTTGTCAGTAATCCCCCTTTGCTCCATCAGGGCAAGGGCGTGGACTATGGCGAGGAACTCGCCGATATTATTGGTGCCGTGAAGTGGACCGTAGTGGAAAACCTGTGCTCCCGTCTGCAGGTCTATGCATTGGTATTCCATCGGACCAGGATTGCCGGAACAGGCTGCATCTACAGCCCAGGCATTTGCCATTACTTCATTGGGCAATGGTAAAACGGTATCGTTTCTCCATGATGGAGGATTCACAGGCATATTACTCATATTTCTATTATTTCTGTTGGGGTTAAAAAAGTAAATGAGCATGTCCCAATCTTTCTGTTGGGACGATGCTCATTATTTGTCAATAGTCAATATTCTTATTAAATTGTAGGTTATTATATCTTGAATTTCCTTTCTTATAGAGAATTCTTACATAATAATAAACCCCCTACATTAGGATCATTACATTCTTTCTGGAACCTCGATGCCGAGAAGAGCCATACCGTTCTTCAAGATCTTAGCGACATTGGCTGCAAGAACCAGACGAGTGATCTTCTCTGCCTCGCTCTCAGCATTCAGAATGCTGTAGTCGTGATAGAACTGGTTGAACTCCTTGGTCAACTCGTAGCAGTAGTTGGCAATACCTCCAGGGTTGTAGTTGTTGCCTGCATCGGCTACGGCTACAGCGAAGTCGTTCATTTTCTGGATGAGGTCGATCTCCTTCTCGTTGATAGGTGCATCAGCGCCCAACTCTGCAGGAATCTCGATGCCCTCGGCTGCTGCCTTGCGCATGATGCTGCGGATACGAGCGTAGGTATATTGGATGAAAGGACCTGTGTTGCCGTTGAAGTCGATACTCTCCTCTGGATTGAAGAGCATATTCTTGCGGGCATCTACTTTGAGAATGAAGTACTTCAATGCTCCGAGACCCACGATGCGTGAAATCTCCTGGCGCTCTTCCTCGCTCATGTCCTTGAACTTGCCCAACTCATCGCTTGTCTGGCGAGCGTCCTTGATCATCTCTGCCATCAGGTCATCTGCATCTACTACAGTTCCTTCGCGGCTCTTCATCTTACCATTAGGCAACTCTACCATTCCGTAAGAGAAGTGAACCAAGTCCTTACCCCACTTGAAGCCGAGACGGTCGAGCAGGATAGAGAGTACTTGGAAGTGGTAGTTCTGCTCATTACCTACTACGTAGATCATCTTGTCGATAGGGAAGTCCTTGAAACGGAGGTCGGCTGTACCGATGTCCTGAGTCATATAGACAGAAGTGCCGTCAGAACGGAGCAGGAGCTTCTGGTCGAGACCCTCGTTGGTGAGGTCTGCCCACACAGAGTTATCGTCCTTGCGGAAGAAGAGACCCTTCTCCAAGCCTTCCTCTACTTTCTTCTTACCTTCGAGGTAAGTGTTTGACTCATAATATATCTTGTCGAAACTTACGCCCATCATCTTGTAAGTTTCGTCGAAGCCAGCGTAAACCCAGCTGTTCATCTTCTGCCAGAGAGCACGAACCTCAGGGTCGTTGTTCTCCCACTTGACGAGCATTTCGTGAGCCTCCTTGATCAGCGGAGCCTCTGTCTTTGCTTTCTCTGTGGCAGCTTCTTCGTCCATACCCTCCTTCATATACTGAGCCTTGAGTTCTGCGATTTCCTCACGATAGTGCTTGTCAAAGGCTACATAGTAGTCGCCGATGAGGTGGTCGCCCTTCTTGCCGGAAGTTTCTGGAGTTTCGCCATTGCCCCACTTGAGCCAAGCGAGCATTGACTTACAGATGTGAA
>OBRT01000381.1_pt1 | contig 11528 bp, 13 predicted proteins | sample 1494891 | NCBI WGS metagenome assembly OBRT01 (sample SAMEA3360688, study PRJEB22359) | human gut metagenome | biome: ENVO:urban biome; feature: ENVO:human-associated habitat; material: ENVO:feces | place: Bangladesh | collected 2011 | reverse complement strand
TAAATTAAAATTGTCATCAATGTCTATAAAAGAAAGTTCTACGCCCTTATCTTCAAGTTGGTAGATGGGCCTTAGGACAGAGTTGTGCTCTGTTAGGCTTGTTATAAGGTGGTCGCCCTTTTTAAAAAGAGAAGACAAAACTAAATTCAAAGACGTAGTTATATTTGCCGTAAAGGCAATATTAAGTGGGTCTTCGATGCCAAAAAAATCTGCAAGGATTTCGCGAGTATCGTAGACTGCCTGACTTGAATTTATAGCTTCATCATAAAATCCACGAGATGGATTGGAAAATTTCCTGCTGGCGAGAGCTTCATATAAAGTTTTTGCCACCACATCCGGTTTTATTAGGCTGGTAGATGAATTGTCTAAGTAAATCATTTTTCACCAATCTTTATAATTTTTCTAACGGAATTTTCTTCTAGGAACTTATAAATTCCCTTGGGACAAATATTTTTTTCACACAAAAAAATTTTTGCCTCTTCTAAATTTCCATCTAACCTCACAGCAAAGCCACAGCCCTTGGATAACTCTTCAGGCACTGGTATTACTCTTGCAGCTAATTTGTTTCTCCTTAGAACTCTCTCTGCCTTTATTGATTTGTTTGAGGAATCAAAGGTCAAGAGAAAGTATTCTAGCATGGTTTTACGACTCTGTACTTAGTCATAATTTCACAAATTCTATACATATTTGTTATTTCGCCAATTTTAAGTTCATCTTTTAATTTATAATTTTCAAGGCAAAGTCCACAGGATAAAATTTCTGTGCCCTTTTCTTCTAATTTTTTAAAGTCTTCTACAGTTTTTTCATTTATTGTCGTCAAATGTACTCCGTGATTGTAGCACAAGATGTATTTAGGATGGCTATCTTCTTCTGATAGGGCATAAGTGAAGGATTCCATTAATTTTTTGGAAAATTCTTCTTCGCCAATGCCAAGTTTGTCTGATGAAAAGATTACAACATATTCATCACTAACAACTTCAGATTTTTTTCCATCTTCTGATTTCTTTAGGTAGACCTCGTAGTCAGTCTTTGAATTTTCAACAATACTTGTTGTATAGCCCAATTGGTCTGCCATCTTTTTTAAATTTTCAGTAGCAACTTCGTTATCTACTCTTACTAAAACTTCTTCTAAATTATTTTCGCTAATTGCCCTTTTAGTCATAATTACTGGCCTTGGACAAGCAAATCCTCTTGCATCAATTTCCATTTATATCACCTTAAATTTTTTATTTTCTCTTGGTATCACGCGACCTACATAAAAAGCAGGAATTCCACTTTCCTTCATTTCTCCTAAAATTTTATCTGCCTCATCTTTTTTTGCAGCAAAGAGAAGTCCACCTGAAGTCTGTGGATCAAAGAGAACTTCTTCTAGGGCAAAGTCCTCAAAGGTAAATTCAACCTTATCTTCTAGTGCCCTTCTATTTCTCTGTCCACCTGCAGTGAATAAAAATTCACTGGCTGCTTCATAACTTCCCGGCAAGAAATTTATTTGGTCGGCAAAAATTTCTACAGAGTCTTCAGTGCACTCGTCCAGATGGCCAAGTAGACCGAAGCCAGTTACATCTGTAACAGAAGAAACTTTGTACTTCTTTAAAATTTCTGCTCCATACTTATTTAATGTGGTCATATTTTTTATTGCCTCTATGTAATTTTCTTCTGAAGCCATTCCCACAGAATAAGCGCTCATAACTAGGCTCACGCCAAGAGGCTTTGTCAGAATAAAATAATCGCCCACTTCTGCGCCACTATTTGTCCAAATTTCATTGTTTTTCACAAGCCCTGTCACGCATTGGCCAAATTTAATTTTTCTGTCGTGAATAGAATGTCCTCCAGTTATTGAAACTTCTGCCTCGCGACATACATCTCCTGCACCTCGAAGAATTTCTTTTAAAATTTCAAGATTTTCTCCTTCAGGAAAGCAAACTATATTCAGGGCAAATTTTGGCTCTGCACCCATGGCATAGATGTCGGATATTGCATTTGTTGAGGCAATCCTTCCAAAGTCATAGGGATCCTTTACCATTGTAGAAAAAAAGTCCAAGCTCTCAACTAGGGAGATGTCTTCGTTTATTTTATAGACGCAGGCATCGTCTCTTCCGTCAAAGCCCACTGTTATTTCTTCTCTCTTGTAGGGCTTTAAATCTTTTAAGATGCTTGATAAATCTTTGACGCCAATTTTTTCATTGCAGCCCCCGCAAACTTCAAGCTCTAATTTTATTTCTGACATATTATCACCAATTAATATTATATCACAGAGAAATTTTTTCATATATCTTTTATAAAGGCAAATTACTTACCTACAATAAATTTTTTTTATTTGCTATAATAATTTTATGGAAATCAAGTATATGAAAGAGGCAATCCGCTATGGACGGCGCTCACTTTTGTCTGATGATGTGCCCGTAGGATGTGTCATTGTAAAAAATAATAAAATAATTGGATATGGCTACAATAAAAAAGAAGAGCTTCACTCTCCTCTTGCCCATGCAGAAATTATGGCTATAAATATGGCGTCAAAAAATTTAAATTCCTATCACTTGGAAGGCTGCGACATCTATGTGACCTTAGAGCCCTGCCTCATGTGTGTGGGCGCTATTTTAAATGCCCGCATAAAAAATTTATATTTCGGTGCAAGAAACAAGCGCTTTGGCGCAGTTATTTCTCACCAAAAAATAGAAAAACTCATAACTAATCACAGGATAAGTTATGAGTCTGGAATCTTAGAAAGAGATTGTGCAAACTTAATAAGCGAATTTTTTTCAGATCTTAGGAAGAGGTCTAAATAAAAAGGCAGCATTTGTTTGCAAAAATTCTAAGATAAATTTGTCGTAATTGTTTTTCGTAAGAATGGCAATAACTATGCCAAGTATTGCTCCTATTATTACATCGCTGGGATAATGGACAAAGTGATAAATCCTAGAGAGGGCAATTAAAGTTGCCACAACTAGGAAAAATATTCCCATGCCCTTAAAGTAAAAGTAAATAGTTAAAGCAGCTGCAAAGGATGAAGATGCGTGACCTGATGGAAAGGAAAAGTCTGTTGGATTTTTTATCAAAAGCTCAACTTTTGATATCCATGAAGGTCTTTTTCTCTTTAAAATATTTTTTAAAAGTAAATTGCAGACTATTCCATTAAAAATTAGGGCAAGGGCAATATTCACGCTCTCAATTCTAAATCCCAAGTAAAATAAGATAAAGGTAGTGAAGAGCCAAATAGCACCGCCTGTGCCCAGGTGTGTAATTGCAATCATATACCTATTTAATGTCTCCGTCCTTATGCTAAGGAGCCATTCTAAAAATTTTTTATCCATTTGCACCTCTTATGAAAAAAGGCCTATTCCTAGGCCAATTTTTACATTCTATTTTCGTTGTCAACCCATTCTTTAGCTTCTTCAACAGAATTTTCAGTTGGAATTTCGATTCCTGTTTCAGGATCTTTTCTTTCTGTCTTAGCATATACATCAGAGTCTGGTCTGTTTTCTGAGTTGATTTGCTTTTGTTGGTCAATATTTGCCTTCATTTGTTTCTTTTTTGCATCAGAAAGAGTTTTTGAATTTTCAATTAAATCTTTTTCTTTTTTATTGTCTGTCATAATAATTCCTCCGTTAATAATAATAAAATACTCTTAATATTATATTAGTACAAAAAAATCTCAATTTCAATTCATTTAAGTAAAGTATTACAATAAATTTAGTAAAATGTTTGACAAAGTTTTTTTGGGTAGATATATTAAAGTATAATAAAAATTTAGGAAGTGCTATATGCTAAAAATTGTTTTTGATAATTTAGGCGAGTATAAAAAATATGCTATTCTCTCGCCTTTTTTTGTTTTAATAGAAGTTTTAATGAATGCAGCAATTCCCTTTTTCATGACGAAGATCATTGATGAGGGCATACTTAAAAATGCAAGAGAAAATATAATCCACTACGGCCTTATTTTATTTGTTGTCGCAGGAATATCCCTTGCCACTGGCATCATCTCAGGCTATCTTGCTACAAAGGCATCCTCTGGCCTTGCAAAAAATATGCGTTATTCCATGTTTAATAATATTACAAAATTTTCCTTTGAAAATATGGACAAGTTCAAGAGGGGAACTCTTATAACAAGAATGACTACTGATGTGCAAATGGTGCAAATGGCATTTCAAATGACAATAAGGATGGCAATAAGATCTCCTCTCACTCTGATTTTTTGCTTTATCATGAGCTTTAAGCTCTCGCAAGAACTTGCGCCAACCTTTGTTATCATAATACCCCTAATTGCCCTTGGCATGGGCTATATAATAAAAGGAGCCTATCCTATTTTTGAAAAAGTTTTTAAAATCACAGACAAATTAAATACAGATGTGTCTGAAAATTTATCTGCAATTCGAGTTGTAAAATCCTTTGTTAAAGAAGATAAGGAAATAAGAAAGTTTAACGATATTTCTGATGAACTTCAAAATAACTACATCAAAGCCTCAAAACTTCTTGCTTTTTCGAATCCGCTTATGAACTTTTCCACTTATTTCATGACTATTTTAATTGCTTGGCTGGGAAGTCACTTTATTGTTGCAGGTAACATGTCTACGGGTGCTCTTACAGGTCTTATAACTTATGCAATTCAAATTCAGATTTCTCTTATGATGCTTTCAATGATTCTTGTACAAATTACTATTGCTAGAAATTCCATCAGTAGAATTAATGATGTAATAGAAACTACTCCAAGCATTGTTAGCCCAGAAAATTCTGTAAAAGTTGTAAAAAATGGAGAAATTGTTTTTGACCATGTCTACTTTTCTTATTCAGGAGACCTAGATAAGGCAGTTTTAAAAAATATAAATCTAAAAATAAATTCTGGCGACTATGTTGGCATAATTGGTCCCACAGGTTCAGGCAAGTCCACTCTTATAAGCTTAATAGCAAGACTCTTTGACACTAGCAGGGGCGATGTCTATGTTGGCGGAGAAAATGTAAAAAATTACAATTTAATTTCTTTAAGAGATGAAGTTTCTGTCGTCCTACAAAAAAATCAACTCTTCACTGGGACTCTTCGTGAGAATTTAAAGTGGGCTGATGAAAATTTAACTGACGACCAGTTAAAGGAAGCACTTTACATTGCCTCTTGCGACGACTTTATTGATGTGGAAAAAGATTTGGACATGATGGTGCAAAGAGGAGGCACAAACTTTTCCGGTGGACAAAGGCAGAGAATTTCTATTGCCAGGTCTCTTTTAAAAAACCCAAAAATTTTAATAATGGATGACTCAACTTCTGCTCTTGACAACAAAACCGAAGAAAAAATAATTGAGTCTTTAAATAAACTTAGACCTGACATGACAAAAATTTTAATATCACAAAAGATAAAGTCACTGAAAAATACTGACTACACTCTTGTTATAGATGGGGGAGAAATTGAATCTATTGGTAAGCACGCTGAGCTCATCGAAAAGAGTCCAATCTATAAAGAAATTAATGAAACTCAAGAAAGTGACGGTGATTTTGATGCGAAAGAATAAGGTAAAAATTACTTCTAAAGAAAATAAAGTTGCTGCGAAAAAATTATTTTCCTTTATTTTTAAAAGACACAAATTTAAACTCCTTGCAGTTTCTATAATGGTAATTATTTCATCTCTTGCCACAATTTCTGTATCTCTATTTATGAGATTTTTAATTGATGACTACATCATCCCCTTGGTAAATAGCTCAAACCCAGACTTTTCTGACCTCTTGTCCATGCTAATTAAAATGGGAAGCTTCTTGGCTCTAGGTTTTCTTTCATCCTTTACCTATTCAAGACTTATGGTCTACATTTCTGAAAATACCCTTGGCGACATGAGAAAGATTATGTTTGAAAAGATGCAGACCCTTCCAGTGTCCTACTTCGATAAGAAAAGTCACGGCGACATTATGTCTTACTACACAAATGATGTCAGGGCGCTTGGCGATATGATTGCACAATCCTTTCCTTCTTTTGTCTCTTCTATGATGACAATTGTCATGGTTCTCATTGCAATGTTTTCGCAATCCTTTTTGTTGTCACTTGTAATAATTTTTACAGTTGGACTTATGATTTTTGTAATGAATGTTATTGGGGGTAAGTCTTCACATTATTTTATGAATCAACAAAATTCACTTGCAAAAACTAATGGCTACATCGAAGAGATGATTGACGGATTAAAAGTTGTAAAAGTTTTTAACCACGAAGATATAGCTCGAGAAGATTTTAGAGTAATTAACGATGAGTTAATGAATAATACAATGATTGCAAACAGGTTGGGATTATTTTTATTCCCAATGATTTTTGGAATTGGAAACTTCCAATATATTTTATTTGCACTCATTGGTGGACTAATGGCTGTTTCTGGAAAGTATGGAATAACAGTTGGCGTTGTTGCATCCTTCTTGCAACTATCAAGAACTATAACTGGTCCCATGGGACAAATCGGTGGCAATATAAATTCTGTTGTCCTTGCTCTTGCAGGAGCAAGAAGAATTTTTGACTTTTTAGAAGTTGAGCCAGAAGATTATTCCGGCGATGTGGAAAAAATTATTAGAGAGATTGATGGAGAAGAAAAATATTTTTGGCACGACTTAAAGACAGACGAGTACAGAGAACTTTTGGGAGATATAAGATTTAAGGATGTAGACTTTTCCTATGACGGCAAAAATAAAGTTTTGAAAAATCTAAATCTCTACGCAAAGCCAGGACAAAAAGTTGCCTTTGTCGGTGCAACTGGTGCAGGAAAAACTACAATCACAAATCTGATTAACAGATTTTATGACATTGACAGGGGCGAAATTACCTTTGACGGCATTGACATTAAGAGAATAAAAAAGAAGGACCTTCGCTCATCACTTGGTATGGTCCTTCAAGACACTCACCTCTTTACAGGCACTATTGCAGAAAATATAAATTACTCTGTAGATGATGTGGACATGGATAAAACCCTTTCAGTGGCTAAGAGGACTAAGGCTCACGACTTCATAAAAAACCTAGAAGATGGCTACGACACTCTCATCACTGGAGCAGGCGGCGAACTTTCTGAAGGACAAATGCAACTTTTATCTATTGCAAGAGCAGAAATATTTAATCCGCCAGTTATGATCCTCGACGAAGCCACATCATCTATTGACTCTCGTACAGAAAAAATTGTACAAGAGGGTATGGACCAAATCATGAAGGGAAGAACTACTTTTGTAATCGCCCACAGGCTCTCCACAATTATGAACTCTGATGTAATAATAGTTCTTCAAAATGGAGAAATCGTAGAAAGAGGAGACCACAAAGACTTGCTAGAACAAAGAGGAATTTATTACAAGCTCTACACAGGTGGCTTCGACGAATAATTTTATATAAAAAAACAAGGTGCTGGATTTTTTCCAACACCTTTTTTAGAAATCTCTATTTTTATAAAATTTTTCTGAAAGCTTTATTGAAATAGAAATTATTGCAAAAATTATAAAAAGGATAATTAAAATGCTCATTAGCTTATTATTTGTCATTAAATTAAGTAAGTCTTTTAAAGAATCCTTGAAGGTCGTACTTAAAAAAGAAATTAGAGCAATTACCACAAAACTAATAGCTGAAAGTGTCTTTGCCTTTTTGTATCCATACTTAAAGTAAAGGGGATATTGCATAGAAATCAAAAAAACAAAAACTATAAAGAAGGACCCAATAATTGGAAGGACAATTTTTATATCGAATTTCACAAAAAATGATGCCACAAGGGAAAATATTAGCCCAATAATTATAGATATGATAAATAAAATTAAGGCAAAGGCATATCTTCCTTTCACAACTTTATCTCCCTTTATGCCAAAAATTTTGTAAAGTGAATCTATACCAGCTTCATCTCCTACAAGGAAGGGATAAGAGGAATAAATCATGGCAAATAATAGGGGCATTGAGATTGCTATTAGTGGATTTTTCGTCATAAAAAAGTAAATTAAATAGAGTATAACCATTATTAAAAGATTTTTTATTGTAAAATAAGGTTTAATTGAAATATAATCTAGTTCCATAATTTTTTTAATGTCCTTCATTTTTTCCTCCCATATAAAACTAAAATTTTATTTATGTCTGGCTTTTCAAGAATTAATTCATCTGGAATTTTTTCTCTATCTATATTTTTTACAAGGGCTTCAAAGGAAGTGTCACTTGCTTTTATGCCAAGAAGATCAAAGTCTTTCAAAAGTTCTCTGTCTTCTGCTCCGCCCATTAAAACAAAATATTTTTCCAAAAATTCTTCTTTAGGACACTCCTCAACAATCTTTCCTTTGTCAATAAAAATAATATAGTCAGCAATTCTGTCTAAATCTTCTGTTATGTGAGTGGAAAAAAGCACTGTGTTATTTTCATCTTCCACAAATTCCTTTAACATATCTGTAAGTTCATCTCGCATACTTGGGTCAAGCCCACTTGTTGGCTCATCTAAAATTAAAAGATTTGCCTTGTGAGAAAGCGCAATTGAAAACATTAATTTTATTTTCATTCCACGAGAAAGCTCTTTAACTTTTTTATTTTTTTCAATGCCAAAATTTTTGATATATGAAAAAAATTTATCTTCCTGCCAATTTTCATAGCCACACTTCATTGCCTCATTTACCATTGAAATTTTCCAGTCTTTTGACAAGAAGGAATCGTCCATAATTATCCCCACATCTTGAAGATAATTTAAGTTTTTTGCATCTTGGCCGTCGATAAAAATTTCTCCATCGTAGTTTATTAAAGACAAGAGTGATTTTATTGTAGTTGTCTTTCCCATTCCATTTTTTCCAATAAATCCAGTGATAAATCCCTTTTTTATATCAAAGGAATTTTCCCCAAGGACAAAATTGTCATAAGTCTTTTTCAAATTTCTAACTTCAATTTTATTTGTCATATTCCACTCCCTCCTTGTATAAAAATTCAAATAATTCTAAAATTGTCTTTTTGTCTAAATTTAATTGGATAGACAAATTTATTGCTTCTTGCAAATTCTCTTCTAATTTTTTTTGTAGTTCTTCTCTTTTTACTTCAGAGTCTTTTCCTGCGACAAAAGTGCCAAGTCCCTGTCTTGATTCAACAAAGCCCTCTTCTTCCAACTCATCGTAAGCTTTTTTAACTGTCAAGATGCTTACTTTTAAATCTTTAGAAAGAGTCCTCACAGAAGGGAGCTGCTCTCCTTCTTTAACCTTGTTTTTTAAGATATTTTCTTTTATGGCATTCTTTATCTGTTCATAAAGAGGAACTGAGGATCCATTTATTAAAATAATTTTCATTTTGCCTCCTTGCTATATAACACTATATAACACTCTATAACACTTGTCAATTTATTTCATGTAAAATTTTATTTACAAGTTACCTGTTAATTTTTGGTATAATTATTTAAAAGGAGCTATTTTATGAAAAATAATAGTGATTTAACTTCTAAAAAAATTAATATTGCTTTTATAATTTTTTCAATCTTAATAATTTTTTCTGTTTGTTATTATACTTTGAAGATAAGAAAACCTGACGCCTATGTGAACATGGATCCTCTCACAATTCAGTTTCACTTCACAGGCTACGATGGATCTGGCAAGGCTGAGATAGAAATCCTTGAATATCCAAAAATTGTAAGTTTAAAAAATGAGAAGGACAGGGAAGATATAGAAAAAATCCTTCACAATCCAAGCATTGAGTGGAGCAAAAATGAAAACTTAAGAAATGGAGAAGAGATATCTTTTTATATTAGATATAAAAACACAGGAAGATATTATATAGAATTTAATAGAGTTTATGGAAAGCTTGGGACAAGGGTCCAAGACCTAATTCCCACAAAGTAATTTTAAATTTTGGAGAAGATTTTGAAAAAGAAAAAGAAAATTATGATTTTTATTATTTTATTACTTATTTTTATTCCAATTTTATACAGCTTAAATACAAAAAATCCTCCTGGCACCAATGTGTCCAGCGATTTTAGGGATGCTGACTGTAAGTTTTTATATGATTTGACATATCTTAAGGATGGCAAGAGGATTCATGAGCATGAAATTTTTAAGCGCGAGCTGGAAACTATAAAAAATGCCGAAAAATTTCTCATGATTGATTTTTTCCTTTACAATGATGAATACGACAAGTCCATGGACTTTCCAAATCAAGTGGAAGAGATGACAGACCTTTTAGTGGCAAAGAAAAAAGAAAATCCTGACATTCCAATTTTATTTGTAACAGACCCCATAAATAATTTTTACGGTGCCTATGAAGAAGATAATTTAAAGAAGCTTCGTGAAAATGGAATTGATGTCGTAGTCACTGACTTAAATAAAATGCGTGACTCCAACCCTCTTTTATCTGGCGGCTACAGAGCCTATGTCAAGTGGTTTGGCACATCTGGTAGTGGCTGGATAAGAAACTTTTTTGACAAGGACGGAGAAAAAGTAAATGTGAGGTCAATTTTAAAGCTGGTAAACTTTAAGGGCAACCACAGAAAAGTTGTCATTTCAGAAAATGAAGCCATAGTTGCCTCTGCAAATCCACATGACCCTTCAGCTTATCACTCCAATGTTGCCTTGGTCTTTCGTGGCAAGGCCATGGAAGATTTGATTAAGTCTGAATCTATATTTTTTGACAAACTACCTGACGCAATAGAAAATTTTAAGGCGGAAGATGTGGCTTCTCCTTACAAGGTAAAAGTTATTAGTGAAGGAAAAATCTTTGAAGAAATTTATAAAAATATAAGGGATACAAAAAAGGGCGACGAGATAAGGCTTGGAATGTTTTACCTTTCAGAGTTTAGGATTTTAAAAGCCCTTGGCGAAGCAGCAGACCGCGGCGTCGATGTAAAAATCATAGCTGACCTCAATAAAGATGCCTTTGGACTTGAGAAAAATGGATCACCAAATAGACCTGCCCTCAGTGAACTAAAGGAAGACTATCCAAAAATAAATATTCGCTGGTATCAAACTTCAGGCGAGCAGTTCCACACGAAATTTATTTACTTTAAATTCAAGGACAAAAATCCTCTTGCCATACTTGGCTCTGCCAACTACACAAGGAGAAACTTAGACAACTATAACTTGGAGACAAACCTAGCTCTTGAAATGGAAAAAAATTCTGACATTCCAAGAGAAATGGAAGCATATTTTGAAAGGCTTTGGAATAATGAAGGCGGGGACTACACCCTTCCTCTTGAAGATCATTATGAAAAGAGATTTTTCATGAGAATATTTTGGAAGATTCAAGAAAAAACTGGTCTCTGCACTTGGTAAAATTTTAAACATTAAAAAATCACGGTAAAATCTACCGTGACTTTTTTATTTGTCCACTATATATTTTATCTCTGAAATTAAATCGTCATCAGACAAAAGACAAGCTCCATCATATTTTTCAAGACTTCCATATAAAGAATAGTGAAATTTTTTTGTGTTCCTATCTCTTTTTGAGTCGTACATATAAATTGTATCTTCCTTGTTTTTATCTCTTAGTTCAATAATTAAACTTTGATAATCTGGGATAGAATCATAGCCATAGCCTGGATCTGTAGCCTGGCACTTTTCTAAAAGACTAATTATTTCTTTTAACT
>OBRT01000378.1_pt1 | contig 11604 bp, 4 predicted proteins | sample 1494891 | NCBI WGS metagenome assembly OBRT01 (sample SAMEA3360688, study PRJEB22359) | human gut metagenome | biome: ENVO:urban biome; feature: ENVO:human-associated habitat; material: ENVO:feces | place: Bangladesh | collected 2011 | reverse complement strand
TCGTTGCGCTTCCGGCAATTGTGTCCGTGCCCTTTATCGTCGCCTTGTTTTTCACCTTGACAATTTTTTGACCGCCAAGCATGTACTCTCCGTCCGAAAGCCCCGTCGCTTCGTTCGAATCGGAAACAAGAATCATTCTCGTATTTCCGAACAATTTAAAAATAAGTCGAATTATCGCATCGTGAATATGAACGCCGTCGGTTATAAGTTCTGCGGTGCTTCCGTTTTCGATTGCCGCCGGAATAACTCCCGGATTTCTGTGGTGAATGCCCGGCATTGCATTAAAAGTGTGCGTCAAATGCGAAAAACCGTTTTTGTATGCGTCGACCGCTTCGTCATAGGTCGCATTTGTGTGCGCAACTGAAAGTACATATTTGTCACCGAGTTTTTTTGCGAACTCCATCGCTCCTTTTATTTCAGGTGCAATGCTTATTATTTTTAAAAGCCCGCCGCTTTTATCGTCGAGCCTTTCGACCATTCCGACGTCCGGGTCCATCAAATACTTCGGATTTTGCGCGCCGATTTTGTCCTTACTTATAAACGGCCCCTCCATGTGAATGCCTACAACTTCACTGTATTTGTTGTCGTATTCACCGATTGATTTAAATATACCGTCAAGAATTTCTTCATTAAAAGTCATAGTCGTCGGACAAAATTGCGTTATACCGTGCTCCAAATTATATTTTGCAATAGTTTCAATCGAGCCCACTTCTCCGTCGGAACTGTCCTTTCCCATCGCTCCGTGCGTGTGGATGTCCGTGAGTCCCGGAATAATTCTTTTCCCCGAAAGGTCAAGTCCGTCCGCCATAATTTCGTCCATAATGAATTTTATTTTTCCATCTTCAATCCATAAATCTTTTCTTTTATATTTTCCGCCAATGAAAACAGCGGCATTTTTTAATAACATAGAATCAACTCCCAATTAAATTATACCCATAAATTTTAGATATACACCTACATTTTTATGATAAAGTGTTTATCTGACGCCGTTTTTTGGTATAATATATGTGAGGATGTGGTATAGAGAATCTATTCACATTTGAAAATTTTTTAAAGGAGGGTTTCCTATGAAAAACCTACAAAAATTAGGCAAAGCTTTGATGCAACCTGTAGCAGTTCTTCCTATAGCTGCACTTTTGGTCGGCATCGGCTATTGGATCGACCCGGTAGGCTGGGGTGGCTCAAATAAACTCGCAGCCATTCTTATTAAATCGGGCACAGCAATCTTAGACAATATTCCTATTATATTTGCAGCCGGTGTTGCATACGGCCTTTCAAAAGACAACAACGGAGCCGCTGCTCTTGCGGGACTCGTTTCTTTCCTCGTTTTAAAACAAATTTTAAATCCTGGAACAGTTGCAATGCTTAAAGGCCTTGACGCAAACGCTGCCGACTATGCAGACCAAATGAAATATATTTCAAACGAACTCGGTTTTGCAAAAATTGAAAATGCACTTACCGGAATTTTATCGGGACTTGTCGGTGCATTAAGCTACAACAAGTTCTATGACAAAAAATTACCGGATGCACTTGCATTCTTCAGCGGCAGAAGAATGACCCCGATCGTTGCATCATTCATTATGATCTTCGTATCAATCATTCTCTACTTCATATGGCCTGTCGTTTTCGCAGGACTTGTAAAATTCGGTAACTGGATGATCGGACTCGGCGCACTCGGCGCAGGACTCTTCGGATTCTTCAACAGACTTTTGATTCCGTTCGGTCTACACCACGCATTAAACTCAGTATTCTGGCTCGACACAATCGGTATCGGCGACATTACAAACTTCCTCGCAGGAGCACAAGCTCTTGAAGCAGGAACAGCTGTAAAAGGTGTAACAGGAATGTATCAAGCAGGATTCTTCCCGATTATGATGTTCGGACTTCCTGCAGCAGCACTCGCAATGTACACATGTGCAAAACCTGAAAAGAAAAAAGAAGCAATGGGCGTTCTTTTGGCAGGTGCAATCGCATCATTCGCAACAGGTGTTACAGAACCTCTTGAATTCTCATTCATGTTCCTCGCTCCTGTTCTATACCTTGTTCACTCAATCTTAACAGGTATCTCACTTGCAGTCGCAACACTCTTGAAATCAACAGCAGGCTTCGGATTCTCCGCAGGTGTAGTTGACTTTATACTCTCACTTAAAAACCCGGTTGCAAACAAACCTTGGCTATTGATGCTCATGGGTTTAGTTGCATTTGTTATTTACTTTGTTGTATTCAGACTTTTCATAAAGAAAATGGACCTCAAAACTCCGGGAAGAGAAGATGGCACTGCTGAAACAGTTAAACCTGAAAAAGTTACAACTGCAAAATCAGGCAACGACAGATTCAGAAAACAAGCTGAAACAATCATTGCAGGTCTCGGCGGAATTGAAAACATCTCATCTTTCGACTATTGCACAACAAGAATAAGAGCAACCGTAAATGATCCGACAAAAGTAAACGACGCACAAATCAAATCATCAGATGCATCAGGACTTATAAAGCCGGACGCAAAATCCATTCAAGTTGTAGTTGGTCCACAAGTACAATTTGTATATGATGAAATGGTGAAGATGGCATAATGCTTGGACTATTTAAAAAAGCAATTAAAATCTACGCCCCGATGAACGGAAATGTAGTTGACATAACTGAAATCGACGACCCTGTTTTCTCACAAAAAATGGTCGGCGACGGCGTTGCTATAATTCCTGAATCGATGGATGTGCTCGCACCGATGGACGGAGAAATCACACAATTCTTCGAAACGGGACACGCCTTCTCAATAAAAAACGGCGACATAGAAATTCTCGTTCACGTCGGAATGGACACGGTTGAACTAAAAGGTGAAGGATTTACAAAGATTAAAAAAATCGGCGACACAGTGAAACACGGCGACGTAATTTTAAAAGTCGACCTTCAAAAAATCGAAGAGAACGGCAAAAAAATTGACACCCCTATCGTCGTGATGGACGCAGAAAACAGAGAAATAAAAAAAATAACGGGCGCTGCAACAGCAGGCGAAACCGTTATCATGGAAGTAAAATAAGAGATGGAGTCCAAATCGGGCTCCATTTTTTTGCGCATAAAAAAAGCAGGCATCAAAACCTGCTTTTTCTTGTTCGAATCAATCCTCGAAACCTGAGGCAGAATCTGCGGTAACTATCGTCACCACGACAAGTCTCAAATTCTTTCGCTCGTATGAGCAAGTAACAAGATTTACGATTCTGTCCTCTTCTTTTAAATTGTAATTTGCGTCGTAAAGTGCATTCTTTCGAATCGTGTCGTAAAACTCTTTGCGCTTGTTAAAATCGTCATAATCCCTCGGATTAATATATTCATCGCCCGAAATGAGCGCCGAGAGCACGGCTTTTGTTTTAAAACTTTTGCCGTCCGTGTAAAAAGTAAAACCGTCAAACTTCGGCTTTTCCTTAAACTCGTTTAATGTTGCAAACATACTCTCATCCTCCATCATGTGACCGTAAATCATCACAAAAGGATCATGCGCATCTTCGTTTCTGTAGTCCATAAAAATCGAACCCACGATATTTCTCTTTCCGTCAGCGCCCGTATACAAATACTTTGTATTGTTGTCGGTCTTTACGACGGGATAGTCGATGTGCCCCTCATCCGACTTTATCCATAAAACAATATCATTGTTTATGTTCCTCAGCTTGTCAAAATCGGGGCCGTTCGACTGCTCAAACTTTTCTTCGTCGATTTTGGAAACCTTTTTCTCGCTCGAAACATCAAAAGATATTTCTCGAATTTTCGAGTAAGTTTCCGCACCGATTTTTTCATCTCGCTTGAGCTTTATGAGCGAATAAATTTCGTATGCAAGAAATATCGATACGATGACTATTAAAATGTTTATAAGAGTCTTTTTAAACTTCACTTTCACTCACTTACTTTACATATAATTTTTTCTTGAGAACGCAAAGTCCGAGAAGCATAATAAATCCGAGCCAAATATTCATCATTTCTGATTTAACGCCTGTCTTCGGCAAATTCGGTTCGCCCGGTCTTCCAGGGTAACCCGGTTGATTCGGTTCGTTTGGATTTATCGGTTCATCCGGTTCACCCGGTTTTTCCGGTTCTTCAGGTTTTTCCGGTTCTTCAGGTTTTTCCGGTTCTTCAGGTTCTTCCGGTTCTTCCGGTTCTTCAGGTTCTTCCGGCTCTTCCGGTTCTTCAGGCTCTTCAGGTGGATTGTTCGGCTTCTTGTAGTTTTTAGCCTTCAATACAAAACCGAGAGCATCCTTTTCGTCAAACTTGAATACTTTTCCGGTGTAACCTTCGACGTCTTGTTCTTTGACTTCATAAGTGTAAGAAAGAATCTTTATCTTTACATTTCCTTTTTCATCCATTTCTTCAATTCTCTTGAATAATGGTAAGTGATTTACTTGGTCGACAAATTTATTCTTTTCGTTTAAAGTAAGTCCTTTGCCGAGTTTAATTCTTTCGATAACTTTGCCGTCTTCATCTTTTACTATTTGATAGATGTCAAATTGAACTTCCGGTCTGTCTTTCTTGATTTCTTCGCCATTTGCTTCAAAGAATTCCTTGAAAAGTTTTATAAATCTTTCTTTTTCAAGATAAACAGTAACGGTGTTTGACTTATCAACCTTGTTTTCAAAGTACATTTTTGCATCTTTGTTTGTCAAATTGTCAAGGTTAAAGAAGTCTTTTGCATCGCCGAGAACAACATCTTTTCCGTCCGTTCCCTTATAGATAACTTTTCCATTTTCGATTTTTGCATCGAGTTCCGGAATCATCATCGGAAGAATGAATTCTCTTGATTCATTGTAAGGGAATCCTGTTGTCGGCGGATTGATTTTAATGCCTTCGACTTTTGCAAGATCCTCTTTAGTTATTTGAGAAGCTTCTTTGTATGTTCCATTAACCTTGTAAAGAACTGTAAATCCATCAGGCACTTCTACAAAATCTCTCAATACAGGACGTAATCCATTGTTTCCATTAAACAAGTCTTCGAGTTCCCATTCCGTATCCTTTTGCTCAAATCCGGTGTTGATAAGTCCCTTGTTGTCGAGATAGTATTTAATCTTGTAGTTAAACTTGTCCCCGAATTTTAGTGTTGCTGATCCCTTAAACCATTCGCCGGCTTCGTCTTTTTTAATAACATTGCCGTTTTTATCCAACAATTGCAAATACTTGTTGACATTGGCATTGTGTCCGTCGGTAATGGTAATAGTCTTTGTACCGAAAAGGAATCCTGCTTCATTTCCGAAACCACCCTTATTTGTATAAGGTTGACCTTGATTGTTGTTATCTTCGCTTTCCTTATACTTTTCCTTGTTTACAAGAAGTTTTGTGATTTTTAATTGCATTTGATTCTTTGAGCCGTGTGGTGCTTCAAATTCAGGCAACCAAGCAAGTATAGCTTTTTGTCCGTCTTTAATCTTGCTTTCATCTCCACCAAGAGCTTTTAAAAGAACATTGTATTTCTTTTGGTCTTTGTCTTTAAGTTCAGCTAGATAAGCCTTCACATCTTCTTTATAGAAATATTTTATACCATTCTTAAATTTTTCAAAATTAAGATTTGCGTTAGCCCCGTTAGCTCTCATAGCCTCTTCATTTACATCAACAGTAACTGTTGAGTCATTTGTAAATTCAAAAATGTCCGGTAGTATATCGATGATTAAACCATCTCTATAAATATAGTAACCAGTTTTTTTATCGTAGTTTGCATCCTTAATTTCTGTCTCTTCACCTTTCAACGCATCTGCAAGTTCTTTTTGGTCTTTCTTCATCTTGTCCACAGTAACGTCAATTGTAAAGTCTACTTTCTTTTCAGATTCTTCGCTGACATTAACCTTGTCGGTATCCGACTTCTTGTCAACTTTCGGATTTTCTTCATCCGTTGTAGTTGTTGACGGTGTATAAGTCAATTCGAATTCAGATTCAGCTTCCATTTCTTCTTGAGCTTCATCTTCGCCTTCTTTTGGCTCAGAACTTCCGTCGCTTCCTGCGGTTTCAATACAATGGCCCAAAATTCCGTGACGACAGATTTTCTTCTTCCAGCCGTCTTCGTTTCCGAAAATTGCCGAACCTGATTTGCCGCCAATCAAGAAAAAGTTGGCTTTGTTTCCATACATTGCACGATTGTAACCAAGCTTACTCATATAATATCCGGCAATATCTATCGGGCTATCTACGAGTTCTTCATAAGCCTTGGATTTCTTAACTTTTTCATTCGTAATCTTTTCTTCAATAGTTTTTACGTCTCCGTTTTTATCCACTATATAATACGGATTTAACGGTTGACCCTTTGAATCAAGAATAGGAGCTAAGTCTTCAAAACTTAATTTTTTACCTTTAACAACAGTGTATTTGCCACGACCGTAGTCTTTTTTATCGTCTACAGTCACAAGATCTTTGAAAGTTCCCCGTTTCAATGCATTGACTGCTTCATATGCTTGTTTCATGACTTCTCTAAAGAAATCTTCATCTCGCATTTGTTTCTTAAATTGTTCGTCCGACAAACCTTTTTCTTTCTTGATTTTTCCAGTTTCTTCTTGGACATATTTGTCCTTGTTGGTTAAAGCCTTTCCGAATTCATCAGTGTATGGGATGTCAATATCCGGAATGATAACGGATGTGATGCCGATTTTTTTGGTCTTTACCTTTTCCATTGCTCCCCCAATGACGACGTCAGGATTAAATTTAAACCTGATTGCATTGAATCTGAAATCGTCGAATTTGTATTCGCCTTTGCTGGTATCAAGATATCCGAGTTCAGCTTTTTCAATTTCTTTGATAATTGAGTCTTTGATTTTTGTAAGCTTATCAGTTAATTCTTGACCTTCACCTGTCAAAGCCTCAATCATTGAATTGAATTTGTTATTTAAAACTTTGTAACAATCAGAATCTTCTTTATAAAGCTTTTTGATAAGCCCATCAAAAGATTCTTTTAATTTGTTTCTTGAAGAGTCATCAAGTTTCTTCGCTGTTTTAATCGCGTCTTTAATATCTTTTTGATACTCTTTTTGTACCGGACTTTCGAATTTATGATTTTCGTCATTTTCAACCTTTTTATAGAAAGCGTTCAAAACTTTAATTCTAATTTGTCCCTTGACTGTGTCACGAGTAATTTGATACTTGATTCCACCTTTTTCAAGAACAGTAGAATTTTTAATGCCCGCTTTTTCAAGTGCATCCAGAATATCTTTCGAAGTTAATGTGAAGTTTTCTCCGGCAGCTGTAAAGATTTTTTTTGTATAGAATGAATTTACGCCAAATTGAATTTCTTTTATTTGGTCAATAAAGAAATATTCTTCCGTTCCTTCAAACGCTTTTTCTTTGTAATTTTCATCCTTTTCTTTTTTAGCTTTTTCAGCGTCTTCCCAATCTTTCTTTGCTTTTTCCCAGGTATCTTTTTTGTCATTTACGATGATTTCATCATAAACAAGACGATTGTCCATATTCGAATCTGTAACTACGATGCTTTCGTCTTTATTTTCAGGGAACAATGCTCCGCCCGGATTGTTGAATCCGACTTCCCAAAGTAGGGAACGTTCAATCTTTGTTTCTTTGCCTTCTTTATCAAGAATAACTAATTCTTTTTTGTCATTTAAAGCAAATTTTGCTCCGTCATAAAGTCTTCCGAGTTCAGATTGAATCTTATCAAGAATCAAAATATCCTTTTTATTTTCATCTTTTTTTCTGTCAAGTCCCAACAAATATTTGATATATTTATCTCTTTCTCTGTCGCTTTCATCGCGATAGAATACATTAAAGAAATTGTAGTCCGGCTTTTCAAGAAGTTCCTTCGGCGGATTCTTGAAGAATGATGCCAATGAGCCTTCCTTAATCTTTAAAGTAAAGTACTTGTCAATTTTCTTTTCGTCGACTGCCTTGCCATCTTTGTCCTTAAAAATAGATGTTTCGATAAATCTTGGATTTTCTTCACTTTCTTTTTCTTTAGGATTGAATTTCGGATTCGGTACTAAATATTTTGCCGCGATATCCGCATGAAGATTGTAAACAATCTCTTTTCCGGCTAGGAAGCCAGGGAACTTAATTTGGAATTTCGCATTCTTTACTGCTTCGTAGATGTCTGTTTCATCCGTCAGCTTTTCGTATTCATTGCCCTTGTCATCTTTAAGAATTTGGACAACTCTTCCGAAATTGTTTAATGACAATACGTCAACTTTTTCTGTATCATTGACGTTTACATAATATTCAAAACCTTCTTTCGAAGTTCTCTTAACATAAGTCTTATCTCCAACGGTTACATAATCTTCAGGATTTATGCTTCCGTGGTAAACTTTTTTATCAGCTCCGAGTTCAATTTTTTCTTCGCCGTTTTTATAAGAGTCGACAATTTTGAAAACTGCGTCTAAAGTTTTGAAATGTGTGTAGAACTTTTTGCCTACCAATCCTTTAGCGTCGTCTTTAATTCCGACGAATTTTTTGCCGTCAAAATAATATTTTCCGACAATGCCTTCATATTCAGCTTCATCAGCGATAATAGAATTGTCGCTTTTAACAAATTTCTTGCCATTTTCGACTTTTAGATTTGTTCCGTCAGTTTCTTTTGTTTCTTTGCCTTTTTTGAAAGTGTAATTTTCTCCGTTCTTTCCGACAGTAATATCATCCAAAAGATTTCCGAACTTGTCAATCAAGACACGACCTTTTTTGTATTTGAGATTGTATACGATATATCCTTCTTTGCTGAATAAACCGTTAACTACTTCTTTTAAATTTGCTTTTTGTTCATCTGTAGGTTCTTTGATTACATTCCCTTTGTCATCTTTTAAAATTTGACCATTCGCATAAATATAAGCTTTGTCGTAAACTTTGTATCCGTTTTCAGAAATTTTATTTCCGGTATATTTATTCTTTTCATCGAATATTCCGTCTTCAATAACGGTTCCGCCGTAAGCATCATTTCCTTTTTCGTCTTTTACAATGATTTGGTCGCCTTCAAAAGTCGGCGTGACATCAATGTCTGCTTCGTCTCCTTTATTGGAAACATTGCCTTCATAGACGTCTTTTTCCTCTTCGTAAGAAATAAGTTTTCCGTCATTAAAGATATATGTTGTGCCGTCCTTTGTAAGCTTTCCATCTTTAAATTCTTCAACCCATTCATCTGTTCCGTCGGCTTTCTTTTTATAGAGTTTGCCGTCTTTTACTACGAATGTTACATTACCTTCGTCATCAGTTACTTCATAATATTCTTCCGTAGTAACTTCATGAGTTTCGCCTTTTTCATCAACATAAACTTTCTTTCCTGCTTCTTCCAAGATTTTATCCTTGAGTTCCGCTTTGGTAAGTTTTTCTCCGTTATAAATAAGATTTCCGTCTTTATCTTTTGTAAGATTTCCACCTATATTCTCCATTTTAAGTTTTAAGGTGTAACTTCCATCCTTGTTGTCTTGATATTCAAGACCGGATTTATAAAGATATTCAGCAAATTCTTTATTATATTTTGGAAGTGTAATTGTAATATCCACTGAAGAAAGTGGTAATGACTCACCATTTGCTGAGTTTACAATAACATCATCGATGTATCCATCTGTTTCCTTGATCATAGCGAAAATATCATAGACTTTCTTGGTATCTGAATCTACAATACCGTCTGTTGTATCGCCACCATCAATTTCTTGTGGATTTTTTGGTTTTTCTGTTCCAATGGTTCCGATATCTGCATCGTCGTAACCTTTTTTAGTTATTAGGAATTTCTTAGTAACTGCTTTTTCATTACCCGCCTTCATTTCGATTTCAAAACCTTCATGGAAAGCGGCTCTAAAGGCTGGCAAATTCATTTGAATTTGAGCAATTGTAAAATCTTTAGTTGTTTCGAAGTAATAATTTCCTTCTTCATCTTTTTGAAGTGTTATAGATTCTCCATTTTTAAAGTTAACTAGATTTTGAAGAACAGCATCAGGAATATTTTCTCCACTTTTATTTGGTTTAATCGTGAATTTAAATTTATTACTTCCTTCTTCCTTGTCTTTTCTTACTTCAATCAAAAGATTTAGATTCGTCTTGTCAGGAATGTAGTAGGTTTCCTCATCAAGTACTTTACCTGCAGTGCTGCCATCCAATGGATAGACCCTTACTTCTGGCTTGCCATCCTCTGTATACTTAGGATTAATCTTTTCATCTGTGATGGCTTGATCCAAAGCAGCCTTTGCTTCTTTATAAGCATCTTGAAGTTCTTTGAGTTTTTTTGGCGTTACAGGATCCTCATTAGGATCAAGGGCCTTTTCCAAAGCGTCCTTTGCATTTTTGTATTTTTCAAAAACTTTGTCCTTTGTATCTTTTTCAACGCGTGGAATTTCAAAGTCCTTATCAAGGTCTTCCCTTGCTTTCTTTTCTTCATCCGTCAATTTTCTAGGTGGCTTGAATTCTCCAAGAAGTTTATTGAGTTTATCAATGTCTTCCTGATTCAATTTTCCATCTCGCCTGTCCGATTGAATCTTGTCGTAAAGCTCTTGAATCTCCTTATATTGACCGTTTCTCTTCGAGTCGGTAAAACTATTCACAACCTCTTTGTCGAGCTTTTCTTTTCCATCCGCTTCAACTTTTTCCAAATACTTTTCATTGTATTCCTTTTGAAGCTCAGCTTTTTTCTCATCATCCTTTTCAGCATCGATTTGAGCTTTCAATTCACTTAAATCTTTGTCTGCATTAGGATCGATTTCCGGCTCTTTCGGTGTTTCCTCTTCCGGTGTTTCTTTTTCCGGTTTGTCTTCTCCCGGTTTCGATTCTTCCGTGGCTTCGCCTTTCGGGTCTTCTGTACCGTCGCCTTTCGGTTCTTCTGTAGCGTCACCTTTCGGGTCTTCTGTACCGTCACCTTTTGGTTCTTTTGTACCGTCACCTTTCGGTTCTTCGCCTGTTACAGGTTCTGATGTTTCGCCTTCCCCGGCTTTTGGTGCAGCATTTAAAACAGGTGTTTTATTTTCTTCACCGTCTTTATTCTCTTCACCTTCTAAAACCTCTTCGCCATCACCATTGTCTTTAATCGGTTCAGCATTACTCTTTGTTTCCTCTCCTTCTTCATCGGGAGAAAGATTAGAATTTTCGACGACGTTCACATTCTCTTCGTCATCAATTTGAGCAAAAATCTCTTTTGTTCCGAACATAAAAATCGCAACAAAAATCGATAAGATCACTACTTTTAATTTCTTGTTCATTTTTCTCCCCTCCTTTCTTTTTAATATTATTGCACTAAGAAATATTTCTTATGATTTATTTCTTTTGCAATTACTTATATATACCCAGTTTTTTAATAACTTTACCATAGTTTTTCTCTTTGTTTCTTTTATGTTTTTACTTTTTTGTCAATATAAATTTTGATTATTTCATAATTATTATTTTAAACACTATTTTACTTTTATTATTCTAAATTTACTTTTAATTTATATTTTAATATTTAATATTTAGATAATTATTTATCCACTATCTTTTCTGTGCAGTCTTTATATGTTTAATTTTTAATTATTTCAAATTGGTTAATAATAAAAAAAAGCAGGTGACAAAACCTGCTTAAATCTTTACATTATATTCACTATTTTTATTTCCCCGTTTTTTATTTTTTTCGTTTTTATTTTTTTGTTCTCATATCCGAGCACGAGTTGTATAAAACCTTCGTGC
>OBRT01000376.1_pt1 | contig 11637 bp, 17 predicted proteins | sample 1494891 | NCBI WGS metagenome assembly OBRT01 (sample SAMEA3360688, study PRJEB22359) | human gut metagenome | biome: ENVO:urban biome; feature: ENVO:human-associated habitat; material: ENVO:feces | place: Bangladesh | collected 2011 | reverse complement strand
TCAACTGAATAGAGCATCTGACTACGGATCAGAAGGTTGTGGGTTTGAATCCCGCGGGAGTCACACAGAAGGATGGTCTTGAAAGCCATCCTTTTTTCATTTTCCCAACTTTAAGACAAAGTGTTTGGAATTTAAACCGATTTTAGGAAAAAGATAATGTCATTGAGTTTGAAGCCCAAGGTCATTGGGTTTAAAGACCAAAGCCATTGAGTTTAACTACCAAAGTCATTGACATTGAAGGCTAAAGCAAGCGTTCATCAACCATCAGATTAAATTTCTTTGTAAGATACTAATAATAAGGCGCTTAGAAATATCTACTTCTTATCAACAGATTTGAAAATCAGACATCTCCCGTACTGACAACTTTTCACCATCAAAATTAACCATTCCAACTAGTGAATGCGGAGATACACGCGTCCCTTTAGTCTGTCTTTTTATCAGATTCTACTAAAATCGCGCTATCCTGTTCTGTGGCATTCGCACGAATTGAAGGCGTTTAAAGATATTTATGAATGCATCACTTGGCGATATTCGTCAAAATACGTACCTTTGACCTCACTATAAAATAAGGTAAACAGACTGTACCGTCTGTACCTTGAAACAATAACTTGAAAATGAAAATATTGTTTACCAAGCTCTTTATAGCCTCATTTTTCATCTTTGCTCATACCATGGCTTTGTCAGCCCAACAGCCCAGCCATGCAGATTCTATATCGGTTGCGCAAAACGACAGTGCCATACAGGCTGCGATGAACGAAGACCTTGCGGCCACTGCCGACAGCATGGGCATGGTCACAGAAAGCAATGGCGTGCATCAGTTTTTGAAAACAAAGTTTATAGAAGGCAACGCCGGCTTCATGTCGTTGGTGGCCTTAGTGCTCATCTTGGGCTTGGCGTTCTGCATCGAGCGCATCATTTACCTCAGCTTGTCAGAAATAGATGCCAAGCGATTCATGGCCGATGTGACCACAAAGATTGAAAGCAAGGATTTGGAAGGAGCCAAGCAACAGTGCCAGACGACACGCGGCCCCGTGGCCTCGCTGTGCTACGAGGGGTTAAGGCGTGTGGACGAACCGATTGAGAACATTGAGCGTTCGGTGGCATCATATGGATCTGTCCAGGCCAGCAACTTGGAGAAAGGTTGTTCGTGGATTACGCTGTTCATCGCCATGGCTCCCTCGTTGGGTTTCTTAGGAACGGTCATTGGCATGATCATGACGTTCGACCAGATACAGGTGGCCGGCGACATCAGTCCTACTATCGTGGCCGCGGGTATGAAGGTGGCACTGATTACAACGATTTTTGGTATCATCGTAGCCCTCATTCTACAGGTGTTTTACAATTACATTTTGTCAAAAACAGACCATATCACGGCGCAGATGGAAGAGTCGGCTATCACATTGCTTGACGCGCTGATGAAACACAAATTATCGAAATGAAGCACATCGACCTACAGCATCGTTCAACGGAACAGCTCTCCAGGTGGGTGCTGTACGCTTTGTCAGCTCTGACGGTCTGCCTTTTCGCCCTCTACTATCTGGTGGGCTATGACCAGCCGTACGTTGAGAACCCCGACTTCAACGAGCCTTTACTCACTACCGCCCTACTCTTCTTCATGTATGCGCTGTTGGTCACTACCGTTGGCATCGGTGTTTGGTCTATCTTGCGTGAAACAAAACGTCGGCGCAGCGAGTCAAAGGTATGCAATGGCATCCCCACATCATTAATTAGTCGCTGCGTGGCGGGTGGAACGCTGATGGTCTTCGTCCTGACATTCGCATTGGGTTCAACACAACCGCTGATGACCAACGGAAAGAGTTTCACGGATAGCATGCTCCTTCGCATGGCCGACCAGTTCATTAACACCTCCATCTTCCTATTGATAGCGGCTGCCTTGGCTGTGGCTTTTGGCATGACAAGATATTATCGTAAGCAAAAAAGAGAACATGCTGATTAGGAAAAGAAGACATGACATCCCAGGACTGAATACCACTTCAACGGCCGACATCTCGTTTATGCTGCTGATATTCTTTCTGGTGACCACCTCTATGGACGTGGACAAAGGACTGCGCAGGCAGTTGCCACCGGCACAGCAGGAAAAAATTGAACAAGAGAGCTTGGTGGACAAGGGCAAACTGATGGAGCTGAAAATAACGGAAGGCAATACGTTACTGCTCAATGGGCAGCCCATTAACAGGGACGAGTTGCGCATCAGGACGGAGGAATTCATCACAAGAGTAGGCAAAGAGCATCTCATATCGGTAAGCGCATCACCCGAGTCGGCCTACGAAACCTACTTCAATCTGCAAAATGAGCTGATGGCTGCGTATAAAAACGTACGCAACCGTCTGGCTCGCCAACAATATGGGCAAGCACTCGAAGCATGCAACGAGGCTCAAAGGAATGTCATCTTGGAACAGTGTCCGCAACGGATTGCAGAGACATATCAAACAAGTGAGGAAGGAACCAAGCCATGATCAGCTTCAGAAAGCGACAACATTTTGTGCCGAACCTGAACACGGCATCCCTACCCGACTTGATTTTCACGGTGCTGTTTTTCTTCATGATCGTAACTCACATGCGTGAGGTGACGCTTAAAGTGAAGTATCGTGTGCCACAAGGAACAGAATTGACGCGACTGACCAAGAAGTCGGCCGTGTCGTATGTCTACATTGGCGTTCCCCTCTCTACGCAAGGGACGGCCAATGAAAGAAATGTCCGCATCCAATTGAATGACAAGTTTGTCACACCTGATGACCTTGTGGACTACATCACTGAGGAGCGTCATCGCATGTCACCCGAAGACTTGCAGCAGATGACGGTATCTATTAAAGCCGACAGACAAGTGCGAATGAGCACATTAAACGAAGTGAAGCTGGCACTAAGAAAGGCTAACGCCCTGCGTATCAACTATTCGGCCACAGAGAAACCATCGCTGAAGAATTGAGAATGAGTGGCTATCCATACATGAAGAGTGCCTCTGATACTGCCAAGATAATCAGCTTAACAAACAGTACAAGAGAAACGAAGAACTTTAAACACAGTATGTTCATAGCTTCATATCTCTTGTTCTTTTATAAAAAGTTGAAAACTTCTATGGGGCACAGAACGAAGCGTATAGGATGATGGAGGGTTGAAAGGTTGGTAAATTCGTTAGTTTACAAAGAGTTATGCTTAGTTTGATGGTTGAGGCTCCACAAAACGAAACGTTTACATTGGTTTAATTTTGGTTTACATCGAGGGGCTTTTCGTTTACATGAGGCTGGCGAAAGGTTTACATACATAGGGCTATACGTTTGCGCGTGTGGCCTTTTTTTTGTTGCTGTGCGTTGAAACCTTTTATACACGGGCGTTTATGGCGTACAGGGGCTTTATATACGCCCAAATTTGAACTGTGTGAGAATGATATTAAAATGCGTTTACAAGGATGGTAAAATTAGAGTTGTTATCACTTTTTCTTGTGTTTTTTTTGTAGGTTTTATGTTAGGGTTAAGTTTAGGGTTAAAGTTTAGGGTTAGTTTTGAGAAAGTTTAGGGTTAGTAAAGTAGGTTTTGAGGGGGTACGATACAAGGGGGTGAAGATACTACTTTTCTTGCGATATGCGTGTTTTATGTTGCGATAGACCCACCCTAAATGCCCCCTGTTTTTGAAACTCCACCTTATTAAATAGTGTAATATCAGGCACTTTGTCCAATCTTACGTCACAAAAGAGGGGGGAGAGGGAGTAATGGGAGAAACTGAGGGGGCGTAGGGGGATCGTCTTATTCTTTCTTTTCTTTCCAACGTCTCCCTTTAATAACATGGAAGAGTTCTATCCGACGTTCGCAGCGTGTGAAGAGTGGGCATTGGAGGCAAGCCTTTCTTTTTCAATAGTAAGTTGTCGGATCTGCTCCTTGAGCTGCCCTATTTCCTCCGCTTGTTCTGCCATTTGCTTCATAAAAGTGTTGAGAATAGGTTGAGGTATATCCGTTTCCTGTGATTTTTCTATTGTTGGGCTTATCTTATTTGCCAGTTCTGAATATTTTTTTCTACGAACTTCCTGAAGCTTCTCAGCTGCTTGTTCCCCTGTCATTTCCATTTTTACAATCGGGAGATCCGACTGATAATATGTCTCTTCTATGATAGGAAGCCCTTCACCTGTCAGTAACCATCGGAGATTAATAAATACAGAATATCCTGAATTACAGAATCTCTTAAAAAAATCATAGCTGGGAGCCGATTTTCCACTCAAAATATCATATATAGTCTGTGAACGCCCATACCCTAAGGCATTAGCGAATTTATTGGGGTTTGTATGCAAAATGCATATCAGTTCATCTATCCTTGCAGATATTTCTGCATTTTTTTTGCTCATTTCTTTTGTTATTTCAGGATTTTCTGTATCTTTGCAACGTATTCCATTAGGAAACGCGCTCAAATATACGAAAAAGGGGCGAGATTAACGAATTTAAAGGATTAAAAATTATGAGCAACAAAAGACTTTCAACTACTGAAATTTCAAGATTTCTGAATGAGCGTTTACAAGACAGTCGGGCAATTCGTAACTCAGAAGTGTATGATAAGCCTCAAAAACCTGCTGAAGATGCAGTGCGCGCTGCATCCCGACGGAGATTAGCAGCGCCACGCGGGCGGTTAGTTTCTCACTGCCATCTTCTTGTGCGTATTGGCGCACAGAGAGCCGTATGTCAGTATTGCGGTCAAAGCTACCCTTTAGCTCTTTCAGGCGATTTAGACAGGGAGCAATTAGTTCAAGAAGCACTTTCTCGTCCATTGTTTGGTCGAGAGGGACAATGTCGATTGTAAGTAATACTGCTGGCACCATATTTATTTCTATTTTGAATTTGGCCATAAAGTTAGTGAAAATAAATGAATTAAACAAGTGAGATTATGAAGAAGTACATTCACATCAAGAAGGAAGACCGCGAGTTTATTGCGAAGGCACTGGGTATTACCGAGCGCACGATATTTAATGCGACTCATTACACGGATATGAACGAGGGAACGGATCTGATGAAGAAGGTGCGCACGCTGGCATTGCAGCGTGGCGGCATCGTGATGATCGAGGCTCCAGAGTGGGAGGTGCTGTATGACGCTGACGGCTATATGCGGCATTACCTTGGTGACGTGTTGCTTGAGTTTGATAAGAATGGCGGTTGTTGCGACGTGTACAAGAAGGGCGAGAAAATACGCCACTATGACAATGTGATGCTGACCGACATTCAGGACATTCAGGACTGGGCAGCAACATTGTCTGCGCCGACTACCGGCTGCGCTCATCAATCAGAACAAGTTCCATTGACTTCGCTTGCACGGCAGTTGCGATAAGGAGGGGCAGTAATGGAATATTACGGTAATAGACTTTGCATATCCTACCACGAGCTTGTGGAGAGCGGCATCATGACCGAGCCAAATTATAAATATAAGGCTTGGAAAGGTCAGATAGACGTTATTCGTCAAGGTAAAGGGTTGGGGAATTACGCTCTGATTGCCGTAGACAGCCTTCCTACCAAATACAAAGAAGCGGTTGAGGACAAGTACGGCAACGGAGCCGAAGTGATTCTCACTGGCTGGATTATGTCAAACTACGAACTGGATCAAGCTGCTGTTGCTTTCTTCCATGATCGCTCGAAAACAGGTTTAGATCTTACGGTAGAAAAGACACGGGAATACATCATTAATGCTTCTGTACTGAACTGCTGCCTGCGCCTGTATGAAAACTCGAAAGCTATCAAGCGGACGATGGGTGAAAGATACGACTGGGACAAGATGTCTACGGCTATAAAGATATTGCGTGAGGAACTGGGGCACACACTCCCTGCCAGCACGTTGCGTTTCAGAAAGAAAGCTAATCTGTACAAGCGTAACGGCTACATCTCTCTAATCAGTGGCAAGTTTGGCAACCAGCACCGTCGGAAGGTGGACTACAAGACAGAACAGCTTGTATTAAGTATCAAGGTACTCCCCAACCAGCCTTATGGCAGTGACGTGCATAAGATGTACATCGAATTTCTGTGCGGTGAGCTTGACGTGTGGGATTTAGACACCGGTGAGCTGTTCAATCCCGATGATTTCACGGATAAGAACGGAGAACCAAATGAACTTAGCGAAAGCACTATCCGGAATATCCTTAACAAGCCAAGTAACAAGCTTAGAATAGCCAAAGCCCTGAAGAGTTGGGATGCGTTTTATCATGAAGACATGCCTTATATGCATCGTCATAGTGGTGAATTCTCCCTTTCCCAAATCACGATGGATGATGTGGATTTGCCTCGTCGAATGAAAGGCAATGAATACGTACATGCCTATTACGCATACGATGTAGTGAGCCAATGTCGTGTGGGAATAGCTTACGGACGCAAGAAGGATGACAGCCTTGTGGTTGATTGTTTCAGGGACATGTTCCGACTGATAGAGAAGAACGGCTGGGGTATGCCTGCCGGCATTGAGGTGGAGCAGCACTTGATGAGCAAGTATAAGGAGGGCTTCTTAAAGGCCGGGGAAGTGTTCAAGAACGTAATGTTCTGCGCTCCGCAGAACTCACAGGCAAAATATGCGGAGCCCCTCAATGGTGCATTCAAGACCACGGTGGCTCATAAGAACCACGAGGGCATCGGACGCTGGTATAACAAAGGCGCACGGCGTGTGTTCCAAAAGAAGGTGAGCGACAGCGACAACCATACCTGGGAGGACAAGAAGTACTATTCCTTCGAGGAACTTGTTGCCGATGACCGCCGGGATTGTAACGAATGGAACAACATGCCACATCCAAATCAGAAGAAATATCCGGGTATGACCCGTTGGGACGTACTCGTGGCAAGACTAAACCCAACGCTTCGCCCCTTGGATAAGTTGACACTGAGTCGGTATATAGGCGAATGTGTGGAAACGAGCATACGGCGGAACTCCACTGTCAAGGTAGCGTACGAGAACTGGTGGATAAGCGGTCCTGAGGTACTTGAACGCCTTGAGCCTAACAACTATAAGGTAACAGCCTGCTACCTGCCCGATGAGGAGGGGAAACCCACGGACGTGTTCATCTATCAAGGAGCCAAGTACATTGACAAGTTGCTTCGAATAACGACCTACAACCGCGTGCTGGCAGAGCAGACCAAAGCAGACGAGGAAGCATTCATTGAGCAACGCAAGTATGTGTCGCACTTTGATAAATACCTTCGCGACAATGCCATCGTCAAGGTTGGCAAGGCTTGCGTCGAGGAGGCATCTTTCTCAGAAGAGGAGTCTCTTGAACTGCCGCAAGTGCAATCACATGAAGAAGAGCAGGACTACATTCCTGATATAGATTACAGCAAAATGGGATTAGAAGCCTATTAAAATAACATTATAAATGCGTTCAGATTATGATTACAGAAGTTCAAAAACAGAAAATACTGGCAGCGGTGAAACAGAACCGCACCAACTATCCGAGTGACGCCAAGCACGCAGCAAGTCTTGGTATCAGCACGTCAGTGTACAGTGGCATCAAGAACGGTCAGACAGAAAAAGCGTTGAGCGACGCCAACTGGATAGGCATAGCACGCCGTCTTGGTGTGAGTCTCAAGGGTGAGATAGAGTGGAAACCAGCCAAGACTGCTACTTTTGAGTATATCACGGCTCAGTTGGAGTTTTCACAGCAGTCGAGCCTTAGCGGCATTATGTGCGACATGCCCAATATTGGCAAGACCTTTACGGCCCGCTACTATGTGGCACACCACCGGAATGCCGCTTACATAGACTGCTCACAAGTGAAGACGAAGCTGAAGCTCATCAGAAAGATTGCCTCCGAGTTTGGTGTTGACAGCAAGGGAAGATACTCTGACGTTTATGATGACCTTGTATACTACCTGCGTAGTATTGACACTCCTCTGATTATTTTGGATGAAGCTGGGGACCTGCAATATGAGGCTTTCTTGGAACTCAAAGCCTTGTGGAACGCCACTGAACGGTGCTGCGCATGGTACATGATGGGTGCCGACGGACTGAAGGAGAAAATGAACCGCTCGATAGAGTGCAAGAAAGTAGGCTATACCGAGATGCTCTCACGTTATGGCGACCGATACAGTAAGGTTACCCCAGATGACGGCAAGGAACGTGAACACTTTCTCAAGGAGCAGGCAAGGGTTGTTGCCAAAGTAAATGCGCCCGAAGGCACTGACATCGCTCAGATTGTGCGCAAAACAGGCGGTGGTCTGCGGAGAGTGTATACAGAAATTGAAAAACTGAAGAAAGGAGCATAATATGATGACCAAAATAGAAATGGAGGCTTTGGAAGCCGTTATTGGTATCCGTAAGGAAATGGCAAAGGCTAACGAGATAGACTGGGAACAGCGCAGGTATGAGATAGCTAAAGACTATTATGTTATTGCGTGTAGCCAAGCAAAAGCGCATGGTGGCGAAACTATGGGAGATATTCTGGAAGCTGCGGCATGGTTGTCGGCAGTTGCTGCCGATAAACTGATAGAGGTTCTGAAAAAGTAGGTATGGCAAAGCGCGCATACAGTCCGAAGGAGATTGCAGCCAAGAAATGGGTGACTTTGCCTTGGGGTGAGCAGTGGAGTGATCCGTTCGGTTTCCCTGCTGAGAATGCCTCTTGGTTTATCAGCGGCGCGAGCGCACAGGGCAAGAGTTCATTCGTGATGCAGTTGGGGAAGGAACTGTGCAAGTATGGTCCTGTTCTCTACATGAGCTACGAGGAGGGTGTGAACCAAAGTTTCCAACGCCGAATGAACTACCTTGGTATGAATGAGGTACAGGGTAAATTCAGAGTAGTTGTTGACGATACCATCGAAGAGCTTGCCGTACGTCTTTCCAAGCCCAAATCTCCGAAATTCATCATTGTGGATTCCTTTCAAGTAGGCTGTGATGACAAAGGATGGACGTATCCCGACACCGTGTCACTGATGAAGCGATTTAACCGTAAGTGCTTTATTTTTATCAGCCAAGAGGATAAGAGCGCACCAACAGGGAAACCTGCACGACGTCTGAGGTATATCTGCGATATGAAAGTACGCGTGATTGGTTACAAAGCCTACTGTTTGGGCCGATCTATCGGTGAAGCGGGAAAGTATTATGTAGTGTGGAAAGAAGGAGTAATCAAAACAAATAATGACACCAAGTTATGAGTAAAGAAAGACGGATGATTGAAATCACTCCGGGACGTATGAGTCCGGGCGGACGTATGACAGACCGCATCGAGAGCCGTGGACACAGTTGTCCTTACTGTCAAGGGAACGGCTACCACTGGCAGGAGGACGAGTGGCAGGAACGCTATAAGAAGGAATGCCCGATATGCAAGGGCAGCGGCAGACTCGATGCCATGATAACTATTGAGTGGAAAGCGGGAAGGAAAGCCTCCCCCGACCCCTCCGAAGGAGGGGAGAACAGACAGCTGGAGGACTTTGAACTTTGAGGTTTGAACTTTGAACAAAACAAGCCATTTTCTCCCCTCCTTTGGAGGGGTCGGGGGAGGCTCCTTGTGAACTTGTGAACTATCAACTTGTCAACTAAATTTATCAATTATGAGCAACTTTTTAGAAGAAATCAAGAGACGCATTCAAGTGTGGCACGAGCAGCGTGCGGAGCGTATTGAGGCGGAGCGGCAGGCTCAGCTCGATGTGGAGGCGCGCAATGCTGTGCAGGTAATGGAGTTTAACGGCGAGCTGTACGCCTGCGTGAACGGTATACCCCTGTTCGGTGTCAGCGACATCAACGGCACTTTACCAGAGTGTGTTGCCAAAGCCCGCCAGAATTACAAAGACTGGAAGGAGGAAAAGCTATGGGAACGGAACGGAATTACGCGCGTTTCTACTGTCTGTTGAAGAAGTTGCCTGGAGCAGACAAGGAGACGCTTGTATCGAGCTTCACGAACGGACGAACGCTGCACCTGCACGAGATGAGTGCGAAAGAATATGCCGCCATGTGTGCATCACTGGAGGAACATACCGGCTGGAGAGTGCAATTGAAGAAGAAACGCAGCCTGTGTTTGAAACTCATGCAACAGGCTGGCATTGACACGACTGACTGGCAGCGCATCAACGATTTCTGCCGCCACCCGAGGATTGCCGGAAAGGAATTTGCCCGGCTGACATTGGAAGAGTTGGACTCCCTGCAGACGAAGCTGCGCGCCATCATGCGCAAGGGCGGCCTGAAGCAGAAAGCCTCCCCCGACAGCCTCCCCCAGCCCCTCCGAAGGAGGGGTGAAACCAAAGGAGGGGAGAACCCAAAAGGGATGGGAGTGGCAGTTGTATTTCCGATGGACAACATGGTAGAAAGTTAACAGGTATGACACAAAGACAATTTGTAAAGCGTGCGATGCAGCACATTCGTGAGCTCGGCAGGGAAATGAGCAATGAAGAATACAGTGACTTTTTGGAGGATCTGTCTTATGAGCTCGAGACCGAACGTGAAGATGTGAGCTGGCAGGCATTGACCAGCGAAGGAAAATTTATTTAAGAACCTATTTGAAGCATCAACCCTGGTTGTTGATGTGATAGAACACGAGTTATCAACCCTATAAAAAGAAAAGACAATGGCAACAAGAAAAAAGAAAGTAATCATCACCGGCGTGAGCAGAGAAGCCGCCGATGAAGCGTTTGCAACCTATGCCAAGAGCGATGCACAGTTGCAGAAAATCAATGCGGACATTGAGCTGCAGTGCGCGAAGGTGCGCGAGAAGTATGCCGACAAGTTGGCTACGCTGACTGCTGAAAGAGATAATGCGTTTGACACGCTCCAGTCGTTTGCCACGGAGAACCAAGCTGAGCTGTTTTCCAAGAAGAAGAGCCTTGACATGGCTCATGGCACGATTGGGTTTCGCACTGGGACACCGAAGTTGAAGACGCTGAAAGGCTTTACTTGGGCGAGTGCGCTGAACCTTGTGAAGAGTTTCCTGCCCAGTTATATCCGACAGACAGAGGAGATAGCCAAAGACAAACTGCTTGCCGATCGTGAGGTGGAGGTGCAGCTTGGCGGCGGTGACCCTGAGAACCGTGGCTATCGTCCCCTTCGTGAGCAGATGACGGCGTGTGGCATCCAGGTGGTTCAGGACGAGGCCTTCTATGTTGAACCTAAGAAGGAGGAGACGGCATGAAGCGCGAAGTGAGGCGACCTCCGCGGGTGTCGTTTTGCCGCAGGTGCGTGGGCACCGGCGTATGGCGACACCTTATGGATGACGGTACGCCGTTGACAGGGCCCTGTCCCCAGTGTGAGGGCAGTGGCTGGGTGACAGTAAGTTCAGTAACGGAATATGACATCAGGCCTTACAAGCAAAAGAACATTTAGTATATGCAGAAGCGACGTGGAGTAAGTTATCAGAAACGTGTAGAGGACATCAACAGGATATACGATCAACATGCCAGAAGCGGAATTTCGAACCGTGAGATATGGCGACGGTACATATATCCTGTGTATGCCATTACTGAACGTACATTTTATAATATACTCAACGCGAGCGCGGAAAGTAAGAATAAGATAGCTGACGATACCCGTCAGCTATTGCTCTTTGAAGCCCCACCCGACCTCCCCAAAGGGGAGGAGAAGCCTCTCCCCCTGCCCCTCAAGCCTCTCCCCCGACCCCTCCCCGAAAGGGAGGGGAGTGATTAGCTGATTACTTTGAACTTTGAACTTTGAACATTGAACAAA
>OBRT01000373.1_pt1 | contig 11748 bp, 9 predicted proteins | sample 1494891 | NCBI WGS metagenome assembly OBRT01 (sample SAMEA3360688, study PRJEB22359) | human gut metagenome | biome: ENVO:urban biome; feature: ENVO:human-associated habitat; material: ENVO:feces | place: Bangladesh | collected 2011 | reverse complement strand
TCTTCGGATACTTAATGCCTATAGCTATGTCAATGGGCTCGTCTATCTCGTAAAGACCAGTCTTGCCGTCTTCAAAAGTAGCGTTAAGACCCTTTGAAGTAAATAGTTCATATACCGGCTCGTCAAAGTAAACGCTCTCATAGGCTATCTCAATGGTGTTGATGTGCGTGTTAAATGAACGATACAAGCCAAAGACAAAACCATCGGCCCTTTTAAAGGCTTTTGGAAGGCCCTTGATTTTGTAAGAGACTTCTTTGTCGCCGCCGTTAAAGTCAAAGATGTATTTCGTTCCCGAAAGGAAATTGTCTCTAAGGCTCTTGCCCTCTACATCATAGACCTCAGCGCCATCTGGCACATCGATCCCAAACTTAAAGCCCGTATGCTCCGTCTCGATCTTGACGTCTACATACATCGCGTCCTCCTTAAGATTCATCTTGTAAGTCATTTTATTTTCGCTCGATGCATGAGCGTTAAATCCTGCCATGAACATAATTATGACAGAAAAAATTATTAAGAATCTAAATTTCTTCAATTGACTCGCCTCCTAGTACTCTTCATACATTTATACCCATTTACTCCATAAAAGCTAACAAATTTACGTCCTTTTTTAAATTTAATTTATTAAAGTCATCAGGCTTCATTGTGACTAGGCACGTGGCTGATGGCCCGCCCGATGCATTTAGATCGAAGTCACTATTCACGATGCGCGCCTTAAGTCCCGCGTGCGCCTCAATCTCAGCTAGTTCATGTGCCGCGCCCTTTGAACCGATTGGAACTATGTCATGAATATAGTCTTGCTCCTTTAAATATATATAATCACTCATGCTCATGGCCTTGTCACGATACTTAATTAGATCCTCGCCCACTAGTGCCTTGCCGATGGCATAGATGGCATCGCCTTTTTGCGCCTTGCGTATATCAAGGCCGCGTCCTAAGACTGTGACGCCTATGCCAGTCATCTTAGTTAAAAAATTTTCTTCAGTCGATCCAGTAAAAGCGTTTTTCTCGTCAAGCCCCGCGTCCTTCATCGCCATTTTTATTCCTCGAATGATTTTCTCGCCATAGGGCTCTCTCTCGTTACAAAGCGTATCGACCAAGACCATTGGCTCGCTTCTTACGCATAAAAGCTCGGCTATGGGCACAAAAGCTGCATAATATGAAACCATTGCTATATCAGTAAAAACTTCATCACATGGCTTCTCGCCTATCCCTGCTGCGCTGTCACAAGCAAGGACTAAATTCATATCGTCTAAAATTATTAAATCTCTAAATTTTTTCATGGCGCCTCCATTTACATATCCTTAATATATATGGTATAATATATTATATCATAAGTAGAGAGTATTTAATACTTTAATCGCAAAGGAGGACAAAATGAATTTTGAAGATAAGTTAAGGAATTACGCGAAGGTCGTTATCGAGAGGGGTATAAACGTGCAAAAAGGCATGCCGCTCGTGATAAATACATCAACTGAGGCGATGGACTTCGTTAGACTACTTACTGAACTTGCCTACGAAAGAGGCGCAAGCGAAGTTATAGTAAGGATTCGTGACGACGAATGTGACAGAATGAGTGCGATGATGATGAGTGAAGATGCGATCAAGCACGCACCCGAGTGGAAGCTTGATATGATGCTTGATTTTGCAGAGAGAAAGGCGGGCTTCTTGTCTGTTGCTGCACCAAATCCATCGCTAATGAAGGACGTTGACCCTGAAAGAATAAAACTAATGCGCAGCGTGAGTGCAAATCTGATGAAACCATTCCAAAAATACACTATGAACGACATAAACCCATGGTGCGTGATTTGCATACCATCAAAGGCTTGGGCAGATAAAGTGCTTCCAGATGTGGCTGAAGAAAAGCGTGTAGAAGAGCTATGGGACTTAATATTTAAGATAGTTAGAGTCGACGGAGCTGACCCTGACAAGGCTTGGGACGAATTCGAAAACACTATACAAGAAAAGGCTAAGTACTTAAACGAGATGCAATTCGAAAAACTTCATTACAGATCAAAATTAGGTACTGACTTGACTATAGAGATGCCAAAGAATCACCTATGGATAGGCGGCTCATCCATGAGCGAGACAGGTGTTCGCTTCACAGCCAATATCCCGACCGAAGAGATCTTCTCCGCTCCTAAGAGAGACGGGGTTAATGGTATTGTTTATGCGACAAAACCATTATCATTATCAGGTAAACTTGTTGAAAACTTCTCACTAAGATTTGAAAATGGTAAATGTGTTGAAGTAAAGGCTGAAAAGAATCAAAAATTATTAGAAGATTTAATTGCAACAGATGAAAACGCTTGTATGTTAGGCGAAGTAGCCCTAGTGCAAAACGACTCACCTATCTCCAATAGCAAGAGATTATTCTACTCAACACTTTTCGACGAGAACGCATCTTGCCACCTAGCTTTCGGAGCTGCTTACCCAACATGCGTCCAAGGCGGCGCTGCCATGAGCGAAGAAGAATTACTAGCAAATGGTATTAACGACAGCAAAATTCATGTCGATTTTATGATTGGTGATGAAACAACTGAGATAATTGGGTATAAAGATGGTAAAGAATACAAAATATTTGAGGAAGGCAACTGGGCCTTCTAAGGAGGGATAATATGAACGAAAATTTTGTATATGAAGAGTTTGATCCGAAGAGAAAGGGCGGCAGAGCAAGCGGCGTGTCCGAAGTATTTCAAGCGACAAACAGCTATATTAAAAATAATATCAAGGCGCTTCTTTGCTTTGCACTAGTCTACATCGTGCTTATAGGCGGATTTCTAGCAATAAACGTTGGATCAATAATGCAAATTTCATCAGACGTTTTGAAAGAAGGCTACAGATACAACGATGACTTTATGTCAGACGAGTTTAACAGATCAATTGATGAGCTTGACGAGGCTGAAAGTTTTGAAGACGTTATGAATGGTATAGGTAGTTTAAAAAGAAGCATAAGAGAAGATGATTTTAAGAGAGTTATGAGCTTTACAAGATCATCAGTACTTATGATGCTAAGCTTCATTGCCATGGGTATATTGATTCAGTTAATAGGCATCGCCTTCATTACACACGTCAACAAGTGGATTTTCAAGATGGATAGAGGCTTTAAAGACGTGTCAGAAGCAGTATTTATTAAGTTTATCAAGTCCATCGCCATAGCCATAGTATTTGGACTTATCACAGGAATGGCATATATGATTTTGCCAATATTTGCTGGTATAAGCGATTCTAACGAAACAGTTATGGCACTCGCAGTCATAATTATAACTTTACTAAGCATCTACATCGGCACAGCAGGAAGCTTTGCCCACTACCTAGTTACTACAAATAAGTACACAGGCATAGGCACTTGCATCAGCACAGGCTTTGGACTTACCAATAGATTCATATTCAACTGGATAGGCAAAATGCTAATAATATATATAGGCACATTAGTAGTAGGCGGTCTAGCAACCTTGATTATAGCCTTGATCGCAACAGGACTAAGATCACCTTGGGTCTTTGCACTAACAGCCATCCCTTGGATATGCGCTACGCTTTATTCAACAGTCTACTCACAAATGGCGATGTGCGACTACACAAACCAATACGAGTTTAGAACAGGAAATGTAGTCAGAGACTACGACTACTACGACATCTACGATGATGACGGATATGATTATGTAGACAGACCAAAACGCTACCAAGACGACGAAGCAAGAAGCGTGGATGACTTTTATAATAACTTGGATAGATAAGATAATTTTTGAAACGATTTAAGCGCAGTAAGTGCTGCGCTTTTTTTGTGCGCGATCAGACTGAAAAATAAGGGGAATTTTCCCCTTATTTTTCATTTTATAAATCCATTGGGTGCCTAAAACATTATATGTATATAAGTACGGATACTAAACTGAAGAACTTAGGACTAAACGTCCTAAAACCTTTGCGCTATGCAGAGCAAGCGAGATGATTGGACGAAGCGAACTGACGAAGCAAGCTTGGCCGTAAGTTTAATCAAAGCTATGTTCGCTACGCTCCATACCTTTGTAAACTCTGGCATAAGGCATGCATAGCCAATCGAACTTCGTTATACTCGTTCTCTTGGTGCATGAACTTAACTGTACAAAAGTACTCGAGCATTGCATATCGAAAAGTGTTTTCCTTCGCTTGCTGGTCTACGAAAACTGATAATTTCTAAGCTTGTTCACCTGCGAGCCCATATCCGTTCGCTGCGCTCAGCTAGATGGTCTCGCGGGCGGCTCGCTTCGCAAAGAAATTAAAACAGTTTTCTCCGAATGCTGCGCTCGTGAAGAACGCTTTTCTCACTATTGTGATACTATAGATGGAACGAGTTCAAGGTCTCGCTTGAATGCGAAGTTATGTATATTATTTTTGTAAATCTATAATATTATCAAAGAACTGTAGCTTTTCGTCAGAAAATTGGTGAGATACAATAATTACAAGCTTGTCTTCAATTGAAAGTAAAATATCTTCAATTTTTTTCGCTGTAATGTCATCAAGATTTGCAAGTGGTTCATCAAAAATCAGTATATCAGTATCTCTAAGTAAGGCTCTTGCTAAGCAGATACGCTTTTTCTCTCCGCCAGATAAGTTAAAGCCATTCTCAGTTATTATTTCATCCAAAGCTTCCTTTGTTGCAAACTTTTTTAAGCCAAGATTTTCAAGGACTTTAATTAAATCTTTGTCCGGAATATCCATATACATAGTCAAGTTATTTCTTAGAGAATCATTAAATAAAATTGCTTCCTGTCTAACAACTGTAGTACAATCATAAGTATTAGAATAATCTTTAATAGAAATTCCATCAAATTCAATGTCGCCTTTTGTAGGATTATAATACTTTAAAATCATATTCACAATAGTTGTTTTTCCGCATCCACTTGGACCTTTAATTAAATAATGCTTACCCTTTTTAGCAAGAAAATTAAAATTCTTCAAAATCACTGGTCCATCAGGATACGCAAAAGATACGTTAGAATATTTAATTTCTCTATCTAATTTTAATAAGGACTTTCCTTGCCTTGTGCCTTCAGCTTCTATTATAAATTTATCCATGGCTTCACATGATGGCTTAATTGCGACAAGTTGTCTGATTATTTCCGCAAGTGAAATAAGTGGATATGAAAGTTGATCAATCATACCTATTGCTACAAAAAACTTACCAGCAGAAAATTCACCAATAAAAACAAGCCACGTAGCAAAAATCAACACAACAAAATATGATAAATATGAAATAAGTGTCGTAATAAGTTGAGACACAGCTCCAAGATTCAAATCCTTAAGTAATTTATTCATAGAGCCTAAATTTGATTCATCAAATCTATCAATAATTTGTCTCTCAATTGAGAAGTTTTTGATGATTTCAAAACCACTTAGCCAGTCATTTACCTTTGCTAGATTTTCTTCAACTGATTTCAAATAATCATTTTGTGCTTTCTGTAATTTCTTTTCTAATAATTTTGGAATGTATAGAGGAGTAGTAAGAAGTAAAATAGTAATTAGTGCAAGTCTCCAATCTAAAACAAAAAGAGCAACACTGACGAAAATTATTTTAAATAAAATTTCCCAAAACAGTGGTAGCATCTCAAAATGTCGAGATTTAATAGCATCAGCTTCATTCACATATTTTGCAATATACTCCCCTTGTGATCTTTCTTTAAAATCAGGATAACTGCGATTAATTATGCCATTAAAAATATCTCGTTTTAATAGTTTTGTACATCCAACAACAAATTTTGCTCTAAATAACCTATAAGCAAGATAAAATAATATTTCACCAAAAATAAAAATAATTAATAATATCGCATATTTAACTGTAGTTTTAGTTTCACCTGCAATTGCATTATCTAGTACATCACCTTTAAAAAATTGTAAGACTACAGCAAATATAGTGCTTGTAAAAATACTAATCAATGTAAGTATAAAATAATTTAAATTTCTTTTTTTATAGTTTTTCATTCTTTTAACCTCTCTATTTAATAAGTTTTTGACCTGCTTAAACGTGATGCAAGATTTTATAATTATTTATAGCTATTCTTTTCATTTATTATATATTCATTATAATATGTTTATGCTTTAATTACAAGAAATAATATAAAGTTCTTGGTCTTTTCTTCTTATTTGTCAAGACATCTCTTACACTTTAAAAAACATTTTTAATGAACTTGACTGAAAATTAAGGGGAAAATTCCCCTTAATTTTCATTTTACATATAATGGACGAAGTGGCTATACTATAAACATGGTTTTGCAAATACTGCTTCTTTATGTTATAATGACGATAAGATAAGACAAAATAATTAAAGGAGGAAGAAATGAGTAAATTTATAGCGGACAAAAGCTTTTTTGAATTATTTCCTGAGGCGAAGCTTGGGGTAATTCTTGTAAAGAACATGGAAAATTCTGATGAAAGCCCGATTGAAGTTAAAAAGATGCTGCTTGATGCGAACGACGAAGCGGAAAAATATCTTGTAGCCGGACAGCTCAGTGAAAATAAAGAGGTAGCTGTTTGGAGAGAGGCGTACAAGAAGTTTAAGACTAAGAAGGGCGCAAGATGCTCGATTGAAGCGCTTTTAAAGAGACTTTCTAAGGGCAACATCGTTGGCTCAATCAACACTTTGGTTGACATCTACAACGCTGCATCGCTTAAGTACGCGCTTCCATGCGGCGCTGAGGACTCGGACAAGTTTGTGGGCGATTTGAGGCTGACTATCACTGAGGGCGGCGACGAATTCCAAGCTATTGGCGAAGATCCATCTGAGACTTATCCAGGCGAACTTTGCTACAAGGACGATAAGGGCGCTATTTGCAGATGCTTTAACTGGCGTGACGGCATCAGAACGATGATTACAGAAGATACTAAGAACGCATTTATGATTATGGAGCTCGTTGATCCAGATAGGTACGACGCACTTGAAGGAGCTCTTGAGTTTTTAAAGGAAAATCTTACAAAGTACTTAAATGCGGATGTGACAGTGCATATACTTGATAAGGACAATCCTTCAGTAGAAATATAAAGATTTTTTATTAGGATTGCGCCTGGAACTCGATTGCTTTTCGGAAATGCTCGAGTATTGCATATACGCTCCGCTTTCCTCAAAGCATCACTTCGTCCCATGCATCAATCCTATCTAAAAAATGAATGTAAAGTAAATAAATAATATTAGATGGCTAAAAAAAATAGAATGGGCATATGGTCTAAACCATATGCCCTTGTTTTTTGTATTTTGAGTTTCATCCGCTATTTAGCGTAAAATAACGTATATATCAACTATTTTCTTAAGCTCTTCGTAACCCTTTGTGCCTTCTATAGTCTTTACTACCTTGCCTGTCTTGTCAACAATGATTGATGTTGGGTAAGTTTTGGCAATTTTGTCAAAGTGTTCTTTAGCCTCTGTAGATAGTGTGTAGTTGTCGTAGTCTACTTTTGCGTTCTTAAGTGCTTCGCTAGCCTTTGCAATAGCTGCTTTACGATCCGCTTCTTCTTTTTCACTTAAGCCTTCTTTGTATGGAGCGATGTCCATAACTATGCCGATAACTCCTAGTCTGTCGTTACCAGCTTTGTCTTCTTTGTCGTCATATTCTTCTTCAAGCTTAGCAATTGCAGTAAGTTCGTCAATTGATTCTTTTGAAGCTGTTGACCATAGATTTATTAAAGTATAGTTGTTTTCTTTGATGTCTTCTAAGATATTATCTTTGTCGCCATCAAATTCATATAGATCATAGATACTTAATTCGCTGTCTTTCTTGTCATCATCTTTTTTGTCTTCTTTATCATCTTTGTCGTCGTCTTTGTCATCATCTTTATCATCGTCATCGTCTTTGTCGTCATCTTTGTCGTCGTCTTTATCGTCGTCTTTGTCAAGATAAGCTTCATCACTCTTTAGTATAACAGTTTGACTAGCTTCATCATAGCCAACGTAGAAATTCGCAATCTTAGCTATATCACGAAGCTTTACGTAGTTTGATTCATTGATAAAAGCTGTGTCAATGTCTTCGTCGTCGCCATTTAAAATTATTTCCTTTTCAGAAAGTATTGCCTTAGCACTTGCTTCCTTGATAGGTTTTAAGTCACTTTCAAGCTTTGTATATGGCTTTCCAGTCTCAACAACAATTAATTTTCTTTCAGCATTGTAATCAATGTTGAATTGTTTCTTTTTGCCACTCATAATCACAGCAACGTCACGAAGCTTTAAGTAGTTGCTACCTGCTATATTGTAAGCAGCCACCTCAACAGCTTCCTTGTCAAGTGTAATCTTTTGGCTAGATTTAACAGCCTTCATCTCTTTTGCTCCGTCTGCAAATGCAGTTGGAATGATAGTTATCAGCATAAGTATTGCTAATAGCATAGAAATTTTCTTCTTCATAATGTCCTCCTTAAAATTTTATTACAAAACATTTATACCCAAAAGCATAAAAATAAACACAAGGCGCGCCCTGTGCTTATAACAATTTTTTAAATATAAGAAAAACTTAAATAGCTATCCTAAACACTTTACATTATAATGTATAAGGCGCAACGATTGAACCTAATAAAAATAAAGTTTTTAGTAATAAATTTTGCGAATAGAATTGATGGATAAGGCGTAGCATAACGAGCGACCGACCGACATCGTACAAATGAGTACGTTGAGGGAGGAAGCGAAGCGATCCGTAAGATTAATCAAAGCTATGTTCGCTATCGCTCCATACCTTTGTAATCTCTGGAATAAATCATACATAGCCAATCGAACATCGCTAATGCTCGTTCTCTTGGTGTATGAAATTAGCGAGCCTTAGGCGCAATTTGAAGAACCTCACCCATTTACAAAGCTTCGCTTTGAATGGGTCCCGAGAACCTTGGTGCTTTGCACGAGCGAAAAATTAATCCACATACACCTGAAAGCCCTTGGCCAACGGATTCACCGAATAATCTATCGTAAATTTCTCAATATAATCCATATTCTTGTTCACGCAAACCCTAAAGCCATCGACCTCAATCACTATGTCATTTTCATTTAACTTATCCAAAGTCACACCATAAACGGCGCCCCTTCATGAGTAGTTAAGTAGCCTTATGCGCAGGGCCTTGTCCTTGTGCTCTTTAACGTTTAGCTCATTAAGTCTTTGAGCTGCTCTTTCTTTTATTTCAACTTTCATAATTATCACCAGTATATATATACCCAAGGTCCATAAAATTTATCTATACTTTCGCTGGCATAATTATAAATATGTCAATAGTTTTGCCACGATTATAAGTTTTATCTATATATCCATCGCCATTATCATAAATAAATCAATGCCTCTTTGCCATCAATATAAATTATATCTATACTTTCACCGCCATTGTCATAAATATATCTATGGCCGCGCACAAAATATCTGCCCACGTCAATGGGCAGATCCTGTAGAGAGTATTTTATTTTGCACTCCAAAGCTCTTCAGCCTTTGGTTTCCAATGTTTTGCGTAATTTTCGCACTTGTCGCACAAGTGATCAACGCTTTCTGGAGACTCAAGGTCTGTAGATTTGGCGCCAGTTTTCTTTACCATTTCCCTTAAAAGTTCAGGGTTTTCAAGCATTGGGCACGGTCTAAGCATGTTGTCGTTGAATGGGTGTCCGTCGTGGTATGCCATGAACAGTGATGATCTCAATGCTTCGAGTATAGTTTTTTCTCTGATATTCGAGTCGGAGTAGTGTATGAAAACGCACGGATCAAGGTCGCCGTTTGCGTTTATGTGTAAGTAGTTTTTGCCGCCTGCGATGCAGCCGCCAACAAATTCAGCGTCGTTTTGGAAGTCCATAGCGAACAGTGGCTTTCTAGCTCTTTGCTCTCTAATTCTTCTGTAAACAAGCTCTCTTTGTTCTGGATTTGGCATAAGCTCAACGCTAGCGTCGTTGCCAACTGGCATGTAGTGGAAGTACCATACAAAGTAGGCTCCCATCTCTATCATCATGTCCCAATAAGCCTCAGATGTGATTGAGTCGTAGTTTTCACTAGTGTAGCAGCATGAAATTCCGTATAAAAGTTTCTTTTCGCGCAATAGCTTCATCGCCTTGACAGCCTTGTCGTAGACACCGTCTCCACGTCTTGAGTCAGTCGCCTCTTTAGATCCCTCCAAGGATATGGACGGAACGAAGTTCTTCACGCGTAGCATCTCGTCTGCGAAGGCCTCATCTATTAGCGTGCCATTCGTAAAGGCCATAAATACGCAGTCGTCGTGTTTTTCGCATAGACGAATCAAATCGTCCTTTCTAACAAGCGGTTCACCGCCAGTGTATATGTAGAAATAAACACCCATTTCCTTGCCTTGCTTGATTATATCGTCGATTTCGTCGTATGATAAATTCAATTTATTGCCATATTCCGCAGCCCAGCAACCTGTGCAATGCAGATTGCAAGCCGATGTTGGGTCTAAAAGTATAGTCCACGGTATATTGCAGTTGTACTTTTGTCTAAGCACCTCTTGAATAGGGCCGCCGACCAAGTTACCATTGATAAAGAAATTTACGATCAAAGTCTTGACAATTTCTGGGTCAACATCATTAAGTATATGACGAACATATGGGTAGTATGGATAACTTGGGTCACTTATAGCCTTGCGAATGGCTGCTCTTTGATTAGCAAAGCCGCCATTTGAAAACTTATCTGCCCAGTCCATAGCCTCAAGTAAATTCGCCTCAGGGTCCTTGTATAGATGATTAAATGCCTTAGTTAAGCCAAATTTGGCTAGTGTAGTAGATACACTCATATATAATCCTCCTTTTACTATTCTACAATATAGCATATCACCAAGCCCATGGTCTTGTGAATATGCAATCGAGGAGAATTGTTCAAATTAGGACATATTTATTTATCTGTACCAAGGCCCCCATCAAAAGAGTCAATCAGCTCGTCAAAGATCACACCAAGCTTATCTATGCCATCGTCGATGTCGTCTTGCATATCATTCCACAAAAAGCGCATAAAATAACCACTGAGAGTATATGTAATCATCTCAGAAACCATCTTTGCGCGAGCTGTGTCGCCGCCCGTGATTCGCGCGTACTCCTCCATATACATAGAGACTGTAGAAGAGATCCTCTCAAATACATAAAAGCAGATTTGGTCACGCGATAGAGAGTTGTAAACGTTGTAAATCCTCTTCTTGTGATCAATACATGAGTATAGTATCGCCTTGGCAACATCCTGCCACGACTGAGCCGAAGTCGACTCGATGTGACTCTCTAGCCACTGAGCGAGTGCCTCGTCCAATAGTTCGTAGATGTCTTGGTAGTGATAGTAAAAAGTATTTCTGCCGATTTGACACTCCTTAATCAGAGCCGTAACCGTAATCTTGTCGAACGGCATGCGGTCAAGCATCTCATTAAACGTGTCAATAATGAGCTTTTGTGTGTAGTTTGCCATATAAACACCCCTTTAAATATATCTACCCATTTACATAAAATTATATCAATGGAGATGCATACATACTACTAAAGTATGATTTTAAAAAAAGTACTTGACATAATCGATTTACCGTGCTATAATGTAATCAAGATAGAAAAAAGATAATTCTATCTAAAAAAAATTAGCTCCATCCCTTGACTTAATATAGATACGAAGCTAAATATTTTAGCAAGGAATGAATGGCTTAAGTTTTACTATTTGAGAGCGAAATGTGGATCAAAGGTAAATAAAGTCTAAATTAGATGAACCTTAAGTGGCAATAGCTGCTGAAGTGCTTGTTTAATCATATTCTCTTAATTCTTATATAAGAAGAATAAGATATTTA
>OBRT01000369.1_pt1 | contig 11799 bp, 6 predicted proteins | sample 1494891 | NCBI WGS metagenome assembly OBRT01 (sample SAMEA3360688, study PRJEB22359) | human gut metagenome | biome: ENVO:urban biome; feature: ENVO:human-associated habitat; material: ENVO:feces | place: Bangladesh | collected 2011 | reverse complement strand
CACTTTTCTTATCATCGGAGATCTCGTACTGCGGATCATAATTCTGCTCCACATCCACACCCATACCCTTTTTCTTAAGATCACGGATGTGTCCATAGCTGGGCAGGACGGTAAAGTCCTTGCCCAAAAACTTGCCGATTGTCTTCGACTTAGCAGGAGACTCAACGATAAGGAGGTGATTGACCATTATTACTTGCTCTGAGATTACTGTTGCTTACTTTCGTGCAAAAGTAGCAATTAATAGTCTAATGTATCGCGTCCCCGATTTTGGTTCTTCTTTTCGTGACGTATTAATGCTACCGCAACACACAGAGCCCTATTAGATCCTATTATTAGTAAAACACCTTGGTACCAAGGAGGATCACAGTCGCACTGAGCGGAGTCGAAGCGAATTGAGCACCACTAGGACGGAGCTGAAGGCCATCGCAGCGGCTGACACTGCCGGATCGATCACCACAGAGGTGAATAGTCCAGCAGCAAGCGGGATTGCAACAATATTGTAGATGGACGCCCAGAGGAAGTTTTCATAGATGATTCGAATAGTCGACTTGGAGAGATGGATGGCGCGCTCGATAGCAAAGGGAGAGTTGCCGAGGGCTGTCACCTGTGCTACGTCCGTCGCTATATCGCTGCCATTGCCCATAGCAATACTAAGGTCAGCAGAGGCAAGCGCCGGGGAGTCATTGATCCCGTCGCCCACCATTGCAACTACCCTACCATCCTTGCGCAGGTCATCGACATAGCTCTTCTTATCGAGGGGCAGCATGCCGCCCTGAGCCTTCTGAATGCCGAGGGGAGCTGCTATGGTATCGACCCGAGCCTGAGTGTCGCCCGAGAGGAGGTGTAGCTCTACCCCGATCCGCTCTCTCAGTCGACTAAGAGCTATCTCAGTCTCGGGATGCAGCTTATCCTCGAGGACAAGCAGTGCAAGTAGCTCTCCGTCGCAGGTGTAATAGATAAGGGTGCTATCCGGGTGGAGGCTCTCCAGCTGCTGCATATCCTCAGTCAAGTCAGGATCACCGACAAATCGCCGCTGACCTGCCCGAGAAGTCTTACCCTTGTAATCGAAGGCGATCCCTCCCCCAGCAGTCTCCCTTACCTCCACGGGGAGATCCTCCTCCACCCGATGACCGTACCGAGAGACGATCGCACTCGCGAGCGGGTGCGATGACTTCTCCTCCGCTTGCACCAAGAGCGACTTCAGCAGATGGTTGTCCTCTGTGGTCCACTTGGCATCGACCACCTTAGGCTGTCCAATGGTGATGGTCCCTGTCTTATCTAGTACGACATCGGTGACCTTACCCAGCTGCTCCAGAGCGACAGCATCCTTGATGAGGAGACCATTGCGAGAGGCCTTACCCATGGCAACGGTGATGGCGGTAGGGGTCGCAAGCCCCAGGGCACAGGGGCAGGCGATTACCAGGACGCTGATCGCATGATCCAGTCCTCTAAGCCAAGGCTCCGGGGCGTCAGAGCAGAGCCCCCAGAGGCAGAGAGTAAGAAGTGCGATGAAAAGCACAGCAGGAACAAAGACCGATGCTATCCTATCTGCAATACGCTGAATGGGTGCCTTACTTGCCTGCGCTCGACGGACGGTAGCAATGATCCTGCCGAGAAGTGTTTTACGCCCCACCTTGGTGGCACGGATGATGGCAGCCCTGCCGACAGAGAGAGAGCCTGAGAAGACCTCATCTCCGGCCACCTTCTCCACCGGGATAGGTTCGCCTGTGATACTGCTCTCGTCAAAGGCACCCTCTGAGAGGAGGATGCCGTCCACGGGTACCCGATCCCCCTTACGTAGCATGACCTCATCCCCTATCCTCAGTTCCTTAATATCGCGACGGACGAAGCTCTCACCCACCATCACCATAGCCTCTTGTGGAGCGAGGGACATCAGCTTGCGGAGAGAGTCAGTAGTCCGTCTCTTGGCTCGCTCCTCAATGTATCGACCGAGGAGGATAAAGGTCATGATCATCCCTATGACATCGAAATAGGTATGCATCAGCCCGACCTGTGCCGGCTCCTCTACAAAAATGAAGCGGATGGTGCTGTAGAGAAAGGCGACAGTGGTACTTATGGCAATGAGGGTGTCCATCGTGAAGGATCCCTTGGTGAGCTGCTTCATCGCCCTACGCACGTAATCCCCGGCAGCATAGATGTAGATAATTGCTCCGATGGCAAAGGAGAGAATATAGGTAAGCTTAGAAGAGAGACCTATGCTCTCGTGGGTCATCATCAGACCCATGGCAAGGATCGACAGCAAGGCGGTGAGGACCAGCTTACGCAGCAAAAGGCGAAGAGCTCTCTCTTGCGAGCTCATCAGCTCTCTGTCCTGTACTTCTGTGTCCTCATCGATCAGCATATCGTAACCGATGGACCGTACAGCCTCCCGAAGCTTGACTGGAGAGGTCTCTCGATCATCATAGGAGATGAGTGTCCGACCCTCCATCAGATTGACCTCCGCATCGCGCACGCCCTTTGTCTTGAGGAGCCGCTCCTGCACGGCACTTACACATGCGGCACAGTGCATCCCCGTCACGGTGAAGAGTCGCTTCTGTGACACCTCGGGCTCATCGGTGGGGTGAGCAGTGGCACCCTTAGGAGTCGCAGGATCCTCACCGGGCAGCACCAAAGTGTAGCCCGCATCACGCACAGTAGCCTCAAGCTCCTTAGTATCGGTCAGTTCATCATCGTAGGTGATTGAGATGCGACCATCCTCGAGAGAGACCTCTGCAGACTCTACACCTGAGAGCCCCTCGAGAGCCTCACGGACGTGTTTCGCGCATCCCTCACACATCATTCCCTCCACTTGGCATTCTATATTTCTTCTCATACTGTAATATCTGTATCTGGTTAGTAGGACAAATGTACGATTATAGCTACATATAGTCAGGAAAAGAGTAGCTCACCGAGACTAAGATGTCGGTGAGCCATGCAGGGCCACCATACTAGACTCAGCCCTCTTTCTAATACCGATATTAGTGCGCACTACTACCGGTATTAGTGTCGACTAATACCGGTAATAGAAATACCTCTGAGGAATAAGGGGATGACACTATATCCAAGAGAAAAAAAGAGTGTACACAGACGATGTGTCTGCATACACTCTTCTGATGGGCATCAGGTTGAGCTACCCTACTGCCGTTCCTTGACGAGGTAGGTGATCACAGGGAGGTGGTCGCTGTAGCCATTGATGAAGGTATTTCCCTCAAAGGTACGGTGTGGAGTCCCCTTACGGCTGCCCTCCTGTCGGATAAGGAAGGAGCGATTGAAGATCTCCACCCTCCAAAAGCTCAGAGACTTCCGAGAGCTGTCTAAGAGCGGTTCCGTAAGGATCATCTGGTCAAAGAGGTTCCACTTACCTTGATAAGTCAGTGTCCCTATGCCTTGAGCGTAGGGCTCCCAGGTGGCGTTGAAGAATCCTCTCTCCCCGACCTCCTCAGGAGAACGCTTGGCACCCACGACCTTCGCGGTACTATTATCCACCGGATCGTCATTGAGGTCCCCCATGATGATGAGCTTTGCCTTGGGGTTGTCATTGTATAGTGAGTCCGCGATGTGCTTGGAGAGCTTGGCGGCTGTCTCACGATAGATGCTCGAGGACTTTCCTCCGTAGCGTGAGGGCCAGTGGCAGACCAGCACGTGGAAGGGCTCACCGGCGAGCACTCCGCTCACAAGCAACTGGTCCCGTGTGCGGTAGCCGGGGCGGAAGTCGATCTCAGGATAACGGTAGGCCTTGTAGTCGGTGACCTTGAAGAGCTTGGGGTTGTAGAGCAGAGCCGTCTCGATGCCTCGCCAGTCGGGCGAGGGGACATCAATCACCTGCAGTCCCATATCGGCAATCTCCGGACGAGAAACGAGGTCATCGCAGACCCGCTTATTCTCCACCTCAGCGAGACCGATGATAGCCGGTCCTGCGGGGGTCACCTCACGCCCCAGCTGGGCAATCACCGAGGCAATATTGTGGAGCTTTTTCTCATACTTCGCTTGGGTCCAATTGTAGGGACCGGATGGGAGAAACTCATCATCCCCCTTGTTGTCCGGATCGTCCTCTGCATCGAAGAGATTCTCCACATTATAGAAGGCGACCGCATAAGCCTCATACTTGGTCTCTGACGTAGCGGTCCGATCACTTGAGTGACGCGAAGAGCCACAAGAGGTGGTAAGTGTGAGGAGAAAGAGAATCTCCACAAGGAGAGATAGCCTTGGCTTAGTTGGCGATATCATAGTTCTTTGTCTTCATTGAGTCTATTGTAGAGCCGGAGCCCTCAGAGATCACCTTGCCACCTCCGAGAGTCTTCAGCTTGAGCTCCTTGATCTCCCACGAGGAGGTCTTACCATCAGGAGAGGTGTACTTAAGGGCAAAGTGGACGGCGCCCTGACCGAGGACGGACTTGGGGAGGTCTATCGTGGTGTCCATAAACTTCCAGCCCTTACCCTCGGGCAGTGTAATGGTGACCGGGGTCCAAGTGGCGGAGGAGGGTGTGCCAGACTTGTAGTCGGTGGAGACGACCAGCTGATGACACTCCTTGATCGTAGCGGAGGTAGCAAAGTTGATTGCCTGCTTGAAGGTCAAGGTCGCAGAGGTGACACCGGTCAGATCAAGCAGCGGAGAGATAAGCCAGTCCTCGTTGGCGTGACCGGTGGTGCCATCGTGACCGCTCATGAAAGCAAAGTGGTCATAAACCTCACCGGTGGTTTTATTGCTCTGGTGCTTGATCCTCCAGGACTGCTCGCCCTTGACGCTTACTGCCACAAAGGGTGCAAGATCCTTACTGAAGGGGGCGTCTAAGATCACCCCCCCGGACTCGGGTGTCGGCGTATCGCTACCGCCATTATCTGATGGATCAGAGGGTATGGTACCGGGCGCAAAGCCGATCACATCCTCACGAGAGCGGAGGAAGAGTTGGTAGTCGTTGCCAAACTTGGAGAGGACCGCAACGATCGAGCCGGTACCCTCAGGTAGCTTGTCGGCAGCAAAGTCGGCATAACCACTATTACGGACAATGATTGATGCGCCCTTGGCGTCAGTAACGAGACGATTGACAGTCTCCTGTGCAGGGGCAAAGGGCTGACCTTTCTGCTCAAAGTAGACATTATCGATGCGGATCAGGCGACCCACGAGATCATCGGTGAGGTCAGAGATCTTGACAGTCTTAGGCTGCACGAGGTCGGCATTGGGCCATCCGTTGGGCAGCATCTTCTTCTTTACGATCTCAAAGGGGATCCGATTTTTCTGAGCTGTGGGATGAGCTATGGACGGCTGACCGCCATACATACTGATCGCAAGACCGTGGAGGTCAATGAAGACCTCCTGCCCCACAGGATAGGTCCCGGCGATCTCATTCTGATCGATGCTCACAGCGATACCTCCGGTCTCATCCTGGATGTAGATCTGCTTATAGATATTTCCGGAGACGTCGTTGGCCGAGACGACCGCCTTGAGGACATACTCATACTCGATCTCCTTAGAGGTGCGATCAGCGAGGTCAGAGTACTCTCTCTTGAGCTCAGCCATGGTGACATTGGGCGTCAGACCCTCCACCTTAGGCTCAGTGAGGAGCGGTGCATCGTACTTCAGGTCGCTACAGGACGAGATCGTCACGATAGCTGCTGCGGCGAGTGCTAGTAATTTTAGTCCTTGTTTCATATCGTAGTATATCTCGGATTGTCTGGTGATTAAAAGATGTAGCCGGCATTAAAGAAGAGGTTAATGCCCTGCATGTAATAGTGCTTATTGCCGAAACGCTCGGGGTATTTCAGATTGACACGTCCCTGCTCGTACCCACCGGTGATGATGTCCCTCCGATTGGTGAGATTCTGGATGGAAAAATTGAGGTTGACCCTCTGACGACCGGGGAGATATATGATCTTACCGATGCTTAGATCAAGGGTGTAGCCACCCTTGAAGCGCTCCTGAGTGGTGAAGCTCCGGAAGGCTGCATACTCCTCAGGATTATACCCCGGGACGCCCTCGGGGCGCACACCGATGTAACTGGAGGCAAGTCGGCGGATAGGTGCCGGATCTATGTGGTTGTACCCAAAGCCATTGACATTGAAGTTGAAGAACCAATAGTTAACAAAGTAATTGATACCCAGGGTGCCGACCATCTGAGGTCGTCCTCCGATGTACAGATTCTTCATATAGACCCTCTCCTCGCGATTCTCGATCTTACCATTGGTCGAGTTCATAACCCCCATCGGGTCATTGGCGTAGAAATACTGGGAGACAGTACCGACGAGGTCGAGACTGAGTGCGTCTGTAGCCTTGACGCTGATGCCCGCCTCAATGCCACGATGCACCTTCTCCATATTGTATAGGGTGTGGTAAACAAACGTCCGCTCCACATCGTTGTAGTACGCGATCTTACGCATATCGTCCCAGAACTTGGTGTAGAAGAGCCCAAGTCGACCCGTCACTCGAGGAGTAGAGAAGACGTAGCTGAGATCGACAGATGCATCACAAACGGGCTTGACATCATCGACAGTGATCTCCGTAACGTTGGGGTTGACGTACATATCCCACACTAATGGCGGGCGTGACTGGTAGACGGCATTACCAAGAAGGAAATGGTGTCCACTAAACTTATAAGTGAAGCCGACCTTAGCATCCCCGGTGACAAAGCCGTAGGAGCGCCCTCTACCATAGGAGCTATCAGGATAGCGACCATTGCGCATATACCCCTCACGGACCATATTCGTGTAGGCGATTCGACCGCCATAGTAGAGGTCCAGGTGAGCCCAGGTATGGCTATTCTGCACCCACGCCTCAGCAGAGTGCAGGTCGTAGCCGTAGTCGTAGCCGAAGACATCTCCCTCATAGACTCTTCTGTCCGCACGATTGAGGTCATTCTGGATCCTGTCGTGATCACCGGGGAAGTCCCGCTCGGCAAACTTGTCCACATCGCGGGCATACTGGGCACCCATCAGGTCCTCGACCGTCTGGTACTGTCTTGCCCGACCGAAGCGATACCCTACACCACCGGTCACCTTGAGGGTAGATGTGATCTGCTTACTTAGGGTTGAATTAATAGTAGCCTCGAAGAGGTCGTTGTTTCGACCCTGTACCATATAGACTGCCGAGCCGTCTCCATTCCGGTTATTCAGCGCATTGATCTGATAGAGCTGATCCCAATTAATCTGAGAGATACGCCCCGACTGCCACAGGTAGCGATAGTAGTCCTGTACGTCGGGTGCTCCGGTAAAGTAAGAGGGCAGATAGCGGTAGTAATCAGGCCGGGGATCCGCACCATTGAACCAGTCGAGGGAGCTCTTCTGGTAGTGACTGTAGTGGACCCCGAGCGCTGTCGTCCAGCTGGTGAGCATATCGGGCTTCCAATCGTAGGTAAGTATCGCGGTGGGGTCGTAGGAGGTGACGATGCGAGAGTTGCGTTTCTTGCCATTCTGCCAGCCCCAGTTGGGATTATAGCTGTAGCATCCTGCGAGACGTACCGCCTCATCGACGGAGGCTCCCTGCTGACCTCGACGGACCGGAGAGCCAAAGGTGATCAGACTGAGTGCCTGACGCCCCTCATCCCACTGGTACTCTGCTCCGAGAGCATAGGAGAGATTTTTATAAAAAGTGCCCTCCACTACCCCCTCATGGGCATACCGACCACCGAGGAGAGCGGTAAAAGCCCAGCCACTGTCCATAAGGCCGGTATTGTAGCTTACCATCGTCCGGGCGTAATAATTGCGGTTGGTCCCGGTGAGTGTGAGCTTTCCCCCTCGGCTGTAGCTTGAGGGACGCATATTGATATTTTGTGATCCGCCCAAGTCGCCAAAGGAGAAGTCCGAGGGCCCTACGTAATTGATCACATTACCATTTCTCGTAAGGTCATTGATGGCCCCGATGGAGGAGTAATTGAAGACCCCACGTACTAAGTCATTGAAGGCAACGCCATTGATGTACCGCTGCTCATATCGGCTGTCATACCCTCTATTGCGGTATCGGAATTGAGAGAAGCGGAAGCCGGCAGTCTTGAGAAAAAGGTCATTGGAGAGGACGACCGTGGGGCTAATCGTCTGGTCGTTGCCCGTCTCTCCCACCTCCAAGGCATCGACAATGCCGATGAGGGACTGATCGGCCTCCATCTTAGTAACTTTCACCCGGAGATCTCCTAGGTCTGTAACTCCGTAGTCGGAGATTGTCACCTCAATCCTCTGATCAAGAATATCGCTCCCCGACAGGCTCAAGTACTCGAAACCGGCAGACGGGACGACAAACCTAAATCGCCCATCGGAAGAGGTGATCCACGAGAGACCGCTCCGCTCCAGATGGACTCGTACACCGGCGACCGGATCTCCGCCCTCGCTCTCCACTACCCGTCCGATGATGACCGGATCGGGAGACTCCTTCTGCGCTAGGAGCGGAGAGACTCCGGAGACAGCAAGGATGAACGAGAGTGCCGTTGCTAATTTTCGTCTAAACATATATACCTTTTTCTATGATTGGCAGTAAAAGCAAATACTCAGTCAAAACCTCTTTGAGTGATGCTAGTCAACTGGTATCGTGCCGGCCTCAATGATCACGTCCTGCATCGGCAGGATGGTTCCCTCCGAGGTGGTGATCTTACCGGAAGTGGCATCCCCACCATCCGTCAGCTTCAGCTCTATGATAGTCTGAGTCCCACTCTTGAGCAAAATGTCCTGAGTAATGGGAAAGGTAAAGACATACTCGCGGGTGAAGATCCGCAGGGTCATCCCCTTAAGGCTCTGACCTGGGAGGAGATGTAGATCAACACTCCCGGAGAGGGGTCCATCGGTAGTGATGGACGCAGTGGAGCTACCCTTCTTCTCCCCGATGGTCACCGAGCCATCCCTCACACTGACCATACCTGACAGGGCTACCCCGATCAGCTCCAGTCTCGCACCGAAGAGATCAACGCCCGAGAGACTAATTTTGAGAGCCGAAAGGACAGGATAGAACTCCAAGACTGTCTCAGTCTGATCGGCAGCCACTCCCGTCACAGGGCGAGAGAGGTAGAGGGCAGAGGTGGTTGTCAAGGGGAGATATTCCCCATCGGCAAGCTCCTCGGTGTATGGATAGTAGGCAATCAACTCATAACTCTTACTTTCCGGCAGACGAATGCCCGACCTGGCAGCGACGAAGTGACCTCCTAGGGATGTCATCGTAGTATACTTGACATTAGAGACCAGTGTCTTGCCATCAAGAAGCGCTGTGACACCTATGGCATCACGATCGTGCCAGCGAGCGCCAGCCTGCAGGTCGTTGCCCTTGAGAATACCTGTCAAGCGGAGATTGCCGGACCGTATAAGATACGGATCCTCGACATCATCGGGAGCACAGCCTGCCGAGCAGGACTGCGGACCCCGACAGCACGAGGAGAGCCCAAGTGAGAGCAAGCACACAGCGGCAAGTAGCGTGTGATAGATCGTGTGACGTGACATATATATATTCGTTTGTACTGATTCGGGATGGGATGAGATTACTTCCAGCGGGACTGGTCGTTCTGAGACTTTATCCCCACGGCCTTATCCTTCGGGAGGTGAGTGAAGAACTGGAGACCTGTCTGTCGCTCCACCTCAGAGACCGGCACAGAGTAATCACTATACTTCGTACCGGGGAGAGCTCTATTGGGCATAATGAAGCCAATGCTATGCCAGTTGCCCGTAGACTTCTCCTGCCGTAGGAAGACCTTGTATGTGGCATCCGGCACTGGGATCTGCTTCCCATCTCGGTCTTTGGTCATCTGTAGGGGCTCCCTGCTATATACGGGGCCACAGACCACGTACAGTGTGTCGTACTTCGAGACTTGCTGGGCCCAAGTGCGCTCCTTACCTTCCAGCTGTTGCCACTGGCCTCCATTCTGAGACTGATTCTGAGGAACCATATTGGAGTAGTAGAAGGTTGTCTCATTCAGAGACCTGGAGGCTGTCCTCGACCCGCTTGACAGCATATGTCCCCGTGACCAGCCACCGATATAGGACTTATAGAGATTAGGCTGAATGGATCTCGAGAGATCAGGATCATAGTCCCAGCTATTGGACCGCTTGGTATTTCCTATTACACCTGGATACATTGGGAAAGCAACATACCTGGGACTACGATACTTTGTATCGAAGAGGATGGAGTAATTTCGCCTCGTGCCACCGCCTCCGTCAGCAAACCATGCATCGGGCGCCATATGGCGAACAAATAGGGCATGATCCAGCAGTCTGTCACTCTGTGCCACAGCCTCCTCTCGATACTGTGCCACCGCGCCGGGGCGGACATTACCGAGCGGGTCATTGGGGTCGACTCCCGGCGTGGGCTCATCCGGATCTGTGGGATTGATCCCGGGAGTGGAGGGATCAATAGGTACTCCGTCCTGATCCTTGACGGTGAAGTCACCACCGGGGTTTAGAGGGAGGATCTCCCCCGCACTCGGATCAATAGGCACTCCACTGGAGGGCTCATCGCCCTCCTTGATTGAGGGATCCATGTCTGCCGGAGCAAGAGGGTCGATGCCGGCACTGGGATCTATTGGCACGCCACCACCCTCACTATCCTTGACCGATGGCTCTACCGGCGAGGGCTGGACAGGATCAATCCCGGCACTCGGGTCAATAGGTTTAGCGCCATACTTTGGGTCATACGGATCGTAGCGCTCACCCTTCAGCCCGTCCGGCGTCAGCACGATAGGACCCTCGGGAGCCTCTTGAGGTAGTTCACCAGGTCCTTTGGTCTCGAGTACATAGAGTCCGCTCCCACTACCGGAGAGGGTTAGGTGGTAGGTAGCCATTTCGCCCGCCTTCCCCACATAAGGAGAGGGACGCCACCTTACTGTGCGCCCACCAAAACTTAAGGTCACAGTCAGATCGCCATAGTTAATGCCCGGCACCACCACAGCTGCAGCCACAGCTTGAGCGCGACGACCTCGTACAGCGAGATCAAGTGTACCCCTCGCACCCTGAGACTGGAATTGGTCTGACACCAGATCAAAGCAAGCTGAGAGAGGAACATCAGCAGCCTCGACAGCCAGATGCGACAAGTTACCGAAGTCCGGCGATGCAGTGATTACTAATTGCAGAAGAGCATTGATACGCCTAAGAGTAACCCTCGGCTCCGCCACCCAAGTAACATCGGAGAGCTTCCCATAGAAGTAGTCCGGTGCCTTTCCTTCCGCCTGACCTGCATAGTTCATCGGGATCTTTCCCTGCGAAGCCTCGGCCGTGTACGGATAGTACGCGATGATCTCGAGAGGGGACGATGGCGACCGATGGACTGGTGATGTGGAGAAGAAGACACCATCCCCCGCACTCGAGGTATAGAGGATATTGTCATCCGAGACCACACCATCCGAGAGAGAGAAGACTCCCATCTGATCGTTTTTCTGCCAAGTAGGAGCTGCAGATCGGAAGCTTGCCTTGTAGCGCAGCTCGTACGGCTGTAGAAGATCATCTCCCGTTGCTCTATGCGTGCATGAAGCCCACAAAACCAAGAGTGCCACAAGGGCTATGCTCAATCTTGGGAGAGTCATGTAGTCGGTCAAATTCCCTTTCATTGATTTATGGTGATAATCTTTTTTTGAGATGACAACACTTAGTGGATAACCAAAGATACCCAATATCAATTCCTTGACCAAAGAGCAACCATAGGAGGGACGCATCTGAGTGACACAGAAGGGCTAATTCGCATTTTGATGTGCTGGGAGTGGAGGGGAAAAGAGATTACCTTTGTTGAGGAGACAAAGGATAATAGATGAGGAGGTTGTTAAGAGGCTATGGAAACAGCAGAGATAAGGGAGTTGATATCGGCATTTGTCTCGGAGGAGATCCTTCGCGACTTTGAGCTGA
>OBRT01000367.1_pt1 | contig 11806 bp, 10 predicted proteins | sample 1494891 | NCBI WGS metagenome assembly OBRT01 (sample SAMEA3360688, study PRJEB22359) | human gut metagenome | biome: ENVO:urban biome; feature: ENVO:human-associated habitat; material: ENVO:feces | place: Bangladesh | collected 2011 | reverse complement strand
CTGCAACTTCAATAAAACTAATAAGAAGTATATTTATGAAAGGCATCTCTGCATTAATGCTTGAACTTGTTATGGCTTCTGATAGCTATGGAGTTTCAGACTTTGTTCTCAATTCAATTAGTGACAGTTTAGATGGAATTAGTTTTATGAGTCACCTAAACAGATTAGTAACAGGTTCAGCAATACATGCTAAAAGGCGTGCATTTGAACTAGGTGGAAGTATAGAAATGCTAGAAGATAAAAAATTAGATTCACTTATGAGTGAAGCTACAAAGAAAAAACTAGAAATTGTATCTAATTATGATTTCTCGAAAGTGGCAGAGAAAGATGAAAAGTTTTGGGTTGACATTGTAAATGTTTTAAAGGAGGTAAAATAATAAAATGGCGGTAGGAAAGAGAATTTATTTAAAGAGAAATTTGCCAGATAAAAAATTAATTGAAGAATTTAAAGAAATCCCAGCATCAAATACAGGTGATGTAATGGGAAGAAATTCAGCAATGAATCCTAGAATAAAATTAGTTAGTAGTCCTAAAGCACAAATGATGTGTGGACCTGCACTTACAGTTAAATGTAGAGCAGGAGATAACTTAGCTCTTCACGCTGCTCTTAATATATGTGAAGAGGGGGATGTATTAGTAGTTTCCAATGAGGAAGATAATACTAGAGCACTAATGGGAGAAGTTATGATGGCTTACCTTTTTGAAATAAAAAAAGTAGCAGGCATAATTTTAGATGGACCAATAAGAGATATTGATGAAATTGGAAATTGGAACTTTCCAGTATATTGTACAGGAACAACACCAGGAGGACCCTATAAAGAAGGACCAGGAGAAATTAATGTACCAATTTCTTGTGGAGGAATATCAGTAAATCCTGGAGACATAATTTTAGCAGATCCAGATGGGGTAGTTGTAATACCAAAGAATGACGCAGAAAAAATATTAGAAGATGCAAAAGAATTTAAAAAGAAAGATGAAGCAAAGTTAATTAACACAAGAAAACACGATATAAATAGAGATTGGGTTAATAAATTGCTTGAAGACAAAGAATTTGAAATTATTGATGATGTTTGTAGTTTTTAATAAGAATATTTTAAAAGGAGAAAGAAATGTTAAAACTAAATAAAATAAAATTAAAATCAATTGCTTGTTTATTATTAGCTCCATTACTTCTTACGGCATGTAATGGTGGAGATAAATCTAAAGATGCTGAGGCAAAGGGTGGATCTGATTATCCAAATAAACCAATAACAATGATTGTTCCATATTCAGCTGGGGGATCATCTGATATTGGAACTAGGATGATGGCAAAGAGATTAGAAAAAGAGTTGGGACAAACAGTTGTCGTAGAAAACTATTCTGGTGCTGGCGGATATGTAGGATGGAATAAACTATTACAATCAAAACCTGATGGTTACACATTATCTATGTTTGCTCTTCCGTATATCTCAGGATACTTAAATCCAGATAATAAAAAAGATGTATCTTTAGATGATATTACTCCTTTAGTAAATCACGTTTGGGATACTACAGCATGGGCAGTTAATAAAGACTCAAAATTTAAAGATTTAAACTCTCTTCTAGAATATGTTAAAGAACACCCAGGAGAAGTTAAGGTTGGAACCTCTGGAGCTTATACTCAACACCATATTGCTCTAATAGAACTTGAAAAACTAGGATACAAGATGGAAGCTGTGCATACTGGAGGTCTTTCAGATGCTATTTCTATGGCTTTAGGAGGACACATTGATGTTATTTCAATGGGTGCTGGTGATGTCAAGAAACAAGCAGATGAAAATGGAATGATTCCATTAGCTGTCCTTGATAAAGAAAAGTCAGAATATTTACCAGATGTACCAACATTTAAGGAAGCTTCAGGATTGGATATTAACGCATACGCAGCAAGAGGCTATGCTGGTCCTAAAGGAATGCCAGAAGATGTAGTTAATAAATTAGATGAAGCATTCAACAAGATTATCAATGACCCTGACCATATTAAAGAAATGAAAGATTTAGGATTAACTGTAAAATATATGCCATATGATGAATATATTAAATTTTTAAAGGATGTAGAAAAACAATATAAAGATGTTTTAGGATGGTAAAAATGAAAAAATATTTAAAATTAGATATTGTAATAGCTTTAATTTTAATAATATTTTCTCTAGTATTTTTAAACATGACAAGGGAATTTCCAGAGGAATCTGCGTTATTCCCTAAATTAACACTTTATTCAATGATATTGTTTAGTGTTATGGTTATAATAGAATCTGTTGTCAAAAATAAAAAGATTGCGGGCTTAGAAAAAGAAAGTATTAAAAATATTTTTATAATTACAGTATTAATAGTATTATATTATGTTTTAGCTAAATTTTTGGGGTTAATTATCGCAACATTTTTCTTTATTTTAGCTACAACAAAATTTTTAGGAGAAGAAAGCATAGCTAAGTCTGTGATACTAGGTATAGGTCTAAATATTTTAATTTATGTAGTTTTTGTTAAATTTTTAAGTGTACCAATACCATATAAACCAATATTTTTATAAGGAGGTAGATTATGAATATTTTAAGTATATTAATTTCAATTTTCTCTATAAAAAATATGTTAATTATGTGTGGAGGTATTTTAATAGGAATTATAGGGGGCGCATTGCCTGGTATTAGTTCTACAATGTGTGTTTCATTACTCTTACCATTTACATTTGCCATGAGTCCAGAAACAGGAATATTGATGTTAATGGCAATATATACTTCGGCAGTTTATGGTGGAAGTATATCGGCTATATTAATTAATACACCAGGTACAGGATCTTCTGCAGCTACAGCTCTTGATGGATATCCATTAACGAGCCAAGGCAGAGGTGGACAGGCTTTAAGAATTTCTACTCTAGCATCAGCTATTGGTGGTGTTATAAGTGGTATAGCATTATTAGTATTAGCACCTCCACTTTCTCAAATATCGCTTTTATTTGGTCCAAGTGAATATATGCTTTTAGCTGTGATTGGATTAACGGCTGTTGTAACACTTGCTGCAGATTCGTTATTTAAAGGAATACTTTCAGCTATCTTTGGATTGTTTTTGACAACAGTAGGGGTGGATTTTTCGATAGGATATCCAAGATTTACTTTTGGGATTATAGAACTTGATTCAGGTATTTCATTTATACCAGCTCTGATAGGATTATTTGCATTATCTGAAGTACTAAAATTATGTGAAAGACCTAGGGAAAGTAATATAGATGTGGCAAACTTTAAATCTGATAGAATTTTTCCTAGTATGGAAGAAACAAGGGGATTGTGGGGAACAATAGCAAGAAGTTCAATTATAGGTGTTATAATTGGAATTTTGCCAGGAGCTGGAGCAGAAATTGGTTCTTGGATTTCTTACAATACTGCAAAATCCTTATCAAAAGAGAAAGAAAAATTTGGTAAAGGAAGTTTAGAAGGGATAGCAGCTTCAGAAACAGCGAATAATGCAGTTACTGGGGGAGCATTAATTCCACTTTTAACTTTAGGAATTCCAGGAAGCTCTGTTGCAGCAGTAATTTTAGGGGGTCTTTTAATTCATGGATTAGTACCAGGAAGGGAACTATTTACTACACATGCTCGAATGACCTATACTGTGATTATTGGTTTTATAATTGCTAACATATTAATTGCTTTGTTTGGATTTATACTAGCTAAACCTTTTTCTCAAGTTGCAAAATTACCAAAAAAATATTTGACGCCAATGATTGTCATCTTCTGTTTTATTGGATCTTTTGCTTTAAATAATAGTATGTTTGATATAGTTATAATGATAATATTTGGTGTAATCGGATACATTATACAGAAAGCAGGTTTTCACCCAGCACCAATAGTTCTAGCTATGGTTCTAGGACAAATGCTTGAATCTAGATATTTGCAAACTTTTACTGTAAGTAATGGTAAAGTAATATCTTATATTATGACTAGACCAATTAGTATAGTATTAATTATTATAGCTATTATATTCTTAGTATCTCCAATGTTCTTTAAAAACATAAAACGAGGTTAATAATATGGATTTAAAAATAATTAATGGGATTTTAATAGATCCTAAAAATAACTTAGAAGAGAAGAAAGATATTTTAATTGATAATGGAAAAATAGTAGATGTTGGAAATTTTAAGGAAGTTGACACATTTAAAACTTTAGATGCTACTAACTGTTATGTTACTCCAGGGCTTATTGATTATCATATACACTTACAACCCTTTTGTGAAATTGGAGTGCCAACTGAGATACTATGTTTTTCTTCAGGGGTAACTACAGCAGTGGATGCTGGTAGTAGTGGTTGTTCTAATTATGAATCATATAGACCAGCAATTGAAGCAAGTAATGTAAGAATTAAAGCATATCTAAATGTTTGCTCGGGAGGCATGGTAACAAGTAGCTATGGTGAAAATATAAATCCAAAAAATTTTAATGAAAAAAAGATTTTAAGGTTATTCGATAAATATAGTGATGATCTAGTTGCTTTAAAAATTAGATTAGATAAAAATCTTGTTAAAGATATGGGAATGGAACCTCTCAAGAAAGCTCTAAGGATTGCCAGAAAAAGTGGAAAGAGACTAGTGGTTCATACAACTAATGCCCCAATGCCTCAATCTGACATAGCTAATGAACTTGAAAATGGCGATGTATTTACTCATATGTACCATGATTTTGACAATACTATTATTGATAATAATGGAAAAATATGCAGAGATATCTTGAATTCCAGAGAAAGAGGTGTAATATTTGACGCCGCTAATGCAAGATTTCACTTTGCTTTTAAAGTTGCCAATAAAGCTTTTGAAAATAATTTTTTACCAGATATTATAAGTACAGATTTAACAAAGAAAAGTATTTACAAGAAACCTCAAATTTTTAATATGATGTTTTTGATTTCCAAATATTTAAATATGGGATTAAGCATTAGTCAAATTATTGAGAAAGCATCTTATAATCCTGCTAAATTATTAAATATGGACAATGAAATAGGAAGTCTAAGTAAAGGTTATTGTGCTGATATAGCAGTTATAAAAGAAACAGAGAAGGATATAATTTTTGAGGATTGGCAAGGAGGAAAATTAGAAGGTAAAAAACTTTTAAAAAATATGATGACAATTAAAGATGGTGAAATAGTTTTTCAAGATATAGATTTTTAATTAATATTTCATAAAATGAATCCTTGATAAAGAAAGCGCAAGATATATGTCTTGTGCTTTTTGTTTTTAAAAAACTTTTGAGGGTATATTAGGGGTGAGAGATTTATTTTTGTAACGTGATAAAGGAAAGTGATTTTATGAAAAATGATGTATTAAGAAGAAAAGAACACGAAGCTGTTAGAAATGGCGTTGGTTATTATGATTTCACTCACCAAGTTTTAGATGTCAAGGGTAAGGATGCAGCAACTTTTTTAGACAAAGTTTTTGTAAATGACATAAAAAATATGAAAAAGGGTCACGCACTTTACACTACAATGCTAAATGAAGAGGGAAAAATTATTGACGATGTTATTGTTTTTAGGTTGGAAGATGACAAGTATTTGATTTCAACTTTATACATTGACAAGATGATTAAGTGGTTTGACAAGTTTAAGGGCGGCTGCGACATAGACTACAAGGACATTACTTCAAAGCTAACTATGTTTGCTCTTCAAGGTCCAAAGTCAAGAGATCTTGTAAATAAAATTGTGGACAAGGACATTTCTTCTATGAAATTCTTCACTATTGAAGACAATTCTGTTGGCGACTTAGATATTATGGTTGCAAGGGCAGGCTTCACAGGCGAACTTGGCTACGAACTTTATGTTGAAAGCGGCAAGAAGGAAGTTCTCGAAGAAAAAATTAAGGAATGCGGCAAGGAATTTGGCTTAGTTAATATTACCACTGATGTAATTATTGGAAGTTTGCCAGGAGAAAAGGGCTATGTTTTAATGAGCGACCTTGAAGGAACAAATCCTCTTGAAGTTGGATATGGCTGGACAGTTCACTGGGACAGCGACTTTATTGGAAAGGATGAACTTCTAAAGGCAAAGGGAAATATTAAGAGAGATCTTTTCGGCTTTGAACTTTTAGGAGAAGGTCAAGTTGAAGCAGGAGATCCTGTTCTATGTGATGGCAAGGAAATCGGCAAGGTTACTAAATTCACTTACGGCTACACTCTTGAAAAGTTCATTGGCTACTGCTTAATTGAAAAGGAATGTGCAGTGGAAGGAAAAGAAGTTGAAATTAAAACTAAGGAAGGCAGCCTAAAGGCAAAATTATGCGACAGAGTTTTCTATGACAAGGAAAATGAAAGAGTAAGAGGATAAGAGGATAGATCAGAGAATTAAGATAAAGGGAGTCCATTGGGCTCCTTTTTTAATGCTAAGCTATAATAAATTTTAAATAAAAATTTTTGCACTTATGTCTTTGTTTGTTTAAGAATGAATCAAAGCTATAGGTGCAATTTTTTGCCAAATATTTTTTAGAGATTTAATCCAAAAAAATATTATAGAGCTATTTCTTTGCAAAAAAATATCTGTTGGAGATTTCTCCCCAACAGATATTAAAATCTTTTCAAAATTATTTTTTAATTAAGATTAAGCAGTTGCTGCTGGTTTATTTTTATTTAGCATTTTTTGAGTTACAAATATAAATGCTAGAGCAGCAAGTCCAATTGCGTCAGTAAGAAGCTTTGGATCAAGTAGTGCGAAAGCAGCTAAAAGAAGTATAATTCTTTGCCAAATTCTTAGGTTTCCAAATAGGTAAGATTCAACTGTACCTGCCAAGCAAATTGTACCAATAAGTGCAGTTACAATTGTTGGTAGAGCGGCTGTTACTGGAAGCCAATTTACTGTTGTTCCTACTATGGAATCTACCATTATTAAGTGTGGGTTAATAACAAAGATGTAAGGTATTATGAAGGCGCCTATGGCAAGCTTGAAGGCTTGGAAACCAGTCTTCATTGAGTTTGCACCTGCGATACCTGCTCCTGCGTAAGCAGCTAGGGCTACTGGAGGAGTAACGTCGGCAACTACACCAAAGTATAGGATAAATAGGTGGGCTGACATTAGGTTTACACCAAGTTTTGTTATAGCTGGAACAGCCATTGTTGCAAGTACGATGTATTTTGCAGTAGTTGGAAGTCCCATACCAAGGATAATTGAAGATATCATTGTAAGAAGTAGTGTAGGGATTAGTCTACCTTGAGCTATTTGTACGATTACTTCTGCAATCTTTAGACCGAAACCAGTAAGTGTTACAACACCTACGATCATACCAGCACAAGCACAGGCACAAGCTACACCAACGGCACCCTTAGCACCTGCTTCCATTGCTCCAAGTATGTCCTTTGGAGTAAAGGAATCGTCTTTTTTAATAAGTGATGCTGCGAAAGCAACGATAACACCAATAACGATACCAGTTAAAGCAGCCATTGTTGGCGGAAATTGTTTAACCAACATAAAGATAATAGCAATTAGAGGTAAAGTTAAGTAACCTTGTTTTCTTAAAATATTTGAAACCTTTGGAAGGGATTCTCTAGGCATTCCCTTTAGTCCAAGTTTACAAGCTTCTAAGTGAACCATTGTACCAACAGCTATATAGTATAGAACAGCTGGGATAATTGCAGCCTTAACAATTGAAATGTAAGGGAAACCAGTGAAGTCCGCCATGATAAAGGCAGCAGCACCCATTACTGGAGGCATGATTTGTCCACCAGTAGATGCAGTAGCTTCTACGGCACCTGCATAGTGAGGTTTGTAACCAACTGATTTCATTAGTGGAATTGTGAAGGCACCAGTAGTAACTGTGTTAGCTACAGATGAACCTGAGATTGAACCCATAAGTCCTGAAGAAAGAACTGATGTCATAGCTGGACCTGATCTTGTAGAACCAGTTAAAGCGTAAGCAAAGTCTATAAAGAATTCACCAACACCAGTTTTGTCTAGGAAGGATCCAAATAGTATAAACATAAATACGAAAGTAGAAGATACTCCAAGAGGTGTACCCATAATACCTTCAGTAGTCATATACATGTGAGAAACAATTCTAGTAACATTAAAGCCTCTGTGGGCAAATATACCTGGCATATGTCTGCCGAAGTAAGCAAATAGTAGGAATACTATAGTAACGATAGGAAGTTCTGGTCCAACAACTCTTCTTGTGACTTCAAGAGTAAGTAGAACTGCAAGAACACCAAGTACCATATCTGTAGTGGACATTTGACCACCCTTAAGGGCAATTGCTTCTACATTAAAGAATATGTAGCCCCATACTCCAACTGATAAAATAATAAGTAGCCAATCAGTGATATCAATTTTATCTTTTGATGACTTTTTAAATCCTGGATAAAGTGCAAATCCAAGAGTAAAGGCAAAGATTAAGTGAAGAGATCTTTGCTTCATAGCTAAAAGTGTACCATGCCATGCTGTAAATAAATGGAAAGCAGACATTAAAATTGCAACGATTGTAATGAATAGAGCAACCTTACCAGTTAATTTACGAAGCTTACTAGTTTCAAGGTCGTATTGTTCCATTAATTCATCAACATTCATTGCACCAAGTTCTTCAGCGGTCTTAGTAAAACTAGCTTCAGAAGACGCATCTTGTGAATCTAGTTTTGAATCCTCTGTTTTTATTTCTTCAGATTCTAAATTTTCATTTAATTTTTTATCTTCGCTCAATTTGGCACCTCCTTAGTGCGTATTGTAAAAGTGAGATGTGTTCAGTAGAAAATTCTAAAGCTTCTCTCGGTTCAGAAAAATCTAAAAAGGGAGTAGTCTTTCCATTGATAACAAGTTTGTGATTTGCTATGACAGCCCCAGTCCTATAAACAACAGTTTCAAAGGGAACGTTCATATCATATAGGCAAAAACTACCGTCATCGGCGTATTTAAACTTGTATATTAAATTTACAGGAAGACCTGCACCTTGGTCGCGATATCTTTGTTCCATAAGTATTAATTTGCCATCGCGAACTTCATACCATTCACTAGTCTCTGATCTCTCAACGGAATGGGTATAGACTATGCCGAACCTTTCCTTATCCTTTAAGTGTTCTATCTTTAATAGGTCTCCATTAAAGTAAGATTTTATTATTATTGCGTCGATTTTCACAAAGGATAAAATAAAAAAAACTATTATAATAAAGAGAATTGGAAAGAAAAACTTCTTTCCAATGCCCTCTTTATTTCTACCATTCATTATTTTTTAACTTCATCGAAATATTTTTGTGCACCTGGGTGAACTTCAATACTCATACCGTCAAGAGCTTTATCAAGAGCGATGTCGCCACCTCTTGCGTGAGATTCCTTCATAGTATCAAGGTTTTCGAATAAAAGTTTAACAATATTGTATGCGTCTTCTTCAGCCATTCTTTCATCAACAGCTAGCATTGATTGTACTGCTACTACAGAGATTTCTTGGTCTTGTCCCTTGTATTCTGTAGGAGTGATGTGTAGGTTAACATAGAATGGATATTTTGCAATAAGAGCTTCAGCTTTATCTTCTGCAATTGGAACTAGGTGAACATCATGAGTAGTTGCTAGTTCAGTAATAGCTGAAGATGGAATTGCTGCAGTTAAGAATGTTGCATCAATTTGGCCAGATTTAATTTGGTCAGCAGCTTCTGCGAAAGATAGATAGTCAACTTTTCCTAAATCATCATAAGTGATTCCGTGGATATCAAGAATTTGTTTTACGTTAACTTCAACACCAGAACCTGGAGCACCAACAGCAACTCTCTTGCCCTTTAAGTCGTCAATAGTTTTAATTCCTGATTCATCAGAAGCAACTATTTGTACGATTTCAGGATATAGACAGCATAGACCTCTTAGAGAAGGTTTCTTTTGTCCTTCGAAAGTATCAGTACCGTTTAGTGCATAGTAAGCAACGTCGTTTTGAATAAATGCGATTTCTGCGTCTCCCTTAGTAACAAGTTCAACATTTTCTTTAGAAGCACCAGTAGCTTGTGCAGTAGCTGTGTAGTTAACACCTGCATTATTAAGAATGTTAGAAAGTGCTCCACCTAGTGGGTAGTATGTACCACCAGTACCACCTGTTGCAACTGACATGAATCCGCCTTTAGTTTCCATTAAACCTTCAGCTTTCATTTCGCCAGAAGCTTCTTCTGTCTTTGCGTTTTCTTCAGTTTTTGTAGCATTGTTTGCAGGTTCTTCTTTTTTGTTTCCGCCGCCGCTACAAGCAGTTAAAGTAACTGCAACCAAAGCAATAAGCATCATGAGTGTCATAAATTTTTTCTTTGTCATAATAATCCTCCTTGACATTATTCAAATAAACTAAAATTTTATGAAAATGTTTATTTGCTATTTTTATATTACAATAACTAATATCAAATGTCAATTAAATAAAAAGGATATTGGGGCGAAAAATTGTATGATATTTATACAAAGCTACAAATTTGAAAACGGTTTAAAATAAAGAAATAGCCATTAAGTGATGAAATTTGCTTTTAGGGTAAGTATAAAATGTAAATTTAGAAATAAAATCTCGAAAGATTTAAAAAATTTATCAATCTTAAAAGATTAAAAGAATAAATTTTGGAGGTAAAATGAAAATTTCCCATCTATTAAATATTAAGTATCCAATTTTGCAGGGAGCTATGGCAAATATTTCTACATCAGAGCTTGCAGGTGCGGTTTCAGAAGCTGGTGGTCTTGGCATGATAGCAACAGGCGGCTTTAGTCCAGAGGTCGTTAGGGAAGAAATAAGAAAAATAAAAAAGATGACAGACAAGCCCTTTGGCGTAAATATGGTAATGATTCACCCAGCCATTGACGAGCTCAATAAAATTGTTGTGGAAGAGGGAGTAAAGATTATAACTTGTGGTGCAGGCAATCCCGAGAAATATTTTGACTACTGGCTTGATAAGGGTCTAAAGGTAATTCCAATTATTGCCAACAAAAAGATGGCGCAAAAAGTTGAGAGCCTCGGTGCCACTGCCTGCGTCTTTGAAGGTGCAGAAGCAGGGGGACACATAGGAAAGCTCAACACTTTCCCAGCTCTACCAGAAATTTGTGATTCTGTAAAGATTCCGGTGATCTCTGCTGGAGGAATTTACACGGCAAGGCATATCTTGGCTGCAGAAATTTTGGGGGCAAGTGGAGTGCAAATGGGCACGAGATTTTTGGTGTCAGAAGAAGCACCAGTCCACGAAAACTTTAAAAAGACTCTTCTTGAAGCCACAGATAGGGACACAATTGTCACAGGAATTACTACGCCTCATCCAATAAGGTGCTATAAAAATAAGTTGGCTGATAAACTTTTGGATATCGAATTAAATAAGCTTGGCCAAGAAGAATTTGAAAAGTATGCTGCAGGCTCTAGCTATAAAGCTGTAAGAGATGGAGATGTAAAGTGGGGCTCTGTCATGGCAGGAGAAGGCTACGAGTATTTAAATAAAGTGGAAAGTGTAAGGGATATAATAGAAAACATTATGAGGGACTACCAAGATTTAAAAGAAAATTTTAAAAATAGTTAAAAATTTTTTCTTGTTTACTTTATAAATTTCATAGTAAAATATTTTTACAAAATTTTGGAGCAAATTATGGAAAGATTTAATAATGAAAAATTAAAAAGGATTCAAGTTTTAAATGGGGCACAGTTAAAATACGTGGCCTTTACATCTATGTTTATTGACCATGTCAACAAAGCGATAATTTTACCCTACCTTGAAGTTGGAAGCACTCTATCAGAGATTTCTACAGTTTTCGATGTCTTAGGTCGCATTGCTTTTCCTCTCTTTTCATTTTTTATAGTGGAGGGATTTTTTAGGACTCATTCAAGGAAAAGATATCT
>OBRT01000366.1_pt1 | contig 11861 bp, 9 predicted proteins | sample 1494891 | NCBI WGS metagenome assembly OBRT01 (sample SAMEA3360688, study PRJEB22359) | human gut metagenome | biome: ENVO:urban biome; feature: ENVO:human-associated habitat; material: ENVO:feces | place: Bangladesh | collected 2011 | reverse complement strand
CTAGTGTTCTTATATTTCTACCTTCTCTACCGATGATTCTTCCCTTCATCTCGTCATTTGGTAGGTTAACAACATTAACACTAACTTCAGTTACATAGTCAGATGCATTCTTTTGAATAGCGTCAGCTATGATTTCTCTAGCATTCTTTTGTGCTTCTTCTTTAGCTTCATATGTAGCTTGTCTGATATAAGTAGCACACTCATGAGTCATTTCCTTTTTAACTTCATCCAAGATAATGTCTTTTGCTTCTTGGGTACTCATTTTGGAAACACGCTCAATTTCTTTTCTTCTTTCTTCAATTAATTGTTCAACTTCTTCTTCTTTCTTGCTTAGAGAGTTCATCTTATTCTTAAGTTGTTCTTCCTTCTTTTCGTAAGATTGTGTTCTCTTGTCAAGATTTTCTTCTTTGTTGATCAATCTTTTTTCCGATTTTTTCAGTTCGATTTCTTTTTCTTTTGCTTCTTTGTCGAGGTCATTTCTTAGTTTGTGAATTTCTTCTTTGGCTGATAGTATCTTCTCTTTAGCTTCTTGACTTGCTTTGTTCTTTGCATCTTCAATAATTCTACTTGATTCAATTTCAGCACTTTTAATCTTCTTTTCGCCTAGAATCTTTCTAATTATATATCCTATGATAAATCCAAGAGCTATAGCAATTAAAGCTGTAATCAGTACTTCGCCTGTTAAAAACTTATCCAAACTTAAAACACCTCCTATTAAATTTTATTGGTTTTAAGCATCACGCTTAAAATTATTATAACACATTTTTGATTTATTAGCAAGTTTTTAGTATGATAAATATAGATAATTTATATATTAACAATAAATAAACAATATTATGCATTAAAATAAGGTTAAAAAAACATTTAACCTTATCTAATATAGTATTTTTATAACATTGGAGAAATAAGTCTAGAAATTGATTCTTTTATTCTAACAAGCTTACTTCTTTCAATATAAGTTTGAAGTGTCAACTCTTTTGTTTTTTCAATATCTTTTAAAAATTGATTACTTAAAAGCTTATTTGTATCATTATCATAAAATATAAGATTTGCTTCAAAATTTAATGTAAAGCTTCTTATATCAAAATTTGCTGTCCCTACTGTAACTATATCATCATCTTTGATAACTTGTTTCGAATGCAAAAATCCATCTTCATATTCATAGACCTTAACATTATCCTCCAGTAGTTTTCCAGCGTAACTTAATGTTGCCCAGCGAACAAATAAATGATCCGATTTATTTGGAATCATAAGTCTAACATCGACACCTGAAAGTGCTGCAATACTTAATGCTTGCATAACCGATTCATCAGGAATAAAGTATGGAGTTTGAATCCATATCTTATCTTTAGCAGTACTTATCATTTTTACATATGCATTCTTTATGTTCTCATACATAGAGTCTGGCCCAGATGTTATAAGCTGCATTCTGTTAATATTTTTGGGCAAATTATCTTTATTAATTTCTCCTTTTGACTTTATATTAGTAGCAAATCTATAATCAAACTTAAATCTTCTTAAATACTCTTCAACTATTTCACCTGTTAATTTAAAATGAGTGTCTCTCCAAAATCCAAATTTCTTGCTCCTATTTATATATTCATCTCCAACATTAAAACCGCCACTATAAGCAATTTTACCATCTATAATTACAATTTTTCTATGGTTTCTGTAATTAAATCTTGTTGTAAATTTTGAAAAGAACAATGGAAAGAAAGAATCTATTTTACCTCCTAATTTTTTAAATTCTTTGAAGCATTTCCTTTTTATACTCCTAGAGCCAACAGCATCGACTAATATTTTTACTTCTACTCCCTCTTTTAATTTTGCATTTAAAAGATCTATAAGACTTCTCCCTAATTTATCAGTTTTAAATATATAGTACTCGATATAGATATATTCTTTTGCTTTCTTTATATCTTCAAACATATCCGTAAATTTATCTCTTCCATCAAAGTAAAATTTAACATCATTATATTCAGTTAGCACTGAATCACTAGTAGCAAGTGATAAGTTTATAAGTTCCTTTTGATCATTTGTTAATTCTTTTATATCTGTTATCGCATAAAACTTTTTTTGATTTTCTAACAATCTTTTTTCTTGCTCATCAAGATGTTTTTTCTCTTCGAAAGTTTTTCTTTTTCTATAGTCAAATCCAAAAAATAGGTATAAAATAAATCCTAAGTACGGAACATAAAACAAAATCATAAGCCAAATCCATGTTGATTTAACATTCTTTCTTTCTTTAAATACTATTATTAAGCCTAATATTAAATTAAGTAAATATCCTATAATTACCTTTAGAGAGTAATCCATAATTTCTCCTATTTCTTAGTATTTTTTGATTTATACCTCTTGTTTGTATCCAATATTTTCTTTCTTATTCTAATAGATTTTGGTGTTACTTCTATTAGCTCATCGTCTTCAATGAATTCAAGTGCTTCCTCAAGTGATAATACTCTTGGTGGGCTAAGCCTGATGGCGTCATCAGATCCCGCTGCTCTTGTATTAGTCATTTGTTTCTTCTTAGTAACGTTAACCTCTATATCAAGGCCCTTTGGATTTTCTCCAACAACCATGCCTTCATAAACTTCAGTTTGTGGTCCTATGAATAATATACCTCTGCCTTGAGCGATATTTAGTCCATAGCTTGATGCAACACCTGTTTCAAAGGCAATTAGTGAGCCTGTAGTTCTTGTAGGTATCTCTCCCTTATATGGCTCATAGCCTAAGAAGCTCGAGTTTATAATACCTTCTCCGTGTGTATCAGTCATAAACTCGCTTCTGTATCCAATTAAACCTCTTGCAGGCATCTTAAACACTAGTCTTGAGTAGCCAGCTGAGTTTTCTTTCATCTCTTGTAATTCAGCTTTTCTTCTTGATAATTTATCTATAACCGCTCCAACAAATTGCTCAGAAACGTCAACTGTAACCTTTTCCATAGGTTCAAGCTTCTTGCCATTCTCATCAGTTTTGAATAGTACTTGTGGTTTTGATAATTGAAGTTCATAGTCTTCCCTTCTCATTGTTTCAACTAAAACTGATAAGTGAAGCTCGCCTCTACCCGATACCTTAAATGCGTCAGTTGAATCAGTTTCTTCAACTCTCAATGATACATTTGATTGTAATTCCTTTTCTAGTCTTGTTCTTATTTGTCTAGATGTTACAAATTTACCTTCTCTTCCTGCAAATGGTGAGTCATTTACAATGAAGTTCATAGATATGGTTGGTTCAGATATCTTAACGAAGTCTAAAGCCTCTGGGCATTCAGAATCAGCTATAGTATCACCTATAGATATGTCTTCAATACCTGTAACGGCAACTATCGCCCCGCCCTTTTGTTCATTTGTTTCAACTTTATCTAGACCAATGAATTCATAAAGTTTACCTATCTTAACTTTTCTTTGCATTTCTGGATGAAGCTTATTAACTAAGACAGCTTCTTGGCCATTCTTTATAGTACCTCTTTCAATCTTGCCTATACCAATTCTACCAACATAGTCATTGTAGTCAATTGTTGATATAAGTAATTGTAGTGGCTCGTCTTCGTTTGATTCAGGAGCTGGTATATGCTCAATGATGGCGTCAAATAAGTCGTCCATATTATCTTTTTCGATAGTTGCTTGATTTGATGCGTAGCCTTTTTTTGCAGACGCAAAGATAAACGGAGCTTCAAGAGCTTCATCTTCAGCACCTAATTCTATGAATAAGTCTAGAACTTCGTCAACTACTTGAACTGGTCTTGCTTCTGGTCTGTCAATCTTATTTATACATACAATAACTGGTAGGTTTAAATCGAATGCCTTCTTTAATACGAATTTTGTTTGTGGCATAGGTCCTTCAAAGGCATCTACAACTAAAACTACACCATTAACCATCTTTAGAACTCTCTCTACTTCACCACCGAAGTCAGCATGGCCGGGTGTATCAATGATATTAATCTTTTTACCATTGTGTATAACGGCTGTATTCTTTGAAAGTATAGTAATACCACGTTCTTTTTCAAGATCTCCAGAGTCCATAACCCTGTCTTGAACTACTTGGTTTTCTCTGAAAGTTCCTGATTGTCTAAGCATTTGGTCGACTAAGGTTGTCTTACCATGGTCAACGTGCGCTATGATTGCTATATTTCTTAAATCTTCTCTTAACATATTATTCCTCCTAAACACTACCTTTTATTATAATACTTTTTTATAATAATTACAAGTATTTTACTCTCTATCATCAATAAAGCTTGAAAAAATAGTGCATTTTATACCATGTTCCAATCTAGCAACGCTATCTGTCAAGGCTTCAACTATCTTTAGTCCTCTTCCACCAAGGTCACAGACAGCATTATTCGAGCATATACTAAGAGTCCCGACCCCCTCATCTTCAACTCTAAGTTTTATTGACTCATTTAATATAGATATGTATAGCTTTACTTTTTTATCCTTGCTATATTGGTTGCCATGTGATGCGGAATTAAGCATAAGCTCATTAAGAACAAGCCTAATATTAAATATCATCTCATTAGGCAAATATTCATATAGATTTTCTACTATTCTATCTACAAATATCTCGACACTTTCAATATTTGAAGATACTGTTCCATAAAATTTATACATTATATCCTTCCTCTACTAATTTATTTATACCCGTGATAAAAAATTAATAAGCAAATTGTTACAAATTATCTGTTTTGGGTATAAATAAATCGAAAGGAAGGAGGTTGCATTATGGACAAATATGAATGCGATGCATGCGGTTATGTTTATGATCCTGAAATAGGTGATCCAGACGGAGGTATAGCTCCAGGAACAGCTTTTGAAGACATCCCTGATGATTGGGTTTGCCCAGTTTGTGGTGTTGGTAAGGACATGTTTTCTAAAATGTAACTAAGTAAATTAAAAGCCGAAGTGATTCGGCTTTTTCATTTATGATTTAGTTAAAGGCGCTCTTATCAGTAGTGATATAAGCGCCTTTCTTGTTAATATTATTAAATTATCTCTTCGAACTTATTTAGTACTTCTTTAACTCCTCTTTTGTCTTGCGAGGAAAATGGTATTAGTAAATCCTTATCCAAGTTGTGAAGTGATTTATTTATTATGCTTACTTGTTTTAGTACTTGTGATGATTTTAACTTATCTAGCTTATTAGCTATGATGAGATAATCCGTTCCAGTTGATCGAATGTAATCATACATCATTAAGTCTAGCTTTGTTGGCTCGTGCCTAATATCAATTATTTGACATATAAGAGCAATGTTTTGTGACTTTACAAGGTACTCTTCTATAATCTTCTTCCACTTCTCTCTTTCCTTCATGGAAATTTTTGCATATCCATAGCCAGGAAGGTCAACTATTCTAAACTTATTATCCATATTATAAAAGTTAATAGTTCTAGTCTTTCCAGGTGAAGACGATGTATAAGCAAGTTTCTTTCTGTTAGTAAGCGCATTTATAAATGAGCTCTTACCAACATTACTTCTACCGACTAAGACTATCTCCTTAAGTCCATCTTTTGGGTAGCTCTTCTCATCAACTGCCATCCTCTCTAAGAAGGGTTCGTTTATCTTAAGCATCTTTATCACCATCTATGAAAATAATTTTGCTAAGCTCTTTAAAGTTATTAACGTAGTGTACATTAAGACTTTCTTTAATATTTTTTGGAAGCTTTTCAAAATCTTTCTTATTTTCCATAGGAAGAATTAAATCCCTAATCTTCATTCTCTTAGCAGCAAGCGCTTTCTCTTTAAGACCGCCAATGGCAAGGACATTACCTAATAAAGTAATTTCTCCTGTCATAGCAAAGTATCTGTTAATCTTTTGATCTGTCAAAGCTGATAGTATCGCCGTTGTTATGGTTATACCAGCACTTGGTCCATCCTTTGGAATAGCGCCCTCTGGTACGTGAACATGTATGTCGTAATCTTTGAACTTCTTTTTGTCAATATTAAAGTACTCGTAGTTTGCCTTTAAGTAGCTTATCGCTAATTGACAAGACTCTTGCATAACTTTACCAAGATTTCCAGTTATATTAAGTTTGCCATCACCTGGCATCAATTGAGCTTCAACGTTTATGGTATCGCCGCCTACCCTTGTCCATGCTAGGCCTACAGCCTTACCAACGCTGTCTTCTTTATCAACTAAGTTGTATTCAAAAATAGGTCCTTCTAGTAATTTATCAACAGTTTTTACATCAACTTTTTTTACTAGATCATCATCCATATATTTTTTATAAACTAGCTTTCTAATTATTGATTGTATCTTTCTTTCAAGCTCTCTTACACCAGACTCTCTTGTGTAATTATCTATAAGTCTATAAAGAGCTTCATCGTCAAATTTTATTGCATCTTTACTTAAACCAGCATTTTCTAAAGACTTTGGTACTAGATACTTCTTTGCTATATTAAGCTTTTCTTCGTCAGTGTAGCCCTCTATCCTTATTATTTCAAGCCTATCTAAAAGCGCTTCTGGTATTGTATCTAAAGAGTTTGCTGTAGTGATAAATAATACTTCTGACAAATCATATGGAAGTTCTAAGTATCTATCGGTAAAATCACTATTTTGAGAGCTGTCAAGCACTTCTAGCAGTGCGCTGGATGGGTCTCCTCTAAAATCTTGGCCTATCTTATCTATCTCGTCAAATAAAAATACTGGATTTTTTGACTTAGCCTTCTTCATTAAGGAAATAATTCTTCCCGGCATAGATCCAACATAAGTCCTCATGTGACCTCTAATATCAGCTTCGTCCTTGATACCGCCTAGTGACATCCTAACAAAATTTCTGTTCGTAGCATTGGCTATAGAGTTAGCGATAGATGTCTTACCAACTCCTGGAGGTCCAACAAAGCATATGATAGAGCCTTTTATAGCTTTCTTATTATTAAGTATAGCAAGGTATTCAAGTATCCTGTCCTTAACATCTTTTAAGCCGTAATGATCCCTATCAAGTATCTCCTTAGCTAACTTTAAGTCTTTTGTATCCTTAGTTCTAGTATTCCAAGGAAGGTCCTTAATTAACTCGATATATTGAAGTGTAGAAGGATAATCAGGTGATGTCACTGGCGTTTGCTCAAGCTTCTCTATCTCCTTAAAAGCCTTCTCCTCTACTTCTTTTGGAGCCTTTAATTTTTTAATATCACTTCTATATGCATCAAAAATATTTTTAGCTCCTGATTTATCCGCATTAAGTTCATTTTTTATAATCTTTAATTGTTCATGAAGGATGTAGTCTCTTTGATTTTTGTCCATGGCATCTTTTGTTTTATCTTGAAGTGTTTGTAAAACCTCAATTGTAACTATGGATTTATTGATAGTATCAATAACTATCTTAGTTCTTTCCTTCTTGTCAAGCGCGTTATTATAATCTTGAGTAATTTTTTTATCAATATCAAGCCTTGAGAATATACTATCCAAAAACACATCGTAGTCAACAGTACTTGGAACTATCCTATCCTTACTTGATTGACTCTCCATAATGAGTGCATTTAACTTATCGAGCGAACTCTTAACTACCTCAGAGTATGTAATATTCTCAGGATTGTCAAATGAATAGTCGTTCTCGTCATTTAATTTTATAAGATCACCATAAACAATGCCGTCGTTCTTAAAAACATTAGTTAAATAAACCTTAGTTAGAGTTCTAAAATTCATCTTCATGTACTTATTGTTAGGAACTATGGATTCAATCTCAGCAAGTATACCTATCTCATGAACTGATTTTGCGCTTGATATAGACTTTCTATTTGTTTTTAATTGAAAAACAGCAAAAATACCATTGGTCTTAGATGCCTTCGCTATAGAAGTAACCAAGTCTTCATTATCTAGATTGATACTGTAAAAGTTATTACTAACAAGATTTAAATCTTGAATTGAAACGATGGGCGCTTTGATGCCATCTTCACCATAGTCATCATCAAATGAAAAATTATCGATTATTTCTTCATAATTATCCATATCTTTCTCCTTTAATAAAAGGCCGAAACATATCTGTCCGGCCTTATTGAGCTTCTAAATAAGCAATCTGCTTAATCTATGAAACGATTTTTTCTTCTTTATCCTTATCGTCACTTTGATAAGTAAGCTTCTTCTTTCCATCAATAACAGAACTATCTATCTTTAATGTTCCATCGTACTTCTTAGATGGAAGTTCATACATTATGTCAAGCATTACTTTTTCAATAATACTTCTTAGTCCTCTAGCTCCAGTCTTCATTTCAATAGCTTTTTGAGCTATCCTTCTAACTGCATCGTCAGTAAACTCAAGCTCTGCGCCATCCATCCTAATAAGCTCTTGATATTGCTTAATAAGTGCGTTCTTTGGCTCTGTTAGTATCTTAACTAAATCATCTTCCTTAAGCTCGTTAAGTGTTACTGTAACTGGAAGTCTACCGATTAGTTCTGGTATTAAGCCAAACTTCATTAAGTCTTCGCTCTCAACATGCTTTAAAGCTTCTGACTTTTGTTTAGATTTATCGAAAATTTCTGATCCAAAGCCGTAAGACTTTTTATTAGTTCTCTTTGCAATGATATCGTCAAGACCTTGGAAGGCTCCGCCAACTATGAAGAGTATATTGCTTGTATCAACTTGAATAAACTCCTCTTGTGGATGCTTTCTTCCGCCTTGTGGAGGAACATTAGCTATAGTTCCCTCTAAGATCTTTAGAAGTGCTTGTTGAACACCTTCACCGCTAACATCTCTAGTGATAGAAACGTTTTCACTCTTCTTAGCAATCTTATCAATCTCATCTACATAGATTATGCCTCTTTCAGCTCTATCTACATCGTAGTTCGCATTTTGGATAAGCTTAAGAATGATGTTTTCAACATCTTCACCAACGTATCCTGCTTCAGTAAGAGTAGTTGCATCACATATTGCAAATGGAACGTTAAGTATCCTTGCTAGTGTCTCAGCAAGAAGTGTTTTACCGCTTCCTGTTGGCCCAAGAAGTAGTATATTACTTTTCTTTATTTCTACATCTTTATCAGTAGTATCCTTTGTGATTCTCTTATAATGGTTATATACAGCAACGGATAAGGTTTTTTTAGCATCATCTTGCCCGATGACATAGTCGTCTAAAGACTTCTTTATCTCCATTGGTGTTGGTAAAACCATATCTTCGAAGTCATAATTTTCTTCATTTAATAGATGATCTTCTTCTAATATATCCATACAAACGTTAATACATTCATCACAGATGTATACATTTGGCCCAGATATCAATCTTTTTACTTCATTTTGAGTTTTGCCACAAAAGGAACATCTTATTTCATCATATTTCGACATTTATTAATGTTTCTCCATAACTTTATCTATTAGACCGTACTTAACTGCTTCTTCTGCATTTAAGTAGTAGTCTCTGTCAGTATCTCTATTGATTACCTCAATATCTTGTCCAGTTTTTTCTGACAGTATCTTATTTATTCTCTTTCTAATTTCAAGAATCTTTTCTGCTTGAATACGAATGTCTTCAGCTTGTCCTTGAGTTCCACCAAGTGGTTGATGTATCATGATGTCAGCGTTTGGTAAAGCATATCTCTTTCCTTTAGTACCTGCTGCTAATAGGAAGGCACCCATGGATGCAGCTAAGCCAACGCATATAGTTGAAACATCAGGTTTTATATATTGCATTGTATCATATATAGCAAAGCCAGCTGATACTGAGCCTCCTGGTGAATTTATATAGATTTGTATATCTTTATCAGGATCTTCTGCTTCTAGAAATAACAATTGAGCTACAATTAAGTCAGCCATCTCATTGTTTATTTCACCTGACAAGAAAATAATTCTTTCTTTTAAAAGCCTTGAGTAGATATCATATGACCTTTCTCCTCTGGAACTTTGTTCTACAACCATAGGAATTAATGCCATTTTATCACCCCATTAAATATATTTTACTTTTTTCTTTATATCGTCTATTGCTTTTGAGTTAAGTATACCTCTATCTAAGAATTCTAGAGATCCTTCACTCATTGATTTTTTAAATTCTTCTTTATCTTCTGCCTTATACATTTCAGCTAATTTATCAAGTTCTTTGTCATAATCTCTCTTTGTAGCTTTTAATTTATTTTCTTTAGCATATTTTTCAAGAATTAAACCAAGTTTAACTCTTTTTTCCGCAGGTTCTTTGAATGTTTCCTTGATTTCTTCGTCTGTATTTCCAGTATACTTCTTGTAATCTTCATAGTTTAAGCCTTGAGCTTGTAGTCTATATTGGAAGTTTCTTAATTCGTTTTCTACTTCGTCTTCAATCATTCTATTTGGAACATCAAATTTTGTTTCTTCAATAACTTTATCAAGTACATTGTTTTCTCTTTGAGCGTCAATCATTTCATTGAATTGAGCTTTTAATTTCTTTCTTAAATCTGCTTTAAATTCTTTTAATGTATCGAATTCTGAAACATCTGATGCAAAGTTATCATCAAGTTCAGGTAATTCTTTAACTTTAATTTCATTTATAGTGCAGATAAATTTAGCGTCTTTTCCTTTTAGATCTTCTGCATGATATTCTTCAGGGAATTTAACATTTACATCAAATTCTTCGCCTATAGCTCTATCTACTAATTGATCTTCAAAGCCTGGTATAAATGAATTAGAACCAATTTCTAGTTCATAATCTTTTGCTTCTCCGCCTTGAAAAGCTTCGTTATCTACATAACCTTTGAAATCAAGCTTAACTATATCACCTTTTTTAGTTTTTCTATCTTCGATAATAGTGTATCTAGCATTTTCGTTTCTTAATCTTTCAATTTCGTTAGTAACAACTTCTTTATCGAATTCTTCTTTAACGTCTTCAACTTCTATTTCTTCAAAGTTTGGTAATTCAAACTCAGGAACTACTTCTACTTCAAATGTAAAGTTAATATTTTCATTTTCTTTAAAGTTTTTAACATCAACATCTGGTTGGTCAACAACTTTTAAATCTAATTCTTCTAAAGCCTTTGGATAGATTTCTTGAAGCATGATGTTTATAGCTTCATCGTAAAATACTTGAATGCCATAGTTTTGTTCAATAATCATCTTAGGTACTTTACCTTTTCTAAATCCAGGAATATTGAATTTTGATCTAATCTTCTTATAAGCTTCGTCTATCTTAGGTTCAAAATCCTTCCAATCTACGTCTACATTGAAGTAAACTTTATTTTTTTCTCTTTTGTCAAAATTAACTTTCACTTAATTCACTCCTTAAAATTACTTATGTTGTTATTATATCACTAATATTGCTATAAGTAAATAAATATTTTACTTAAATACACAAGAAAAAGTCAAACAAGATCAAAGTTTGACTTTTTAATAAATTATTTACCGAAATCAACACTTGGTGCGTTCTCTGCTCCAGCTTGAGCTTTAAATGTTTCAAATTTATCAAAGCCTAGCATCGATGCAAAGATATTATTAGGGAAAGTCCTAACTGATTTATTGAATTCAGTTGCTTCGTTATTAAAGTCACGTCTTGCAACTGCTATCCTGTTTTCAGTTCCTGCTAATTCATCTTGTAAGCTTAAGAAGTTTTCATTAGCTTTTAAATCTGGATAGTTTTCTACAACTATGTTAATGTTTTTAGCTAGTTCTGTATCAAGTTTTTCATAATCTTCAGGTGTTTTTGCTTCAGTATAACCACTTCTAAGTTTAGCAATGTTTTCAAGTGTTTCTTCTTCGTGCTTAGCATAGCCCTTTACTGTTTCAACTAAGTTTGGTATAAGGTCTGCTCTTCTTTGATATTGAGTTTGAACTTCTGCCCATGTCTTATTAACATTCTCTTGTTTGTTAACTAGGCCATTGTACTTAGATGCTACTAGTGCACCTATAGCAATTACTATTACTAGTATAATTAAAAGTGGTGAAAATCTACCTCTTCTTTGTCTTTTTTCTTCCAT
>OBRT01000364.1_pt1 | contig 11882 bp, 9 predicted proteins | sample 1494891 | NCBI WGS metagenome assembly OBRT01 (sample SAMEA3360688, study PRJEB22359) | human gut metagenome | biome: ENVO:urban biome; feature: ENVO:human-associated habitat; material: ENVO:feces | place: Bangladesh | collected 2011 | reverse complement strand
GAGGGCAGAGAACTTTCTTCAGAAGCTCTTGAAAAATACACTACTAACCTAAATAAAAAGGCAGAAGAAGGAAAAATCGACCCAGTAATAGGAAGAGAAAAGGAAATAAAAAGAGTAATACAAGTTCTATCTCGTAGGACAAAAAATAATCCTGTCCTAATTGGTGAGCCTGGCGTTGGTAAAACTGCCATAGCTGAAGGACTTGCTGCAGAAATTGTTGCAGGAAATGTGCCAGAATTAATGAAGGACAAGGTAATTTTAACTCTTGATATTTCTCAGCTTATAGCAGGCTCAAAGTATAGAGGAGACTTTGAAGAAAGACTAAAAAATGTAACTAATGAAGCTGCAAAAAACAAAAATATTATTTTATTTATTGACGAAATGCATGTCATAATTGGTGCAGGATCAGCTGAAGGTTCTCTTGACGCCTCAAATATTTTAAAGCCACTTTTAACTAAGTCTATCCTTCAAGTTATGGGGGCAACGACAATTTCTGAATACAGAAAGAAAATTGAAAAGGACACAGCCTTTGAGAGAAGGCTTATGCCAATAATGGTAGATGAGCCAAGCGTTGAGGATTCAATAAAGATCTTAAAGGGACTTAAAAATATTTACGAAGACCACCACAATGTTACAATCCCCGATGAAACTATTGAAGCTGCAGTAAAATATTCTGACAGGTATTTAAATGACAGATTTTTGCCAGACAAGGCAATTGATTTAATAGACGAGGCTAGTTCAAAGTTAAAGATTGAATCCTACAAGGTTCCTGAATTTGAAGAAAAGTACAAGGAGGAACTTGAAGATATTGAAAATAAAAAATCTGAAGCAGTAAAAAGTCAAGATTATGAGCTTGCAGCAAATCTTCGCGATGAACAAAAGCAAGTTGAAGAAAAATATAAGGAAGAAATAGAAAAATTCCAAAAAGAGGAAGCAAAAAAAGAAGTTACGCCAGAACTCATTGCCAAGATTGTATCTGATTGGTCAAAGGTTCCTGTGACTGAAATGACGGCAGAAGAAACTGAAAAGTTAAGAGACTTAGATGAAAAATTAAAGGAAGATGTGAAGGGTCAAGATGAGGCTGTAAAAACTCTTGCCAAGGCAATAAAAAGGTCAAGGATTGGGCTTAAGGACCCTAACAAGCCAATTGGCTCTTTCATATTTGTGGGACCAACTGGTGTAGGTAAGACTTATCTTGCCAAGAGCCTTGCCAAAAATTTATTTGGCAAGGAAGAAAATATGATTAGGTTTGACATGTCTGAATACATGGAAAAATTCACTGTGTCAAGACTTGTGGGTTCGCCACCAGGATATGTTGGCTACGAAGAAGGTGGCGAGCTAACAGAAGCTGTAAGGACTCACCCTTATTCAGTTATTCTTTTAGATGAAATTGAAAAGGCTCACCCAGACATCTTTAACATCTTGCTACAAATTTTAGACGAGGGTAGAGTAACGGACTCCAAGGGAAGGACTGTAAACTTCAAGGACACAGTTATAATTATGACTTCTAATGCAGGGGCAAATCTTCTTGCCAAAAATTCAGTTTTAGGGTTTTCAACTTCAGAAAGTTCTGTTCAGAAGAGCGAATATGAAAATATGAAGAAAATTATTAATGAATCCTTAAAGGAAAAGTTTAGACCTGAATTTTTAAATAGGGTGGACGATGTAGTAATCTTTAAGACTCTTGAAAAGACTGAAATTAAAGAAATTGTCAAGAATATGCTGGATAAATTAAGTGAGAGACTTTCTGAAATGGGAATAAAGGCTAATTATTCAAATAAACTCATTAACTTCTTAGTTGAAGAAGGTTATGACAAGGTATTTGGTGCAAGGCCCCTTCAAAGGACTATTACAAAATTAATTGAAGATAGGATTGCCGACGAATTTTTAGAGGGAAAGATTAAAGAGGGCGACGAAATCAATCTCGATGTCAAGTACAAAAAAATTCAAATAGAAAAAGTTAAGAGGACTAAAAAGACAAAAAATGAAAAAGAAAATAGTGTATCAGTGCAGTAAGTGCGGATATATTTCCCAGGGCTTCTTTGGCAAATGTCCAAGCTGTGGCTCTTGGAACACATTAGAAGAAAGGGAGGAGGAGTCTGGTGGTAAGGCCCCTTCAAATAGTAAAAAAATAAAAAAAGATGCACAAAAGCTCCAGGCAGTTGAAGTTTCTTCTGACGAGAGAGTTATGACTGGCATTGAAGAATTTAATAGGGTCATGGGCGGCGGAATCGTGAGAGATTCTGTCAGCATCTTAACTGCAAAGCCTGGCTCTGGCAAGTCAACCCTACTAATGCAAGTGGCAAATGACCTGGCAAATAAGGGCATGAGAGTTTTATACGCATCGGGAGAAGAATCTGAGACTCAAATAAAGATGAGGGCAGAGAGGATTCTCGACAAGCTCTCTGATAACATTTGGGTTTATTCAGTGACTTCCCTTAACTCTGTCTTGGATCAAGTTAAAAAAATTGACCCACAGATGATTATTATTGATTCAATTCAAACTTTTACCCTAGACGAATTTCCACAAAGACCTGGCACACCAACCCAGACTATGGAGTGTGCCTACAAGATGACTGAAATTGCCAAGGACATAGAAAAGCCCCGCATGGTTTTTCTTGTGGGACAAATGACTAAGCAAGACGAACTTGCTGGAGTGAGATCTCTTGAGCACTTAGTGGACACAGTTTTACTCATTGAAGGCGATTCATCAGAGGATTTAAGGTCACTGATGGCGACAAAAAATAGGTATGGGTCTACTGGTGAAATTGGATTTTTCTCCATGACTGAAAAGGGCATGATATCTATTGACAATCCTTCGGAATATTTTATGACTAAGAGGTCAGCCAGTGAACAAGTCCCTGGTTCATCCCTATCAGTCATAAGAGAGGGCACGAGACCAATAATTTTAGAGACAGAGGCATTGGCGTCAAAGACCTTTCTCCCTTATCCATCGAGGATTTCTGAATCTATAAGAAGAGAGCACCTAAACACCCTTGTTTCCATCTTGGAAGAGCGAGCAGGCATAAAATTTTTGGATAAAAATATTGTTGTCAAGTCCACTGGTGGCATTAAGGTCAAGGAGCAAGCCTCAAACCTATCTGTAATGATTTCCATTGTTTCATCTACTCTCAATAAGCCCGTAGAAGCAAATTCGGTTTTCATTGCCGATGTGGGACTAACTGGCGAACTTAAAAATGTGCCGAGCCTCGATGTTAGACTAAAAGAAGCTGAGAGAATGGGCTTTAAAAAGGCATACATCTCTAAATATGCCAGCGTAAAAGAAGAAAATTATAAGGACTTAAGGGTTCTTAAGATGTCAAATATTTTAGAAGTTATTCAAAAAGTATTTGAAATATAAATAAATTTGCACAAGAAAAAACTCTTTTTACTGTGAAAGTAAGAAGAGTTTATTTTTTGTAATTTAAAATTTTATTTAAGCTGTCTTTGTCTTTCTTGTGCTTGAAATTATCATTGCAATAACAAGTCCAAGGATCATTGGCACAACCCAACCAAGTCCAAACTTAGAAAGTGGTAAGGCCTTTAAAGTTTCGCCAAAGTTTCCAAGAAGTTCTTTCTCTTGAAGGACAAATAAAAATCCGAAGATTAGTGAAACAATAGATGGTATTTTAAAAACAATATCATCTTTTATTTTTTCGTTAAAGATTCCCAATATTACAATTGTCATTGCACATGGATAAAGTGTTTCAAGTATAGGTGCAGAAATTTTTATAATTTCTCCAACGCCAAGCATAGATATTAAACAAGAAATTACTGAACAGATGACAACAACAAGTGCATAGGAAACTTTCCCCTTGCTAAGGTCACTAAAGAAATTACCTGCAGCTGAAATTAAACCAATAGCAGTTGTTAGACAAGCTAGGGCAGTTATAATTGCCAAGATGTAAACGCCAACGCCGCCTAAAATTCTATTTGTAATTTCTACAAGTAGGACAGTATTGTCTGTGTCAACATTGTAGGTGCCAAGGCTTGAAGTTTGTGCACCGATATAAACAAGACCGCCATAGATAAAGGCAAGACAAAGTGCTGCGATTACACCAGATATAATAGTTGCTTTTATTTCAACTTTTTCATTGGAATAGTTCATTCCCCTTACGGCATTAATTACAACTAGGGCAAACATACAACCGGCTATAGCATCCATAGTTTGGTAACCGTCTTTTATTCCCTTTTCAAGTACATTATCTATCATAGTTGTATCTTGAACCTGACCTATTGGGCTTGCAATGCCCTTTACAATTAAGATAGCAATACAAATTATAAGTGTTGGTGTCAAAAACTTTCCAACTATATCAACAACCTTATTTGGCCTAATAGTTAAAAGACATACAATTACAAAGAAAATTATGGAGAATAAATATCTGTTAAAAGATTCTCCAAAAATTGGAACTATTCCAATTTCATAAGTAGTAGCAGCAGTTCTTGGAGTTGCTAAGAAAGGTCCAATACATAAAATAATAGCCGTTGAAATTATAATTGCGAAAACTTTATTAACCCTTGATGCCAATACATTTAAATTACCATCGTATTTAGAAAGAACTATTATTGCCAGAAGACCTAGACCTGCATCAGCAATTGTAAATCCTAAAAAGCCAACCCACCATTGACTACCAGATATCAAACCTAGGTAAGGTGGAAAAATTAGATTTCCTGCACCAAAAAACATTGCAAAAAGTGCAAAGCCTATTACAAATAAATCTTTAGTGCGAATTTCTTTGTTCATCTTCTTTTACCTCCATTTAATTATTTTTTCTATTTTACCACAATTAAATAAATTTTGGTACACTAAAATGTTGAATGAGAATAAAAATTTTGGTACTATTGCAATTAAGGTGATTATATGAATTATAGAGAAGCAGTAACTTGGCTTGAAAATAGAAATATTCCTCTAGGAGAATTTACTCTTGATAATATCAAAGAGCTATTAAAAATTTTCGGTAAGCCACAAGATAAATTAAAAATTATACACATTACGGGAACTAATGGCAAGGGGTCTGTGGCAAGCTTTATAGCCAGCGCCTTAAGGGAAAATGCTTATAAGGTTGGAAAATTTACTTCGCCCTACATCACAAATATTCGAGAAGAAATAGAAATAAATAATGAAGAAATTTCAGAAGAAGAATTTGCAAAACTTGCAACAGAAGTTAGAGAAAAAGTAGAAGAACTTGACGAGAAAAAAATTTTTGTAAGTGGTTTTGAAATTTTAACTTCTATCTCTTACATTTATTTTGCTAGGAATAATCTTGACTTTGCTGTAATGGAAGTTGGCATGGGTGGAAGAGTTGACGCCACAAATGTAATGGAAAAATCAATTCCAGTTTTCTGCCACATTTCTCTTGACCACGCAAATATTTTGGTATCATAAAAGAAAATTCCCATGTTTTTTCTTACCCTCAAGATGAAGAGGCGAGAGCTGAACTAAAAAAACTTAGCAAGGAAAAAAATTCAAGCTTTTATGAATTTAGGCAAGATGAAGTTGAAATTTTAAGCTCTAATGAAGAGGGAAATATTTTTAATTTTAGAAATCATAAGAATGTGGAAATTTCTTTGATTGGCGACCACCAAGCCCTTAACGCTTCCCTTGCCCTTATGGTTCTTGATTTTTTAAAAAAAGAATATAAACTTGATGAAGAAAAAATAAAAGAGGGGCTAAAAAAGGCAAAAAATATTGGAAGGACAGAATGCCTATCAAAAGATCCGCTAATTATTATTGACGGCTCTCACAATTTAGATTCTATAGAAAGAATTGAAGAGAGTGTTAAAAAATTTAAGTATAAGAAACTTATTTTGGGTTTTAGCCTCTTAAAGGACAAGGACCACGACCATATCCTTCTTAAAATAGAAAACATTGCTGATAAAATTGTCTTGACAGAAATTGATAGTGATAGACATACAGATTTAAAGGAGCTTGAAGCTGAATTTAAAAAGTTTTCAAAAAAAGAAATTTACCCAATAAAAAATAGGGAAGAAGCAGTGGAAAAGACTCTCTCTCTTGCAGGTGAGGGGGACATGATTTTGTGGTGCGGGTCCCTATATTTAATTAAGGATATAAGAAAAATTATTTTAGAAAAATTAAATTAAAAAGTTTAGAAAAGAGAAAAAGTTCCCTGTCACTTCGGGAACTTTTTTTGTAAATTTTATTAAAAAAAATCTCTTGCAAGGGCAAGAGACTATGTAAAGGACCACAAAAAAAGGATCTTACTAAGACCCTTAATTAGATAGCTCTTTCTACTTTACCAGATCTTAAACATCTAGTGCATACATTGATTCTTTTGTTTGATCCATTAACTACAGCCTTAACTCTTCTAATGTTAGGAGACCAGCTTCTGTTAGAACGAGAGTGAGAGAAAGATATTTTATTTCCAAATTTTTTTTCTTTTCCACAAATTTCACATCTTTTAGCCATAACGCACCTCCTTTAGTCATTAAGCAACAAATATTTTATCAAAAAATGATGCTAAGTGCAAATAATTTTTTCAATATGTATTTATTTTACACTAATTTCACTTTTTTTACAAAGGAATTTTTAAAATCTCGTAATCTTTTCTAAATTCTGGTATAATGAATTAGATAAGGAGGTGCCCTCATGCCGGCAATTATAAATAGAGAACTTGGAAATATTGTGATAGAAGATAGCGTACTAGCTAACATAGCTGGAATTTCAGCAATGGAATCCTACGGAATTGTTGGAATGGCATCAAAAAATGCCGCAGATGGAATTTTTGAACTTTTGAGATTTGAAAATTTGTCAAAGGGAATTGTTGTAAACACTGAAGAAAATGAAATTTCTATTGAACTTCATGTTGTTCTTGAATATGGAGTAAAAATTTCTACAGTGGGTGAAAATATTATAGAAAGAGTTAAGTTTAATATAGAAAATTTGACAGGACTTGAAGTTGATAAAATTGAAGTTCTGGTAGAAGGTATTAGACTTAAATAGTGGAGGTAAGATTTTGGAAATAAAAAAAATTAATGGCCCTTTATTAAAAGAAATTTTTAAAGGCGCTGTAAATTATCTAATATCCAGAAAGGAAGAGGTCAACGCCCTTAATGTGTTTCCTGTTCCAGACGGAGATACAGGCACAAATATGAGCCTTACCTCAAAATCTGCCTTGAAACAAATTGATAGTTTAGAAGGGGATTTTAAAGTTAGTGATGTTTCTGCTGCTGCAGCTCGTGGTGCCCTTATGGGAGCAAGAGGCAACAGTGGTGTAATTCTTTCTCAACTTTTAAGAGGTTTCTCTGAAGGTTTAGAAGGCCTAGATGAAGCTGGCACTGCTGAAATTGCTCACGCTTTTAAAAAGGCAAGTGAAACGACTTATAAGGCTGTTATGAAACCAATTGAAGGAACGATTCTTACAGTTGGTAGAGAAACTGCAGAATTTGCCATAAGACATTACAAAAAGGCTGAAGACCCAGTAAAGTTTTTGGAAGATGTAATTGTTGAAGCTAATAAGTCACTTGACAATACGCCAAACCTTCTTGAAGTTTTAAAGGAAGCTGATGTTGTTGACGCTGGTGGCAAGGGTCTTGTTGTCCTTCTTGAAGGTGGACTTAAGGTTTTAAAGGGCGAAGATATAGCTGACCAATCTGAAGATGAAACTTTGAAGAAAAAGGCACAAAAGGAAATTCAATTTACTGAAGCTGACAAATCTCTTAAGTATGGATATTGTACTGAATTTATTATAAACACTGACTACGAAGACATTGATTCTTTTAGAGAAAAAATTGCTCCTCTTGGAGACTGTCTACTTGTAGTTGGCGGTGGCGGAAGTCACATAATTAAGGTTCACGTTCACACTAATGATCCAGGAATTGTTTTGCAACACGCTTGCGAACTTGGTCTTCTTCAAGATATTAAAATCGACAATATGAGATACCAACATAGGGAAGTTCTCTTTGACGACAGCGAAGTTGCTGAAGCCAAAAAGAAGGAAGAAGAGGAAGAAAAAATTGAAGAAAAGGATTATTCCTTTATAACTGTTTCCATGGGCGATGGAATGACTGAAACCTTCAAATCCCTTGGTGTAGATTATGTTGTAGCTGGCGGACAGACTATGAATCCATCTACTGAAGACTTTTTAAAGGGCATAGACAAGGTTGGCGGAAAAGTCATCTACCTAATTCCAAATAATAGCAACATTATTTTATCTGCAGAACAAGCTAGAGATATTTCTGATAGAGATGTTATTGTAATTCCATCAAAGTCTGTGCCACAAGGTATTGCAGCTATGCTTGCCTTTAATGGTGACCTAGATAAAGATGAAAACAAGGAAAATATGATAGAAGCCATAGGAAGTGTAATTGACGCATCAGTAACTTATGCAGTTAGAGACACAACTATTGGGGGAAAGGAAATTCACAAGGATGACATCATAGGAATTGCTTCAAAGGATATAATCTCTAGTGGAAAAACTGTCTTTGATGTTGTTACTGAAACTGTGGATAAACTTATGGAGAAGATGTGAAAGCAGAAGATGCTGAAGAAGCTCGCCAGGCTATTGAAGAAAAATATCCAGACATTGACATAGATGTAATAGAGGGAGATCAACCAATTTATTATTACATCCTTTCATTAGAATAATTAGATTTTTTATGAGCCCGAAGTTTTTCTTTGGGCTTTTATAATAGGTGAGAAAATGCTTAAGTTAAGTGATTCTATAAATAATTTAAAGGGAATTGGACCAAAGAGGGAAAAGCTCTTTCACAAGCTGGGAATTTATTCAGTTAAGGACCTACTCTTGTACTATCCAAGAAGGTATGAAGATAGCTCAAAAATTGTAAAGATTTCCCAGGCAAAGATTGGCGAAAAAAATGCCTTCAAGGTGAGGGTCCTATCAAAACTTCAAAATAGGAGGATAAGAAAGGGACTCACTCTCACATCTTTTCTTGCAGAAGATGAAAGTGGAGAAGTGGAGCTTTCTTTTTTCAATGCCTTTTACTTAAACTCTCTCATAAAAATTGGCGGAGAATATTTAGTCTATGGCAAGGCAGATTTTTTCAGGGGAAGGGTCAGCCTATCTAGTCCAGAAATCGAAGATATACATAAATTAAAAAAGCTGGGGAAAATTTCTCCAATTTACAATTTGACTGAGGGACTAAATAATTTTGTATTTGAAAATTTAATCAATCAAGTTATTGACCTAAATCTCTATGAGGAAAATCTGCAAGAGGAAATTTTGGAAAAATATTCTTTTATAGGCAAGAATGATGCCATAAGGGCAATTCACTATCCAAAGTCCCGAAAAAATTATATTATGGCTCGCCAGAGATTAATTTACGAAGAATTATTTTTATTTGAACTTTCAATTCTAAAAAATAAATTTCAAAACCAAAGGCGAGATGCCATAAAATTTGAAATAAAAGATGAAATTTACGATTTTATAAATAAGCTTCCCTTTAAACTGACAGAGGGTCAAGAGCAGGTTGTGGATGAAATCTTTGATGACATGAAAAAGGGAAAGGCAATAAATAGGCTCATCCAAGGCGATGTTGGAAGCGGCAAGACAATTATTGCCATAATAATAATGTATCTTGCCTACTTAAATGGCTACCAGTCATCTATAATGGCGCCAACTGAAATTCTAGCCAAGCAACATTTTGAGTCCTTTGTAGAACTTTTAGAGCCTCTTGGAGTAAAGGTCGCCTTACTTATTGGCTCAACGACAAAAAGTGCAAAGAAAGACATCCTAGACAACCTAGAGATGGGGTCTATTGACATCCTAATTGGAACTCACGCCCTCATCGAAGAAAATGTGGTTTTTAGAAGGCTTGGAGTTAATGTAATTGACGAGCAGCACCGCTTTGGCGTTGTTCAAAGAAATATGCTGCAAAATAAAAATGTGGATGCAGCCACACTTGTAATGTCGGCAACACCTATTCCAAGAAGTTTAAGTCTTGTTCTCTATGCAGACTTAGACATATCTGTCATAAAGACTATGCCAAAGGGCAGAAAGCCAATTAAGACCATTGCAATAAATGAAAATATGCTGGAAAAATCTCTTGTCTTTATAAAATCTGAATTAGAAAAGGGAAGGCAAGCCTATGTAATTTGTTCTTTAATTGAAGAAAATGAAAACTACGATAATTTGCAGGCCGTGGAAAAAGTTTATGAAGATTTGAGCAAATATTTTACAGGCTTTAGGGTTGGACTTCTCCATGGAAAGATGAAGGCAGAGGAAAAAAATAAAATTATGAATGACTTTGCCGCCAATAAAATAAATTTACTTGTATCAACAACGGTCGTGGAAGTTGGAGTAAATGTGCCCAATGCCAGTGTCATTATGATTTATAATGCAGAGCGCTTTGGACTTTCAACCCTTCATCAACTAAGAGGTAGAGTGGGAAGAGGAAGTCATCAATCCTACTGCATACTCTACAATCTTTCCAAGAGTGAAATTTCTTGGGAGAGGATGAAAATTATGACAGACTCCAATGACGGATTTTACATTGCCAACAAGGACTTGGAGCTTCGCGGCTTTGGAGACATCTTGGGCACAAGGCAATCGGGCATGCCAAACCTTAGACTTGCAGATCCCTTTAGAGATGAAACAATTTTAAAATATGCAGCAAATGATGTGAAAGAGATTTTGGAAGTTGACCCAAACTTAGAGAGCAAAAAATATTTTTATTTAAATAGAGAAATAAGTGACTTTTATTCTGATTTAAACTAATATCTTTAATTATTTCTTGACTTATGGTAAAATAAAACTAATTTGGAGGCTTTATGAGAATTATTTCAGGAAATAGACGAGGACTCAAATTAAAAGCACCCAAGGGTCTTGATACCAGGCCCACAGAAGACAGGGTAAAGGAATCTGTTTTTAACATTTTAGGTCAAAATTTTTTTGACGACCTAGTCCTAGATTTATTCTGTGGCAGCGGTGCAAATGGAATTGAATTTATATCAAGAGGGGCAAAGAAAGCTTACTTTGTTGACAAGTCAAAGGAAGCCATGGACTGCGTGAAGTACAATTTAGAAAAGGCAAAATTTTTAGATGAAGCAGTTCTTATTGAAGATCACTTAAACAGAGCCCTAAGAAATTTAGATGTTAAGTTCGATTACATTTACATGGATCCGCCCTTTGACAGGCGTGACTTATATAAAAGAGCCTTTAAACTAATTAGAGAAAATAAATTGTTAAAGCCCCATGGAAAATTAATTGTGGAGTATAATACAGATGTTCCCCTATTAATTGGCGAGGGCTTTAAAGAAATAAAAAATAAAAAATATGGAAATACTTCCATTTCCATATGCGGATGGGATGTAGATGAAAGCAATATATGCGGGTAGCTTCGACCCAGTGACTAATGGACATTTAGACATTATAAAGAGAGCAAAGGATATTTTTGGAGAAGTGATTGTAGCAGTTTTAGACAACACTTCAAAAAAAGGATTATTTACAGTTGAAGAGAGAAAAGAACTTCTTCACCAGGTTTTAGATGGTATGGAAGGAATAGAAATAGATTCCTTTGACGGACTTCTCGTTGATTACGCAAAGAAAAAAAATTGTAAAGTAATAGTAAGAGGACTTAGATCAGCTTCTGATTATTTTAATGAATATACACTTGCCATGGCAAATATGCACTACAAAGACGGCGTTGAAACAGTCTTTTTATTGGCATCAAATGAAAATTTATTTGTAAGCTCAACACTTGCAAAAGAGGTTTCAACCTTTAACGGAGATACTGATTTATTCGTGCCTCCTGTTGTAGGAGAAGCTATGAAGAAAAAATTACTTAGGAGGAAGATATGAATTTAATTGATTTAGTTGAAGAATTAGAAGATCTTGTGGAAACATCATCACAAATACCACTAACAAATAAGGTAATGGTTGACAGAGATGAATTTTTGGAAATTG
>OBRT01000361.1_pt1 | contig 11892 bp, 7 predicted proteins | sample 1494891 | NCBI WGS metagenome assembly OBRT01 (sample SAMEA3360688, study PRJEB22359) | human gut metagenome | biome: ENVO:urban biome; feature: ENVO:human-associated habitat; material: ENVO:feces | place: Bangladesh | collected 2011 | reverse complement strand
ATAAGTAATCTAAAGCGTGGTATTAATATCATCAAATACAACAATGGAAGTAGCAAAATAACGCTACAAAAATAAAAACTATCAATAAAAAAAGAGGTTTTGATATTTATCAAAACCTCTTTTTTATTATACCGCTTTCTATAAAAGCGTAACTATTAAAATATTTATACTATAATCTAAAACGATTATTCATAAACAAATACTTCAACTTCAGCTGCAAAAATACCCTTAAATTCTGCTGCTGTGTAAATAGTTGAGAACGTAATAGTCTTGTTTTCCTTATCGAAAGATGAAAGCTTTTGAATTTGGGCTTCAGCATCTTTACCCTTGAATTGAGGGAAAGCATTAAGAGTATGAGCATAAACAACTTCCTTTTCCTTGGTTCTCAAACCTGTATCAACGTTTTGGAACGTAACGCGGTTTGTTTTAGGATCAACAGTAAATGTCATAGGGAAACCTTCTTTCATCATATAAGGCTCTATCTTATATTGATTAGGATTACTTTCATTTTGATAAAGAATTCTATCACCTAACTTCGCAGGTTTGTCAAAGAGTAACCATTGCTCTCCATCCTTACTCAAGAAATGACCAAGGTCATTTTCAGGAGCAGCAATAGTCAAACTACCTACACCTATCTGCTTCCAAGCAGAAACTCCAAATTCTGTTGTACCAGCAACAAAAATAAATGTACTAGAACCATAAGGAGAAACAAAAGCAGGATCAAGAGTAATTTTACCACCTACATAACTTCCTTTTTTTACATCATCAACAGTATAAGTAACGTTAATATAACCTTCAGTTTTGCCATCTTCAAAAATTGCTTTCTCAGCCACTTTATAGATATTACCCTTACCAGCAGTGAAAGTAACAGGAACCTCAAGGGCACCTTCTGCCTTTAAACGCTTTACTGGAATCTGGAAAGAGTTTCCTTCTTTGTTCAACTGAATTTTCTGTGAAGTCTTTTCGAAATATACTTTTCCATCAGCATTTTCTCCAGGACCATCATATTCATACTTATCTGTGCAGGCGGTTAGGCTCAAGCCTAACACACCTACCATGAGGAAAAATGCACTTTTAAAAATATTATTCATATTTGTGTAGTTTTTTATTTACAATAAATTAATATTTTCAACTCTTATTCTTGCCAAGGCTTATAAGCCATTGATGGGTCAGGGTTATTGTAACCAGCAATAGCAGGGTTATCATTTTCTTCCAAGTTCACAATACAGAAGTTCATCCAAGCAGGACGACCCTTGGTATTGAATCTCCATTGCTCGAAGAAGTTTGTGCCAGGATAACCACGAGTTACAGAAACATTAGCACGTTTGATATCGAAGAATGATAGACCTTCACCCCAAAGTTCGATACGCTTTTGGAAGAGGATTTCGTCGATAGCCTTGTTGCCTGTGAAACCATAATCCTTAGTTGTATCAAATTTGTATTTTGGGTCACGATATTTCTTCATGAAGTCTGTAAGAAGTTGAATACCTGAACCAGCAGCTAAACGCTCAGCAGCTTCAAATTGAATGAAGTACATTTCTTCAACACGCATCAAAGGATAAGCTGTGATAGGACCAATTGAAGAACTTTCATAGTTTCCTTCTGCTGGACGGAACTTCAATGAACCATATACAGGAATACGCTCCTTAAATTTAGCATCTACATACTGATTTTTCTTTTCTAATGGAGAACCTTCTGGGGCTTTCCACATTACTTTACGCCAGTCAGTATCACTGATTTTTTCATAGAATGATTTACCAATCATGTTCATAGGACCAGCACCAGCATAGCCGAATACAGTTTCGTTTGAAGCGAAAGAGGTAAAGTTGAGAATACCTGACTTAACTGCGGCGTCTTCAGCAGTGTATTGAGCACCCCACATCCACTTTGTAATATTATTGAAACCAGTCTTTGTATCTGTAGCTTCCTTTTCATTCATAGGAGCTTTACCATAAGCACTGATAGCCTTTTCAGCATATTCCTTAGCCTTTGCATAATCGTTGTTCCACATATAAAGGCGAGCCTTTAAACCATAAACAACAGCAAGGTTAGGTAAAGTATTACCCTTGTTAGAAGTAATATTTACAATATACTTTTCAGCATTATTCAAGTCGCTTTCAATAAACTTAAACATTTGCTCGTGAGTAGCACGTGGGTTATTACGAGACTTTGTTTCAGACAAAGTATCAGTTACGATAGGACATGTAAGTCCTTTTACATCATGACCTTGTGCATTTTTTGAATCAGGGAACTTATCGTTTGGCAAGAACTCGTACATTTGTGCCATTTGGAGGTAGTTATCTGCACGATAAGCATAACCTAAACCGAGATAGCCCAATTGTTCTTTTGTTGCCTTTTCAGGTGAAACTGCAGAAATTACAGAGTTTGTTGCTAAAATGTAACGATAATAGTATGTGTATACAAACTGTGTAATGAGGTATGAAGGACCTAAGAATCTTGTCGCTGCCCATGGGCTAAATTGGTTATAGTCGTGGTCTACGACTACATAATCGTCAGCCATGACATCGCGAATACGCATGATAGCAGAAGCACCATAAGCCCAATGGTAATCTCCACCACGCCAAAGACTTTTACCATAAGCTGGCAAACCTTTTACAACCGCAGCAGTTGCTGTTGACGATCCTTCTAATTGTTTTTGTGTAACCGTACCATTTTGTGGCATTGCTTCGTCTATACAACTTGTCATAGCAGACAATGTAAGACCTGCAAAAAGAACACTATAAATTGATTTATTTATTTTTTTCATATTGGTCTGTTTCTATTATTTTAGAATGTTACTGTAATACCACCAGAGATTGTTCTAACATTAGAGTAGAGAACGTTAGAAACGCTACCAGAGATAGACTGACGTGGGTCAAGACCTTGACGCTTTGACCATACCCAAATATTATCGCCTACTGCATAAACACGAACCTTAGCGAGACCTAACTTGCGTGTGTACTTAGCTGGTATGGTGTAACCGAGGTTAATGTTTTGAAGGCTAAGGTAAGAAGCAGATGTCAACCAACGGTCAGAACTTGCTGTTGTGTATTGGTCTTGGCTTTGTATACGTGGAATATTAGAACCTGTGTTTTCAGGAGTCCATGCCTTAAGCAAGTCAACGTGCATAGCCCCACCACGGTTGTGGTCCATAGCTGCTGCATAGTTGCTATCGTAAACCTGACCACCGAGTTGGTAACCGAAGTCAATAGAGAAGTCAAAGCCCTTCCAAGCGAGGCTTGTACCGAAACCACCGTATGCGTCTGGCAATGCTGTACCGCAGAGGTGATAAGAAGCATCTTCTGCATTTTCAACAGTGATAGTCTTTTCTACTATCTTTTGACCATTTTCAACAATGTCTTTTCCAGCTGCGTCCTTCTTGTAAATATCTTGGTAGAAGAGAGACTTACCTGTTTTTGGGTCTACACCAGCATATTTCTTCAAACGGAATGTGTACATAGATTGACCTTCACCATAGAAGTAGCTACCGTTATTGTATCCAGGAACGCCATCGAGCCATGCTGTTTTGTTAGCATCAGCAATGCGAGTAATCTTATTCTTATAAGTTGTAAAGTTCAAGTTTGCACTCCACTTGAAGTCGCGTGTACGAATAATGTCACCAAACAACTCGATTTCAAGACCTCGGTTGCTCATATCACCTACGTTAGCATAGTATCCGCTCCAACCGTATGATACTGGCAAAGAGAAGAATGCGAGCATATCCTTTGTAGAACGGTCGAAGTAAACGATGCTACCGCTTAAGCGTTGACGGAAGAATGAGAAGTCGAAACCTACGTTAAACATACCTTGCTTTTCCCAAGAAATCTTTTCATTACCACGTGAGCCTGTAACTATAGAAACTTCATTGTTAGAAGAAACGATGCTATATGTATTTGTGTAAAGGAAATTACCTATATTATCATTACCTTGTGCACCATAAGAAGCCTTAAACTTCAATTCATCTACCCAAGGAGCATTGAACCAAGATTCTTTAGAGATGAGCCATGCGCCACCTAAAGACCAGAAGTTACCCCAACGGTGATCTGGGTGGAATATTGAAGAAGCATCACGACGATAAGACATTTCACCAAAGTATTTGTTATCGTAGCTATAGTTGATACGACCGAACCAACCTTCAGTATTGTAGAGAGAATTGCTTGAACCTGTACTCTTTGTTACAACTGCCCCTGAAAGTTCAGCATAGTTCAAATCGAACATGTTGTGCTTTGTTCCGCTCAATGATGTACCAATCAATCTGTAGTATTCATGACCAGCCATTACGTCAAATTCGTGCAAGCCATATTGATGTTTCCAGTTCAAAATTTGTTGATAGTTATAAGACCAGTTACGTTTATGGCCAACAGTGATATGACCATTATCTTTTGCATATGCACCAAACCAAGGGTTAGTTGTTCCCTTACCACGATATTCTTTCAAGTAAACACTGTTTACGCTTTTGAATGTGAAGTCTTTCAAGAAACGAATATCTACAGTACCTACACCATTGAAAGTGTTACCATCAGTAAAGTCAAGGTTAAGGCGGTTGTCAGACAATGCATTAGATTTACCCAAGAATGGACGCATCAAACCGAGCGCCATAGTGTCATCACCATAGTCGTAAGCCTGAAGACCAGACTCTTCGTGGCGCATGATGTTCTTATCCTTATCACGGAGATACAAAGGATAGATAGGAGCTATACGAGTTAATGCGAACATATTACCAGAGTCAGTTGAAGTACCTTCACCACCATTTGCAAAGTGTGTAGAATAGTGAGAGTAGTTCATGTTACCACCAATGCGCAACCAATCGTTGATTTGGTAGTCAGCTTTCAAACGGCTTGTGAAACGTTGGTAATCAGAGGCAACAGTAATACCGTCGTCTTTCAAATAGTTAATAGAGCCATAGAATGTAGACTTGTCAGTATTACCCACTGCAGATGCAGAATATTCTTGGCGAAGCGCATTGCTGTAAATAGCGTCAATCCAGTTGTCAGGTTGCAACCAGTATTGTTGTCCGTCCTTACCTTCAACCATACGACCAAGAGTTGCGTTAGGATTCAACTTACCGTTACGACCGATGAGAGTTTGTCCTGCTGGATATGTGTAAACATTATATCCCAAACCAAAGCTGTTAGAAGCTGTTAGGTTAGCATTAGCCCAAGCGTATGCTTGTTCAGGAGTCATACCTTTACCATCTACAGGGTCAGCAGCATAATTATAAAGACCCTTATAATACAATTCGTAATAAGCAGCAGGGTCTGTTACGTATTCGTAATCAGGGATAGCACGAGATTTAACACCCCATTTAGCATCTACCGTAATAGTACCACGGTCAGCACGTCCAGCCTTTGTTGTAATAATAATTACACCGTTGGCACCACGAGCACCATAAAGTGCAGCAGAAGCAGCATCTTTAAGAACGGTCAAACTTTCAATATCTTGTGGGTTGATAGACTTAATATCACCATCGAATGGTATACCATCTACTACATACAAAGGAGAACCACCTGCGGTGATAGAACCGATACCACGAATTTTAACACTTGATGAAGAGCCTGGATCTCCAGAACTTTGTACCATTTGTACACCTGAAACCTTATTCTTCAAAGCATCAACAGCATTTGTAACCTGTACTTTAGTGATGTCATCAGCCTTTACGACAGCAGCAGAACCTGTAAATGCAGATTTCTTCTGTGTACCATAAGCAACAACAATCACCTCTTCCATAGTTTTGCTGTTTGACTCAAGTACTACGCGCATATTAGGGGTAGCCTTTACCTTTTTAGACGTCATACCTACATAAGAAAATTCGAGCATCGCACCAGCTTGTACGTCTAACTCAAATTTACCATCGAGGTCAGTTTGGGTACCATTTTGAGTACCTAAAACTTTAACGAAAGCTCCGATTACAGGTTGTTGATCCTCGTCCGAGATAACAACACCCGTAACATGTGTCTGTGCCATTGCCATTCCTAAACTTAGGAACATGCAGGCGAGAAACATTGTTAGTCTTCTTTTCATAAAATCTCTCTCTTTAAAATTTAATTATTAACAGTTATAATTCTTTTTTCATGGGAGCTCGTCCCAATTTCTCATAGCTTTTGTTAAAGAATGAAAGCGTTTTCATCTTTTAACGTAAATGCAAAGATAATATATAGGAATTAACGAAACAAATAAAATTAATGAAACGAGCATGTTTTTTGCGTTTATTAACACAAAAGTAATTAAACCAAACAGAAAAGTAGCGCAAATGGAAAAGTCTTGTTGTTGTTTTTTTGCGCAGTTCCTTGCGTTTGTACAGTCTTTTGCAAATAAAAATAAGATTGTGATAAAAAGTTTAGAAAAGAAAGCAAACGATTATTATTTCATTAAACATTGTTTTCGAGGCAGCAAAAAAAAGGAATTCAAGTTCATTGAAATTTTTAAAAAGATTTTATCACTGTTTGTTTAAATAACGAAACATATTCTTTGAAAGGAGCAAACAGCAAATTTTTGAATTAGGAATAGAGCATTAAGATTCAGTGAACGAAGTATAAAAAAGGAGATGTCCGTCTCCTTTATATAATAAGGTATAAAAAATTCTCTTTTATTTGGGAAGCATTTAAGGTTTAAAGACCATCGTTTTGGGTAATTTCACCCATTTACTATTTACGACAATCTTGATTGTACTGCCTTGTACTTGTCGAAATGTAAATGTTCCGTCAATGTTGTGTGTCAGTGTTGCGATTAAATCTTCGCTACCATAATCATTAATAATTGTCAGTGTAGCCACTTCGCCTCGAATTTCCACGTCAGAGATTATCCATTTACGGGTATCACGCTTTGCTCCAAGATAGCCTGCAACTTCTCCGAACACTTCTTGACGCGGCACAATGATGTTTTGTTTATAAAAGTCAATGTCCAACCAAACTTGAAATTCGGCATTCTCGATATGTCCTTTAAAGGTTGTCGTATCGTTGTTGAAAGTCCTATCATCAGGTGTTAATTTGTTCATTGGTGTTGCAAAAGTTACCAATGGAATAAAAAACAGCCATGCTATAATCAATATTTTTGATTTCATACTCTTCACCTTTCTTCTTTATTTTATTGTTGCAAAGTTACTTTTTTTTCTTATTCGGCGCATGAAAAGATGCTTTTCTTTTTCAATATTTAAACCTTTTCACTCTGAAAAAGTGATTTATATCATATTTTAAGCCTACCTTATCTAAAATAATAACTTTTTTTTTTGGATATTCGTTTTTTATTTTACCTTTGCAACATACACTATAATATAAAAAAGATGTTTCCGGATTTTATTTTTGAGGCAAGTTGGGAAGTATGCAACAAAGTTGGCGGTATTTATACCGTACTTTCAATGCGCGCAAAGACAATGCAAGAAAGATTAAAAGACCAAATCATTTTTATTGGTCCAGACTGCACAAAGGACGCAGAAAATATCTATTTTAAGGAAGACAAAAGTCTTTTTGCCGAATGGGTGCAAGTTACAAATGATGAAGGACTAAGCATTAAGGTAGGATACTGGGATATTCCAGGTTTACCCATTGCAATTCTCATAGATTACACTTCCTTTTTTGCTCAAAAAAACGAATTTTATAGCAATCTTTGGCAACAATACAAGGTAGATAGTCTCCATGCTTATGGCGACTACGATGATTCTGCCATGTTTTCTTACGCCGCTGCAAAGGTGGTGGAAAGCTATTATCGTCATTATTTGCTTAACCACAAAAACGTTATTTTCCACGCCAACGAATGGCAAACGGGCTTCGCCGCATTGGTATTGCAATATCGTGTACCCGAAATCGCGACCCTTTTTACAACTCACGCAACGGGCATTGGGCGCAGTATTGCAGGCAATAACAAGCCACTTTATGGTTATTTGCCAGCTTATAATGGCGACCAAATGGCAGGCGAGTTAAATATGGAAAGTAAACATTCGATTGAAAAACAGACAGCACTCCATGTTGATTGTTTCACTACCGTAAGCGAAATAACCGCTTTGGAGTGTAAAGAGCTATTAGATAAGCCTGTTGATGTTGTTTTGCCCAATGGATTCGAAGACGATTTCGTGCCGAAAGGTGTTGCTTTTACCAATAAGCGCAGGGCTGCACGCAAGCATTTGCTGCACATAGCGGAGGCTTTGACAGGCGACACGCTCGACGATGACACGCTTATCGTGTCTACTTCAGGGCGTTACGAATTTAGAAATAAGGGCATTGATGTATTCATTGAGGCTATGAATCGATTGAACCATGACGAAAATATGCAACGAAAGGTAGTGGCTTTTATTGAAGTACCAGGGTGGGTAGCCAATCCTCGTTCCGACCTTCAAGAGCGTTTACTATCGGGAAAGAAATATGAAACGGCATTGGAGCAGCCACTGCTCACCCACCGTTTACACAATGAGGACACTGATAGCGTCTTAGGCATGGCGCAATACTTAGGCTTGAACAATGAAAAAGAGAATCGTGTGAAGCTCATTTTTGTGCCTTGCTATTTGGACGGAGCCGATGGTATCGTGAACAAGTCCTACTATGACGTAATTTTAGGCAACGATCTTTGTGTCTATCCGTCTTATTATGAGCCTTGGGGCTACACCCCTTTGGAGTCAATTGCTTTCAAAGTGCCTTGCATTACGACCGACCTTGCAGGCTTTGGCTTATGGGCGAATGGCGCAAAAGGCAAAGCGTGTGAAATTGAAGACGGTGTAAAAGTGATACATCGCACTGACGATAATTATTCGGAGGTGGTAGAAAGCATTAAGGAAACTATTTTAAGTTATGCCAAAATGAACAAAACCACTGCCAACAAGTGTCGTACCAATGCGCAAAAGTTATCGAAAAAGGCTCTATGGAGCGAGTTTTTCAAGGCTTACGAAACCGCTTACGCTAAGGCATTGAGCCGTAGGGACGAGCGAATGAGTAACGTGGCGACTATTAAAAAGTAAAAAAGGTAAAAAAATACAATAGAAAAAATTATGAAAATTAAGTCTGATTATTCTAACGAGCCTCAATGGAAAGAGGTAAATATCAAGTCGAGTCTTCCTAAAGAGTTGGCTTGCCTTGACGAAATTGCCCACAACCTTTGGTATGGTTGGACACACGAGGCACGCAGTTTGTTTACAAACTTGGATAAAGAACTCTACGAAACAGTAGGACACAATCCTGTTTTATTGCTTGAGCAACTAAGTTATGACCGCAAAGAAGCGATTGTAAAGGATAAGGAATTAATGAAGCAAGTGAAGAACGTTTACAAGATGTTCAAAGATTACATGAATGTTAAGCCTAATAGCAAACGTCCTTCCGTAGCTTATTTCTGCATGGAATTTGGTTTAAATCAGGTTCTAAAGATTTATTCAGGTGGCTTAGGAATGCTTGCTGGCGACTATCTTAAAGAGGCTTCCGACTCAAACGTAGACCTTTGCGCCGTGGGTTTCCTTTATCGTTACGGCTATTTCCGCCAAAGTTTGTCAATGGACGGTCAGCAAATTGCTAAATATGATGCTCAAAGCTTCAACTCTTTGCCAATTGAACGTGTACTTGACGAGAACGGAAATCAAGTAATGGTGGAAGTTCCTTACAACAATTATACGGTGCATGCTTTGGTTTGGCAAGTAAACGTAGGACGTATCAAACTTTATTTGTTGGATACTGACAACGAAATGAACTCTGAATTTGACAAACCTATTACCCATGCGCTCTATGGAGGCGATTGGGAAAACCGTATTAAGCAAGAAATTTTGCTCGGTATCGGTGGTATGCTCACCTTGAAAAAGCTCGGAATAAAGAAAGATATATACCATTGCAACGAAGGACACGCTGCGCTTTGCAACCTGCAACGCCTTTGCGACTATGTAGAACAGGGATTATCGTTCAATCAGGCTATGGAACTCGTGCGTGCATCTTCACTTTACACTGTTCACACTCCTGTTCCAGCAGGACACGATTACTTCGATGAAGCGCTCTTTAACAAGTATATGTCGGGTTATCCAGCAAAATTGGGCATCACATGGGACGAATTTATCGGCATGGGACGTACCAATCCTGACGACCATAGCGAGCGTTTCTGCATGAGTACCTTTGCTTGTAACACATCGCAAGAAATTAATGGTGTTTCTCGTTTGCATGGTTGGGTAAGTCAAAAGATGTTTGCTCCACTTTGGAAGGGCTATTTCCCTGAAGAAAATAGTGTGGGTTACGTTACCAATGGTGTCCACTTCCCTACTTGGGCAGCTACCGAATGGCGCAAGGTTTACAACAAATATTTCGATAAAAACTTCATGGCTGACCAAAGTAACGAGAAAATTTGGCACGCCATCTACGATGTTGCAGACGAAGAAATTTGGGAAACTCGCATGGCATTGAAGAACAAACTTATCAAATATATCCGTGATAAGTTTACTCAACAATGGTTGCGCAATCAAGGCGACCCTGCAAAGGTGGTTTCTATCCTTGAAAAGATTAATCCTAACGCATTGATGATTGGCTTTTGCCGCCGTTTTGCAACCTACAAACGTGCCCATTTGCTGTTTACAGACTTAGACCGTTTGGAGAAAATCGTAAACAATCCAGAACGCCCAGTACTCTTCTTCTTCTCTGGTAAGGCTCACCCTGCTGACGGTGCAGGACAGGGTTTGATTAAGAAGATATTTGAAATTTCACGTATGCCACAATTCCTTGGTAAGATTATCTTCCTCGAAGATTACGACATGGAGCTTGCTCGCCGCCTTGTTTCGGGTGTTGATATTTGGATGAACACCCCTACTCGACCATTGGAAGCCAGTGGTACATCGGGCGAAAAGGCTGAAATGAACGGTGTTGTAAACCTTTCTGTACTCGATGGTTGGTGGGTTGAAGGCTATCGTGAGGGTGCTGGTTGGGCATTACCACAGAAACGCACTTACCAAAATCAGGAATATCAAGACCAATTGGACGCTGCTACCATTTATAGTTTGTTGGAAAACGAGATTACACCTTTGTTCTTCAACAAAACAGAGGGCAAAACTTATTCGGAAGATTGGGTAAAAGTAGTGAAAAACTCAATCGCTACTATTGCGCCTCATTACACAATGAAACGCCAATTGGACGATTACTATTCAAAATTCTACAACAAACAGGCTGAACGCTCTGCAAAATTGCACGCTAACGACAACCAACTTGCAAAGGAAATAGCAGCTTGGAAGGAAGCTGTGGCAGAACGTTGGGACGCTATCAATGTTGTTGAAAATAATATGGACTCGTTGCAAGATGCTGTAACAGGCGAAGTTACCACGCTAACTTACACCATTGACGAACAAGGCTTGCAAGATGCGGTTGGTTTAGAGTTTGTTATGCTCGATAACAACCCTACCGATGACGTTACTATCCACAAGGTTCTTCCGTTCAAAATGGTGAAGAATAACGGTAACCTTTATACTTTCCAACTCGAATTCGACTCTGCTGACGCTGGAGCCTTCAAGTGTGCCGTTCGTATGTATCCAAAGAACGACCTCTTGCCACACCGTCAAGACTTCTCTTACGTTAAGTGGTTAGACTAATCCGCCACCGACACGTAGCATATATGCAAGCCCCCTTTTGAGCACACGCTCAAAAGGGGGCTTTGTTTATCAGTCAGGTTCTGAAAACTCCTCTATGGTTTTTAGCTTTATCGCCTTTCGTTTTCTCTTTTGTGCTGTTCCGCTCTCAATACAATAGTATATGATGCGATTTTTAAAGGATATTTTTAAATTATCTAAGCTTTGATAATTTCTTTTCTAAGCTTAGATAAGTATTTATCAAAGCTTAGAGAAATATTTATCAGACTTTAGATAATTTAGAATTCACCAGCAAAAATCTCTTTATAACGGTTCCTTTGCAGGGCGTAACCATACTTTTTATTTTTTCTTTCCCTTTGCAT
>OBRT01000359.1_pt1 | contig 11966 bp, 9 predicted proteins | sample 1494891 | NCBI WGS metagenome assembly OBRT01 (sample SAMEA3360688, study PRJEB22359) | human gut metagenome | biome: ENVO:urban biome; feature: ENVO:human-associated habitat; material: ENVO:feces | place: Bangladesh | collected 2011 | reverse complement strand
TAAAAGCCCCTTGCAGGGGCAGAGCAAACCACCGGCTACGCCGGTGGTTATGATTGCGTCTTTACTTAAAAACGTAATTATAAACTATATTTATAAACTCATCTCTATTAACTTTTGCGTTCTTATCAATTGTCTTGCCACTAATATATCCTAAAGCATTCGCTAGGCTTAGATAAGCATTTTCTTCCTTTGTAAGCTTTGCCTTTGTGTTAATATTTTTGAATATATCTTTGCCAACAAGCTCTTCCATGCCTTTTAGCCTTATCATAAATTTTGCTAAATCCATATTTGTGATTTCTTTTTCTCTGCTTACTTCATTTGCTTTAATTACGCCTTCCCTTAGAGCTCTTTGGTAAGCGTTGTCAATGATTTCGTCACTATCTCTTGAACCAAATATATAAACAAAAGTTATAAAGTCTTTTTGCTTCAAGTTTTTCTCAGGCATTATCTCATCTTCGATATAAGCGTAGCCCATTTGTTTAAGTAGAATTGCCTTGTCTTTATATTTTGATTTATCAATGTCAGAGTAATTTTTTAATTCTTCATTTGAATTTGCAAGCTTTCCACTTATTGCATCAATCTCAATCTTAGTATTCTTTGGCATATAAGTTAAAACTACACTTGACTTAGCAGGATCAGACTTATCTCTAATATATTGATAAGCTTCTTCGTAATTAATTTCTTTTTTAATTACATCATAAGCTTCATCAATAGATTTTTTAGCTTTTTCGTATTTTATCGGCTTTCTATACCAAGCTCTTGAGTACTCATTTATTTCTTTCGTATCCTTAGAAACGCTTATGCTTATAGAGTTTTCTGGAATGTAGTAGCCGTCCATCACTCTTACAAAGTATGCAGTATTATTTTCAGTCGCCATCAATTCTAAATCTTTTTCATCGATGTCAGATGCATTTTTCTTGATATAATCCAATGCAATTTTCTTTAATTCATCAGATCTTAAATCTTTTTTGTTATTATCTCCACTATCAAAATTATTATATGTGCTAAATCTTAAAAGAGTTAAATCTTTAGCATCGAATGAGATGTTATAGTAAGTCTTTTTCTCATCTTTGCCAATTTCCATATTGATGTTATAGACGTAGTCCTTAGAGATATAGTCTTGATTTAAATTAGATAAAGTCACTTTTGCTTTGCTAGCGTCCTTCACAAAAGTTTTTGCCTTTTTTAAGGCTTCAGCCTTAGTCTTTATGCCCTTAATCTTATCTATGCCTTTAACTTCGTACTCGCTAAGGCCGTCCATAGCCCCTTCTGCAGCAGCATCCTTAGTCATGAAATTATTCAAAAATATAGGGTAGTCGTAGCGCTCATATTTTTTACTAGTCGAATTAACAAAATAATTTGCATTTAACTCATTGCTATATATAGTTTTAAAAGTAATTCTTGGCTCCTTCTTTTCATCGACCACAAATTTAATCATAGGCTTTATATATTTATTTTCTTTAAATATATTTATAGCCTCATCCATAGTTAAATTACTCTTAAGAGCATCAAATTCAGCTGTTTTTGAAAAATCAAATCCATGATTATAGTTTAAGGAGTACCTTTGTACGCTCTTGTCAACGTAATTAATGGTGATGGATGCGCCGTCACCTATAACGCGTCTATCACCTACATATCTATCAAAGTTAAAAATATATGCGTTATCGTCTATATAGTTTTGATAAGAGCTTTCATTTAGCTTAAGGCTCTTAGCATTTACTGGGTCAATCTTTTTAATCGTGTCAATGGCATATTTTTTCAAAGCTTCATACGAGTAATTTGGTTTAAGCGTTTCATATTTTTTGTTCTCATATTTATTATAGTTAGTGATGTGCATGTCATTTGATATGCTTACATTAAGATCACTTGAGCCATCCTTCTTCGACCATGATAAATTGTATATAGTGCCGTAATCGTTGTCACTTGAGCTATTGACTTCAAAATTGTCATAGACATCTTTGATATTAAATATTTCTTTTGCTTTTAAAACTAATTTCTCCACCGTCTTGTCGTCCACCTTGTTTAGATTTTTTTCTTGAGCTAATGAATTTACTGGTAATGCGCACAAGACCATAAACATAGCGAGCATCGCAGCAATCACATTTATCTTTTTAAGCATAATATCATCTCCTTTGTATATATTATACCACTTTAGCAGAGGTGGATAACAATTTTAACAAAATTGTAACTAATTTGATAAAGTCTTTAAAATTTATAGCTTTAAAAATAAACTTGTGATATAATTATTACAAGAGGTGATTAAATGAAACACGATTTAGTCTTAGTAATAGATTTCGGCGGACAGTATAAGCAATTGATCGCAAGACGCGTTAGAGAAAACAATATTTACTCAGAAATAATTCCTTATACTAAAAGCATCGAAGAAATAAAAGCAAAGGACCCTAAGGCAATTATCTTTACAGGCGGACCGAACTCAGCCTACCTTGACGATTCACCATCGATATCGAAGGAAATATTTGATTTAGGCATACCTATCTTAGGTATCTGCTATGGCGACCAATTAACAGCGCATTTATTAGGCGGCGAAGTAAAGAAGGGCTCCGAGAAGAACAGGGAATATGGTAAGACCATCTGCCACTACAAAGAGTCAAAATTATTTAAAGGCGTTGAGAGCGGTCAAGTTTGGATGAGCCACACTGACTACATATCCAAATTGCCAGAAGGCTTTAAGTGCATCGCATCGACTGACAATTGCCCTATCGCAGCGATGGAAAATGAAGAAAAAAACATTTACGCAGTACAATTCCACCCAGAAGTAAAACACTCAATCGATGGCGACAAGATGATTAGAAACTTCCTTTATGACATAGCAGGTCTTAAGGGAGATTGGACGAGCGAAAATTTCATTGAAAATAAAGTTAAAGAAATTAGAGAAAAACTTGGCGATAAAAAAGCCTTACTAGCACTATCAGGAGGCGTTGACTCATCAGTAGCCGCAGTCCTTATGCACAAGGCAATAGGCGATAAACTTACATGTATCTTCGTTGACCATGGTCTACTTAGAAAAGATGAAGGAGACCAAGTCGAAGAGATATTTAAGAATAGATTTAAGATCAACTTCATAAGAGTTAACGCTCAAAAGAGATACTTAGATAAATTAGCTGGCGTATCAGAACCAGAAAAGAAGAGAAAAATCATCGGCGAAGAATTTATCAGAGTTTTTGAAGAAGAAGCAAAGAAACTTGGCAAAATCGATTACCTTGTTCAAGGAACTATATATCCAGACGTAGTTGAATCAGGTACAAACGGTTCAGCAGTTATCAAGAGTCATCACAACGTAGGCGGTCTACCAGATGACATAGGCTTCGAGGGACTTATTGAGCCACTAAGAGAGCTATTCAAAGACGAAGTAAGAGCCATAGGACTTGAACTTGGCCTAGATGAAGACCTTATCTATAGACATCCGTTCCCAGGACCAGGCCTTGCCATCAGAGTCATAGGCGAAATAACAGAGCAAAAACTAAACATACTTCGTGAAGCAGACGCCATCTATATAGACGAATTAAAGAAAAATGGACTATATAGAAAGATTTGGCAAGCATTTGCCGCACTACCAGACATAAAGACAGTTGGTGTTATGGGTGACGAAAGAACCTACGACTACGTATGCGCACTAAGAGCCGTAACAAGCACAGACGGTATGACAGCAGAATTTTATCCGATAGATATGGAAATACTTGCGAAAATTTCGAATAGAATCATAAATGAGGTAAAAGGAATTAATAGAGTGGTGTATGATATTACCAGCAAACCGCCAGGAACAATCGAGTGGGAGTAAAATTTCGCGTTAAATATAATTTATTTTATAATGTAATTGTATAGTGTTAAAGATATGGAGGAAAGCAATGAAATTAATCAGTTTATTTTCTGGCGCTGGTGGATTAGATTTAGGATTTCAAAAAGCTGGATATGAAATAGTGGCTGCCAATGAATTTGATAAAACAATATGGGAAACATATCAAAATAATCATGAAACTGATTTAATTAAAGGAGATATTTGTGAAATCCCTTCTTCTAAGTTTCCTGAATGTGATGGAATTATTGGTGGACCACCATGTCAATCTTGGAGCGAGGCGGGATCTTTAAAAGGTATAAATGATCCGAGAGGCCAATTGTTTTATCAATATATTAGAATTCTAAATGATAAAAAACCAAAATTCTTTCTTGCTGAAAATGTAAAAGGAATGATGGCACAAAGACATAATAAGGCTGTTAGGAATATTGTTTCACAGTTTGAAGATGCTGGATACGATGTGTTTATTCATTTATTAAATGCTAGCGACTATGGAGTTCCACAAGATAGAAAAAGAGTATTTTATGTTGGCTTTAGAAAAGATTTAGGGATTAGATTTGATTTACCACCAAAAGCCTATGGATATAAGTTAACTTTTAGAGATGCAATTTATGATTTAAAAGACAATGCAATCCCAGCATTAGATAAAAATAAAACAAATGGTGATAATTGTTTGTTTATTAATCACGAATACTTTACTGGAGCTTATTCACCAATATTTATGAGTAGAAACAGAGTTAGAGGTTGGGACGAACAAGCATTTACTGTTCAAGCATCTGGAAGACAATGTCAATTGCATCCACAAGCTCCAAAAATGATAAAAAAAGATACTAATAAGCAAATTTTTGAACCTGGAAAAGAAGATTTATATAGGAGATTATCAGTTAGAGAGTGTGCAAGAATCCAAGGATTTCCAGATGATTTTAAATTTTATTACACTAATTTAAATGATGCTTATAAAATGATTGGCAATGCTGTACCAGTAAATTTGGCATATGAGATGGCAAAAGCAATAAAATTAGCTTTAAATAAACCAAATTATTTTTCTTGTAGCGAACAATTAAAAATTATATAGAGGGATAAAATATGAGTAATAAAAGTAATAATCAAGGCAGAGCCTATGAGTTTGCATATTTAAATACTTTACACGATGAAATTTCTAAATATAGGGTTTCGAGAATCGAAAAAAACTCAAGCTATAAAGCTGCTGAAAAGGCATGGGATACATTAGAAGAATCTGAAAAAGATATGTATAAAGTAAGTGCTTTGGCAGGAACTAATGCTATTTTAGAATTAGAACCTTTAATATTAGATGATGGAGATGATGAGCTAGAATTAAAAATTCAGACTGATGATAAAGGTAAAGATGGAGATGTAAGGGATGTTTTAATCATTAGGAAGGGTATAGAATGGGAGATCGGTCTAAGTGTAAAGCATAATCATTTTGCAGTTAAGCACAGCAGATTATCTAAAGGATTAGACTTTGGAGAAAAATGGTATGGAATAAAATGTTCCGATAAATATTGGGAAGATATAAAACCGATTTTTGATTATTTAGAAGATGAAAAGGCAAAAAATTCAAAATGGAGAGATCTTTCTAGTAAAGAAGGCGAAGTTTACTTTCCACTTCTAAATGCTTTTAAGGACGAAATAGATAGACAAAATAATGTTTATGGTAAAGATATTCCAAAATTGATGGTAGAGTATTTGCTTGGAGAATTTGATTTTTATAAGGTAATTGGTATTGACAGTAAACAAATGACACAAATTCAAAGCTATAATTTGAGAGGAACTTTGAATAGAGAGGGCAATGTACGAAAAAGAAATGTCAAGCTGCCAATAGCTTCCTTGCCGACAAGAATAGTAAGTTTGGAATTTAGACCAGGAAGCAAAAATACTTTGGAACTATACCTTGATAGGGGTTGGCAATTTAGCTTCAGGATACACAATGCAGCAACTAAAGTAGAGACAAGTTTGAAGTTTGATATACAGATAATAGGTATGCCTACCACTATTATTTCTATAGACTGCAAGTGTAAGTAGGGAGTGTTATGAACATAAAAGCAATTGATTTATTTTGTGGTATTGGAGGACTTACCAAAGGGGTTGAAAATGCGGGGATAAATGTTGTGCTAGGTATTGATAGCGATGAAAGTTGTAAGTACGCATATGAAAAAAATACAAATTCTATTTTTTTGAATAAACCCATTGAATCTTTAGATATAGAAGAAATAAGAAAATATTATGCCAATACAGATATAGAAGTATTAATGGGCTGTGCCCCTTGTCAGCCATTTTCTAATTATTCATTAAGATATAACAAAAATGGAATGAAAGGTGAAAAATGGAAATTATTAAATTATTTCTCAAATATTATCATGAAGATACAGCCAGATATTGTATCAATGGAGAATGTTCCGCAATTATCAAAAAAACAAATTTTCAAAGACTTTGTTACTAATCTTATAGATTTAGGATATTTTGTTAATTATAAAATTGTTAATTGTGTGAATTATGGAGTACCACAAAAAAGGAATAGGTTGGTTCTTCTTGCATCGAAGTTAGGTGAAATTGATTTAATACCTAGTACTTATGACAAACCTATTACTGTTAAAGAAGCTATTGGACATTTAGAAGAAATATCAAATGGCGAATATTCAAAAAATGATTTATTACACAGATCAAGTAGATTGTCAAAAATTAACTTAAGACGAATACAACAATCGGTTCCTGGTGGCTCATGGGAAGATTGGGATGATGAATTACTACTGCCTTGTCATAAAAAAGATAGTGGAAAGGGATATAAATCTGTCTATGGAAGAATGAGTTGGGATGAACCATCACCAACAATAACAACTCAATTTTATGGTTATGGAAATGGAAGATTTGGACATCCAACACAAAATAGGGCGATATCTTTAAGAGAAGGAGCTATTTTACAATCTTTTCCTGAAAATTATGATTTTAGTTTGGAGCTAGGAGAATATAATATGAAAAAAATTGGGACACATATTGGTAATGCTGTTCCAGTCAAATTGGCAGAAGCTATTGGACATAGCATAATTAACCATTTAGTAGATATGGAGAAATAATTATGGTAACTTTAGATATGAAAAAAACAGCAGAAGAGCAAATAAAAAAATTAAGGAAAGAGATTGATTATACTACAAGAGACTATAGTATAGATTTTTTAGTGCAAAAATTCAGAGAAGATGAATTTTATATACCCGATGAATATCAAAGACAGTTTATTTGGGATAACAATAAAAGATCTCTTTTTATTGAATCTGTTCTATTAGGACTGCCCATTCCACTTATGTTTTTCTCAGATACAGATGATGGAAGATGTGAGATTATTGATGGAGCACAAAGAACTCAAAGTTTAGAAGAGTTTATCAGCGATGATTTAGAACTAAATAATTTAAAAAAATTGGATTCTATAAATGGCTTTAAATATAGTGATATTCCTGATTATTTTAAAAAGAAATTTGACAAAACTAATATAAGAGTTGTTGTATTATCTGATGAAACGACTTTAGATATAAGACAAGAAATATTTACAAGAATAAACACATCCGGAGAAAAGGCTAAACCTATAGAAGTTAGACGTGGCCGTTTTATGCAATCCGATTTTATGCAGTTTGTAAAAAAATGTTCTGAAAATGAAATGTTTATAAAATTATGTCCAATAAGTGAAACCCTTAAAAAAAGATATGAAGGACAGGAATTAGTGTTGAGATTTTTTGCGTACCTAAATAACTATAGAAAGTTTGAACACAGGGTGGATCAATTTATTGATGATTATGTAGAAGAAAATAAAGATAAATTCGATGAAGAAGGATATTTATTAGAGTTTAACAGAATGTTAAAGTTTGTAGATGATAATTTTCCATTTGGATTTGCTAAAAGTAAAAAAGCTAAATCTACACCAAGAGTACGTTTTGAAGCAATATCAGTTGGAGTTGCTCTGGCGCTTAGAGAAAATGAAAATCTTAATGTTGACAATATAGACTGGATAGATTCGGATGAATTTAAGATTCATACTACATCACATGCAAGCAATTCCCCTAATAGGGTTACAGGAAGAATAGAATTTGTAAAGAATAAATTGCTGGAGAAATAGAAATGGACCTTGTTAGAGCAAATTTTAATGATAGAAAAGATGAAATAGATTTATATTTTGAATTCATTGATTTTTTAGATAACATAGAAAAAACGGAAAATATGGGAAAATCAAGCTATATACTGTACAACAAAGATGTAGAAAAAATTATTAGAGCAAACTCCCTATTAATGCTATATAATCTAGTTGAATCAACATTGGTAACTGGTATGGAGGAAGTATACAGCGCACTAAAAGAAAATAACATAACATATAGTCAGGTACGTAGTGAAATAAGAGAAATATGGTTTAATTATAGATTTTCCAATGCTTATGATAGAAAAGCACATTATGATACTTATAAGAAAACTGCTGAAAAGATTATTACATCAATTATGCTTAACGAACCACTAATATTAGATCGTAAAGCTACGGGTATAAGTGGAAATCTAGATGCAACGTCAATTCGAAATGTATGTAAAAAACACGGTATCCAATTTCATACTCCTGGAAATTGTCATGGCGGTGAGAAATTAACACAAGTGAAAGATCAAAGAAACCAATTGGCACATGGGACACTTTCTTTCGTTGAGTGTGGTAGAGATTTTACAGTTGAAGATTTACATGTAATAAAGAAAGAGGTTGAGAATTTTTTATCTGGTTTTATAGACTCTATAGAATCATACTATGATAATGAGGAGTATCTAATAAAATAGATTTTCGCAAATACGGCACTGTAACTGGAATTGGACTAAAAATCTGAAAATGTCCTATAATTAGGTGGATTTAGTGATACGATAAAAAACAGAATCTGCATTTTGAATGATTTGGTATATATCGCTTGTTCGAATGATTTAGTCGCTGCGGCGTAGATTTACTACGCCTCACTCCTAAACATTCTCCACTGCGCGAAATAATTCCGTTTTATCTCACAAATTTGAATAAATGAGAGTTAGTGTTGATAGAAAAGCTTTTTGCTCGTTGCGACGTATTTTATATACGACTCACTCGCAAAAATTCTGCACATCGCCTTTCTCATCAAATTTTCCAGCGAAATTTGGCACAGTGCAAAAACTCAAGCTACAAAAATCCACTAATTTTATCTCATAAATTTTTAATAAATAAATTTGACACGGATAAAAATATTATCTTGATATTTAAATAAATTTTATAATTAATTTGGAGGTATATTATGGCTTATGCATCGTTATTAGCAGCTATAACTTTGATAATTATTGGCGCAATGCTATGGAAGTTTAAATTGGTAGAGCTATTAGCAGGGTACAAAGAAAATTCAAAAGTGGATAAAGATCTTTTAGCTAAAGTTACTGGACTGTCATTACTATTACTTGGCTTTTTGCTACTAGCTGAATCGGTATTGATTTTAAAATGCGCAATCAAACAAGACGCAGCTATAATCATTGTTTTGGGAACAATTATTCTAGGCACTATAGTAATTGCTTTAATTTGTTCTCACTATTCAAAATAAAATATTATTTATAGGTTTTGATAAATTACTTTATTAGGCTCACAGTTTTATTAACTTGTGAGCTTTTAATATATTTTTATATAAAATTTAAATAAAATATATTGACAGAATCAATACTTTGTTATATTATAAGTGTATAAATATTAATTGATGAGAGGCTTTATTATGTTAACATATAGTTTTAAAATCAATAATATATGGATCCACTCAAAAGTGGATTTATTTTAGTGCTAGTGCAATTATTTGCTTAGCGCTTTTTTTATGACTTATATTGTGGAGGGGACATGAAATGAAGGAATTTAAAAGAATAATTTCGCTTGCAATGGTTTTAATTTTGTGTGTGAGTTTATTACCAATGAATCAAAATTTAATTAAAGCTGAAGCACAGCTTGATGATAGCACTAAACTGAAAAATATTATTTTAAGGGTATATGATGGCAAAGAATGGACAAATGCAAAATATACTCCAGAATTTGACCCTAACAAAAGAGAATACACTATAAATTTGGATATAAAATATAAGAAAGTACAATTTTATTTTGAAAAAGCAAGTGATGATCAAGTAATAGAAGCAAAAGACAAGAACATGTGTCCTGTAAGAGATAGTAATTATACTGAAGAATACAGTTTAAGACCACAAGATAATACTTTTTGGTTTTATGTAAAATCATCCAATGGATCAAAAGTTCGTGACTATGTCTTTAAAGTTAAAAAAGGCTTAGAAGATAACGCCCATAGTGTATCTGCTACTGGAGGAAATAGAGATCTGCCTAAGGCTTTTGGTGGAGATATTGTAAAATACTACGCAGTATTAGGTACAGGTAGTATGATTTTTGACCATTGGCTTGTTAATGGTAATAATGTTGTGTTAGATGATCCATATAGATTTATGGGTGAGTTTACTATGCCTAATAGCGAAGCAAAAATTAGTGCTCAATTTAAAGATAGTTCGGATGATGGCAGCAAATTAAGATATATCATAGTCCATGCTATGAAGGATAATGTTTGGGAAACTTTTTACGATGAAGTAAAAATTAAAGATTATACTAAAGAATACGAACTTAATCTTAACGAAGGATATACTGATTTTTATCTAACTTTGCAGACAGAAGATTTTACACCATATTTTGAAAATGAAAATAATCCAGAAAAAGGATATCTTTTAAGAAATTCAAATGATCATATAAAAATACAAGCAAATAGTTCAGAATTAAAAATTGCTGACTATTACTATGGATTTAGAACTGAAAAATCTATATTAAATAAAGGAGAAAATGTTTTAAATTTTAAAGTTATTTCAAAAAACTCAAAAAATAATAGTGAGTATACTTTAAAAATAAACAATGGTGAAGTAAAATATACAGTAACATTTAATTCAAATGGCGCCGAAGGAACTATGCAAGCGCAAGAAATTAAAAAAGGAGAAGACTTTGAATTACCTGCAAATGAATTCACAGCACCAGATGGACAAGAGTTTAAAGCTTGGTCGGTAGAAGGTCAAGAATATCCAGCTAAGGCAAAAATCAAAATAAATAAAGAAACAACAATAAAAGCAATTTGGAAAGCTAAGCCAATAGCTCCAAAACCAGAAGATGAAAACAAAAAATATGAAATAAAATTGACATCATCGGCAAACGGAAAAATTCTTCTTAATCCAAAAAAGGCAAAGGAGGGCGAGCTTGTCACAGTGCAAGCTGTGCCAGATTATGGCTATGAGCTTGAAAGCATACTTATTTTTGACGAAAATCAAAACTCAGTGCCAGTGATTGCAAATCAATTCAAAATGCCAAAGGGCGCAGTAAGCATTTATGTAAAGTTTAAAGAGCTAGCTCCTGCCATTTATCCTGAATTAGAAGAGGAAAAACCTCTAGAAAATAAAAGACATAGAAGAGATTGGTATTATAAAGACCGTGGCGAAGAAAAAAATTCTAATGAAGATGAAAAATCTGATACTAAAAAAGAAATAAAATCTGATGAATCAAAAGCCATTATAACGATTGGCTCGCAAACACTTGAGAAAGTCGATCAAGGCATTCGAACAGTTAAGAACATGGACTCAGCTCCATATATCAAGCGCGGCAGAACTATGCTTCCTCTAAGATATTTAGCTGAAGCTCTTGGATACAAAGTATTTTGGCTAAATGAGACAAGAACTGTTGTCATCATTGACTTAGGATTAAGGGTTGAAATACCTGTAGATACAAATTTAATTATTGTTAATGGCGTTAAATACACAAGTGATGTTAATCCAGAAATCATTAACCATAGAACTATGCTTCCTATAGCGAACATTGCAAGAGCGCTTGGACTTAAGGACGGCGAAGACATTCTTTGGGATGAGGTCAATAGGCAAGTGACTATAAATAAAAAATCAAACAAATAAAATACTAAGGCTACTCATTAATTTGAGCAGCCTTATATTTTTGCCTATAGATTTATTTTTACCTATAAATTATTTTTCTTCAGAGCTTTCTTCTTTCTCTTCTTTTGCTTTTTCTTCTTTTTCTATCTCTTTTTCTTCTTTTGATCCAGTAATTATCTCTTGATAAATTTCCATGAAG